>Ga0209048_10003713_pt1 | contig 14768 bp, 18 predicted proteins | sample FrelakmetCRP12CR_FD_187146 | JGI IMG/M metagenome (GOLD analysis project Ga0209048, IMG submission 187146) | Freshwater lake sediment microbial communities from the University of Notre Dame, USA, for methane emissions studies - CRP12 CR (SPAdes)... | ecosystem: Environmental > Aquatic >... | reverse complement strand
GCCCCGCGGCACGACCTGGACGGTGACGCTCGCGCAGCGTCCGGCGGAGTACCGCGACAACGACACCGAGGCTGCCCGATTCGTACCGCGGGTGCAGAAGACGACTCACCTCGAGGACCTTCCGGGTCGGTGCGGCCGAAGCTAGTAGTGGCCGAGATGTTCGTTGTCCGGCCAGATCCCGTCGCCGGGCATCTCGAGCCGAGCGGTCATCGATTGGCGCCATTCCGGTGTCGTGGTCGGTTCACCCCAGTAATCGGTGACGCGCACAACCTCCCCGGACTCGAGCTCACCGATCGTGACGTTCCGGTACAAGCGCCCGTCGCCGTAGTTGCAGGTCCATTCGACGACGACGACATCATCGAGGTGCAGGCGTCTACCGACCTCCAGCGTGAGCTCCGGAAAGTTCCCTTCGACATCTGCAACCAACTGTCTCGTGCGGACGATCTCACCCAGTTGAGGCCACTGACGCACGACCCGCTCGGCCAGAGGCACGCCGAGGATGTATTCGACGCGAGTCGCGCCGTTGGACTCCTGCTGAGTGGTATCCATTCGAATCAGATTCCCTTCCAGACGCCGTTCCCTCAGCGCAGCGAGCGTCAGACCCGGTATTCGGGGTTCGGGAAGTCGAAGCGGCAGCCAGCGTCCCACAGCTTCGGCTGGTTGCCGTGGGCCGGGATCCCGCCGTTGTCCTTGAGCATCCGCGCGACGTGCATGAGGTTCCAGGCCATGAACGTCGTGTTGCGGTTGGTGAAGTCGTTCGCCGGTCCACCGGATCCCGGGTCCAGGTACGACGGTCCCGGGCCGGCCTCGCCCAGCCACGCGCAGTCGGCCTGGGGTGGGATGACGTAGCCGAGGTGCTGCAAGGAGTAGAGGACGTTCATCGAGCAATGCTTCGCACCGTCTTCATTCCCGGTGACGATGCAACCGCCGACGCGCCCGTAGTACGCCCACTGACCGTCTTCGGTCAGCAGGTGCGAGTTCCCGTAGAGTCGCTCGATCACCTTCGTGCACACCGACGACTTCTCGCCGAGCCAGATCGGTGTCGCCAAGATCAGGATGTCAGCAGCCAGCACCTGCTCGTAGATCGCCGGCCACTTATCGCGTTCCCAGCCGTGCTCCGTCATGTCGGGGTAGACGCCGGTCGCGATGTCGTGGTCGATCGCCCGGATCACGTCGGTCTGCACTCCGTTGGCCTCGAAGATCGCGAGCGCGAGGTCGGCGAGTCCCTGCGTATTCGATACCTCGGGGGAGCGCTTCAAGGTGCAGTTGATGACGAGTGCCTTCAGGTCCGAGAAGTCCCACCTGCTCTCCTCCGACCACTGCTGCTGGAGCTTGTTGAGGTTCATGCAGTCTTGGTGCCCGACGTCGCTCGTTCGTTACACCTCGATCCTCCGTCGACGGAACCAATATCCCGGGCAGAATGACGCCCGTGCCCGCACCGGTCGACTTCACCGACGAAAACGTCCTGGTCGCCGCGTTGCGACGCGGCGACGAGGACGCGTTCGGCTGGCTCCTGGACCACTATTCGGCACCGCTCCTGCACCTCGCCCGGACCTACGTCTCGAACCCCGAGGCCGCACGCGAGGCGGTGCAGGAGACCTGGATCGCGGTGATCACCGGCATCGATCGGTTCGAGCAGCGCTCGTCGCTCAAGACGTGGGTATGGCGGATCCTCGTCAACGTCGCCCGCTCGAAAGGGGTCAAGGAGCACCGCAGCATCCCGTTCGCGTCACTCGCGTCCGAGCTCGACCACGACGAGTACGCCGTCGCGCCCGATCGGTTCCGGAAACCAGGAGATCACTGGCCCGGCCACTGGGCATCGCCGCCGGTGCCGTGGGACGAAGAACCCGAGGATCGCCTCCTGGGCCGCGAGACCTTGTCGGTCGTCACGACGGCGATCGGTCAGCTGCCGGCGAACCAGCAGACCGTGATCACACTGCGCGACGTCGAAGGCTGGGAGCCGGACGAGGTGTGTAACGCCCTCGAGATCTCCGAGACCAATCAACGGGTGCTCCTGCACCGCGCGCGGTCGAAGGTCCGCCGGGCGCTCGAAGTCCATTTCGAGAGAGCAACCGGATGATCTTCCGCAGGCTGTACCTCCGGCTCTCGGGCGACTACCCGTGCGCGCGACTCGTCGAGACCGTCACCGAATACCTCGAAGGCACCATGCCCGCGCCAGAGCGCATTCGCTTCGAGCGCCACCTGCAGCAGTGCCCGAGTTGCGTCGAATACGTCGCCCAGCTCCGCCGCACGATCGAGTTCAGTGGCCGCGTCACCGTTGACGACGTCGACGCGCTTCCCGACCCGGCCCGCGCCGAGCTGATGGACGCGTTCCGGGCCTTCCACGCGGGTCGGTGACCGCCCGGACCCTGTAACGCCACCACGAGAGGCGGCACTGTCTGGACATGACCGACATTCCGACCAACGACCCGGCCATCCCGATGCGGTGGCACAAGGTCGCCGAGGTCGACGATCTCCAAGACGGCCGCGTGCGCACGGTCACCACCGGAACACGGTCGCTGGCCCTCACCCGCGTCGGTGACCGGTACGGAGCGCTCGACAACCACTGCCCGCACCAGGGTGGGCCCCTCGGAGAGGGCTCCATCGAGAAGGGCCTCCTCCGCTGTCCGTGGCACGGGTACGACTACGACCCGCTCACCGGCACTCCGCCATCCGGGTTCAGCGACGCTCCCGCCTGCTTCCCGGTCGAAGTGCGTGACGACGGCATCTACGTCGGTCTCGAGGACGAGCCCGAGCCGCCCCGCACCGTGTCAGACGTCATGGTCGAGACGATGGTCGGCTGGGGCGTGACCCACGTGTTCGGCATGGTCGGTCATTCCAACCTCGGCTTCGCCGACGCAATGCGTCGACAGGAAGAGGCCGGCAACCTCACTTACATCGGCATCCGTCACGAAGGTGCCGCAGCGTTCGCCGCCTCCGCCTACGGCAAGCTCACCGGCCGACCAGCCGCGTGCTTCGGGATCGCCGGGCCGGGTTCCACGAACCTCCTCACCGGCCTCTACGACGCGAAGGTCGACCGTGCGCCGGTGCTCGCGATCTCCGGTCAGGTCCCATCGAACGTCCTCGGACGGGGCGCGTTCCAAGACATCGACCTCACCGCGGCCTTCGCCGACGTCGCGTCCTACTCCAAGACCGTGCTGCCGGACTCGGACCACGCCGAGCTCATGACGCTCGCGTGCAAGCACGCGCTCGTCGAACGCAACGTCGCGCACCTCGTCCTCCCCGACGAGGTCCAAGTGCTCCCGGTCGATGACGACACGCCCGCATCCAGCCCCACTGGTCGCGTCGGCAACGACGAGATCACACCGCCCGCGGACGCGCTCGCAGCCGCCGTTGCACTCATCGATCAGGCCCGGCGGCCGATCATCGTCGTGGGCCACGGCGCCCGCTTCGACATGCCCGACGTCATCAACCTTGCCGAGCGGCTCCACGCGCCGGTGCTCACGACGTTCAAGGCGAAAGGCCAGATCTCGGAACGACACCCACTCGGCGCCGGCGTGCTCGGACGAAGTGGCACGCCGGTCGCGAGCTGGATGATGAACGAGTCAGACCTGATCGTCGTGTTCGGCGCCTCGTTCTCGAACCACACAGGGATCGCGTCCTACAAGCCGATCGTGCAGGTCGACTTCGATCCGATGGCGCTGGGTCGTTTCCATCCCGTCACCGCGCCCGTGCTCGGTCACGTCGGCGTGACCGCGCGACTCCTCGTTCACGATGTCGCTAACAGCTCGGAGCGGGTGGATCAGTCCGTCGATGTACGCGAACGCTGGGCCATCTGGCGGGCGGAGAAGCAACAGCGACTCGCGGACGACCGAGGGTCGGGTATCAGCTCCGCCGCCGTGTTCGACACGATGACCCGCGTGGTCCCCGACAACGCCGTGATCGCCGTCGACGTCGGCAACCACGCCTACTCGTTCGGCCGCTACTTCGAGTGCACCGAACAGACAGTCCTGATGTCGGGATACCTCGGATCCATCGGGTTCGGCTTCCCCGCCGCCATGGGCGCATGGGCCGCCGCACCCAAACGCCCCGTCCTCGCCGTCACCGGCGACGGCGGCTTCGGCCAGTACCTCGCCGAGCTCACGACCGCGGTGAAGTACGGCATGAACATCACCCACGTCCTGCTCGACAACTCGTCACTCGGCAAGATCAGCAAGGAGCAACGCGCCGCCCACTTCGCCGTCTGGCAGACCTCACTCCACAACCCGGACTTCGCGCAATACGCGCAGCTCTGCGGCGCCCACGGAGTGCGGGTCGACGACCGCGCTCAGCTCGACGACGCCCTCGCGGGCGCGCTCGCCCACGAGGGCCCGGCACTGGTTCATATCGTCACCGACCCCGAGCTCGTCTAACCGACGCAGACGACACCACAATTCGCTCGAGCTTCCAAGCGGCGACAGAACGCTCCTGGCCGTCGTCCTGGCATCGCCTTGGCCATCGCAGCCTCCATCGCCACGAGCTCATAAGCCGGGCTGACTCCACCAGCTCGGTGCCCGCCTCGGCCTCAGGCGCCCGTCAAGTCGGATCCACCCCTACGCGCATCCCTACTACTCCCCGATACTGCACGGACGCAACGGGTCCAGACGTACGATCAGCGAGACAGCACAACACGCAACGGACGTAGTGGGACTGTCCGGACGGCTCGCAGCGTCTTCCTAAACCGTGCGCCCAGGTTCGAATTCTGGCGGGGGCGCGTTTGCGCTGGTCAGAGCGCCGCGGATGTGACGGGCGATTGTTGAACGCGCTGCCCTGTCACGCGGCGGTATCGCCACGCCACGTGGGCCAGCCGACCAGGTTCGGGCGCTCGAGCACCCAGGTGTCGAGGTCGTCGCCGATTTCTGCCGTGATCAGCGTCTCGAGCTTCGCGAGGTATTTGGCGACGAGCGCCTGGTGCTCGGCGTCGGCCGCGAGGTTGCGGATCTCGTCGGGATCTTCAGCACGGTCGTAGAGGACGACGTCGTTATGGGCGAACAGCAACTCGAGGTCCGTCGGTCGGTTCGGATCGAGCGGGGAGAAGTACCGCCCGAACGAGTACCGCTCGTCCGTGTAGCCACGGAGAAATCCACGCTTGCGCAAGTCGGGACGCAGGTCGCCCGACTGGAGGCGCTGGGGTGCCTCGGGGTCCTCGAACGCCTTCCAGAACTCCGCGTCGAGCCCGATCACGGACTCGACGGCGGTGAGCACGCCATCGCGCACCGCTCGTCCTGTGAGCGTTGGAACCAGCGAGTGCCCAGGGACGTCGACCGCCGCAGCATCGACGCCGGCGAACGCGAGCACCGTCGGCACCAGGTCGACCGCCGATGCCATCGCGTTCGTAGTCGTACCACCGACGAAGTCGGGGTGAGCGACGACCAGCGGAACGTGGAAGTTCTCGTCGTAGACGAAGTTGGCCTTCTGGCGGAGACCGTGTGAGCCCGCCATCTCGCCGTGATCCGCCGTGAACACCACGACGGTGCGATCCGCCTGGCCGGAGGCCTCGAGCGCGTCGAGCACGAGCTCTACGCTGCGGTCCACGTCCCGGAGACAGTTCAGGTAGAAGTTGAGCCCAGCTCGCCAGTGTTCGTCGGACGCGACCGGACCGAACACGACGTCGAGCATCTCGGCGTACTCGCGCACCGCGGGAGCGGCACCCGCGAGGTCATCGCGAAGGCTCGCCGGCAGCTCGACGTCCCACTCCCGCCGATACACCGGCACGTCCGCCGGCGGCAGCGTCTTCACCGCGTGGGCGAGGCCCATCGGGAGTGCCATCGACGCGGAGGAGCCGTAGTCGAAGCTCATGATGTCGTGGGGGTTCACGAAGTTCACAGCCATGAACCACGGCTGCTCGAGCGCGACCGCGTCCGCTCGCTCACGCAGCCACTTCACGGCCTGGCCCGCGATCACAGGATCGACGCGCAGCCCCGCCCACGCGCCACCATCGATATCGCCCCAGTCGTTCCACTCGGAGAAGCCATAGGGTTCGAGCGCATCTACCGTCGAGGTCGGCTTGGCCGGATCCACGTACGCGTTCGAGAGATGCCACTTCCCCTGGTAGGTGCAGTAGTAGCCATGCTGGCGCAGCATCGTGCCGATCGTCCCCAGCCCGGGATCGAGCGGACGGACATACGGCATGTTGTCGTTGTCGTAGATCTGGGTGATCGGGACGTGCTGGCCGGTGTACATCACCGACCTCGCCGAACTGCACTGAGTAGAGGCTGCGTAGTACCCCTCGAACGTGACCCCAGACTCGGCCACGCGTTCGCGGGCCGGCAACGCGAATCCCGCTGGCCGCGGAATGCGGAACCGTTCTTCGTCCGTCGTGATCAACAGGATGTTCGGACCACGACCCACAACAACTCCCATCTCACCGCGGACCACGGTGCACACTCACCAGCGAGGACGCCGGGCGCAGCGTAGACAGAGGAGCGCCAGCCGTCATCCCCTACTCGCACAACACGCGGTGGGTGCCCGCTAGCGCCGAGCGGCGGGTCTTGGCGCAGCGTTCCCGGCCCTGGCCTGTCGGACTCCTTGTGCCACTGGCCTGGTCGGGGAGCTCGAGCTGTGACTCAGACTGACTCGACCGCCGCGCCGTAGCGCTGCTGCGCGGCTTGCGCGGATGTGCCGAGGATGTCGCCGATTCGCTGCCACGACAGGCCCTTGCTTCGGGCGGCGGTGACGGCTTCGACGAGCTGGCGCTCGCTTCGGGCGCGGGCGATCGTCGCGCGTTCAAGGAGGTACTCCTCGACCGCGCGCTCATCCCCCGGCTTGGGCTCGTAGTCCTCGAAGTGCTTGGCGAGCTCGTCGCCGTGGTCGAGGAGGCACTCGCTCGCGCTGAGGGCCAGAGCCTCAACGAGACCGTCAAGACCGCACTCCGAGAAGCAGTCGAGCGCCGCCGCGACGACCCCGAGTTCAAGCGACGCGTCCGTCGCATCATCGAAGAGGACACTGAGCTGCTCGAGCGCCTGGCGAAGTGACGATCCGCTACGTCGATCTCGTCGACTACGTCGCGATCGCCGCAGAGGTCACCGGGCTCGACATCGCCACCGTCCTCAAGATCGCGAACCTCGACCTCGCCGACTCTGCTCTGCACGCGCCCGCCGCCGGCTTCGGCGACACCGACCTCTACCCCGACTTCATCGACAAGGCGGCAGTCCTCGTCGTCCGACTCGCGCGCAACCACCCGCTCCCCGACGGGAACAAGCGAGCAGCCTGGATTGCGCTGCGCTACTTCATCGCCGACAACGGTTGGACCTGGGAGCCGCGACCGTCAGTCGACAGAGCAGAAGCGACCGTGCTTGCCATCGCCGCCGGCGAACTCGACGAAGCCGCCACGGCCAACTGGCTCCGCCACCACCTCGCGGCCCCCGACGCCGACTGACCGGACGCCAAACCTCACGCGCCAACGCTGCTTGCGCGTGCGAAGGTATCGCCCATCCCTACCGCCAGACCTCTGTCCCTACTTTCCCGGTCTTCTCGCCTGGCGGGGCGGTGAGACCGGCTCGCATCCTCCTTCCCGCGCTCGTTGACCTGTTCACCTGGTGCAACAACGCACATCACGAGTCCGGAACCAACAGATCACTCGCAGGCATTCTGAACCACGGTTGCGCCGCCGACCGAGGCGACTCCCCGCGATTCAGGCCGTGCGCTGGGCGCGGATGATCTGGTCGATCGCGACACGTTCGCCGTCGGGCGTCGGGACCGGGCGTTCGACGATCTCGGCACGCTGGATCTCGAGACCAGTGATCGCGGCGGCGATCTCTTGCGGATTCGCGAGGACGGCCGCGTCCTGAGGGCCTCCGTAGCCCGCGGTCAGGTTGCTGGCGTCGTGGCCAATCACGAGAAGCGTGCCGTTCTTCGCTACTGCCGCGCTCGCTCGTCGAAGGACCTCGTTGCGTTTGGGCTCGGGCAGGTGGAGGTACGCCACCAGAACGAGGTCATAACGACCGGGTGTCGGGGTGTAGTCGGTGACATCGGCTTCGACGAGCGTCAGCGACACGCCGCGTCGGTAGGCGAGCGCGTGGGCCTTGGTGAGCGCGGCGTCGGAGAAGTCGACCGCGGTGACGGCCCAACCCTGCTCCGCCAGCCAGACCGCGTTGCGGCCCTCGCCGGCGGCGAGGTCGAGCGCACTGCCGACCGGGAGTCCGGCGACCTCGGCGACGAGGAACCGGTTGGGTTCCGCAGTCCAGACGAGCTCGGTCCCCGCGTAACGTGCGTTCCAATCGTTGCGATCCATGCGTCTCCCTTTCCGGGCCCCGGGCGTCAGCTCGAGTGCTCAGCTGTCCAGCGGCATTGGCGGGCGACACCGAGGCGTTCGAAGAGCAGGGACGCGGGACAGGCCGCGACGGTCACGTAGAGCCACTGGTTGATCCCGACGAACGCGGTGAGGAGCAGGAACCAGGGGCTGACGGTGGCTGCGAGCAGCGCGCTCAGGAGAACCATGGTGCCGGCGAGCGCGAAGAGGACCCGTTCCAGCGGCCAACGTGCGGGAACCGCCGCGGTCGAGGTGCGGTCGGGAGCGAGCGTCTTGGATGCAGCGGGGACCATTGAGTCTCTCCTTCAGAGGTTGGAGTCGGATGTGGGGCGACGGTGTATCCGGCTGTTGTCAGTGGCTGAAGCGGACGTGGGGGAGGACGCGGTCCATCCACCTGGGGAGGTACCAGTTCTTCTCGCCGAGGAGCGCCATCGTGGCGGGGACGAGCATGACGCGCACGACGGTGGCGTCGAGGAGCACGGCCATCGCGAGGGTGATCCCGAGCTCGGTGGGTGGGATGGGGCCGGTGACACCGAATGCGATGAACACGACGATCATGACGAGCGCGGCGTTGGTGATGGGTCGTCCGGTGCGGGCGATGCCTTCGCGGATCGCGAGGTGCGTGTCGCCGGTGGCTTCGTAGCGTTCGCGGATCGCGGCCAAGAGGAAGAGCTGGTAGTCCATCGAGAGGCCGAAGAGCAGGGCGAAGAAGAACAGTGGTGCCCAGGCGTCGACGAAGCCTTGGCTCTCGATTCCGAGGAGTCCGGTGCCGTACCCGTGTTGGAAGACCAGGGTGGCGAACCCGAAGGCGGCGCCGACGGTGAAGAGGTTCATGAGGATCGAGGTGACGGCGATCGCGATGCTGCGGAAGACGATGAGGAGGAGCAGGAACGCGACGACGAGGATGATGCCGATCGCGATCGGTGCGGTGCTGGTGAGGACGTCGGTGAGGTCGCGGTTCTGCGCTGCGGGTCCACCGACCTGGGCCGCGGGGACCACGGTGCCGAGTTGTGCCCGAAGACGGTCGACGAGGTCAGCGGTGCGGGAGCTGTCGACCGGGGTCGAGCCGGTGACGCGCACGACGGTGCGGCCGGTCGCCGCGGGTGGGCTGACGACGCGGGCGTCGACGACGCCGTGGTCGCCGCTTGCGATCTGCACGACGCGGGCGGCGTCGGCGGCGGCGGGGACGGTGATGAAGACGGGTGCGGCCGCGCCGTTGCCGAAGGAGGCGACGAGCATCTCGTAGCCGTCGCGGCTGGTGTTGCCACGGTCCACGACGCGGGCGCCGGGCATGCCGAGCTTCATCCCCAGGGCGGGGACTGCGAAGGCGCCGAGGACGACAAGGCCGATCGCGAGGATGGTCCCAGGGCGTCGCAGTGCGACGCCGGTCCAGCGGGCCCAGCGGCTCTCGGCGACGATGTCGGGATCCTTCTTCCCGCGGGTGACGAGCACCCGGTCACCCAGCGCGACGAGGAGCGCGGGGAGCAGCGTGAGGGATGCGAACGCGACAGCCACGACCGACAGGATCATCCCGAGCGCCATCGACCGGAACACCATTACCGGCACGAGGAACACTGCGGCCAGTGACAAGACCACCGTGAGGGCGGAGAGGAACACGGCCTTGCCTGCAGTCGAGAGGGTGTTCTCGATCGCGGTGACCGCGTCCTTTCCTTCCACGCGTTCCTCGCGGTAGCGGCTGACGATGAAGAGGCTGTAGTCGATACCGACCGCGAGGCCGATCATCATCGAGAAGTTCATCGACCAGACGGACAGCGGCATGACGCCGGTAAGGAGGTGCAGGATCGCCCAGCCGACCGCGATGCCGGCGATCGCGAGCAGGAGCGGGATGCCCGCGGCGACCATGGCGCCGAACGCGACGAACAGCAGCACCAGGCTCGGGAGGCCGCTAAGGAGCTCGGCCTTGTGGAGCGCGCTCTCGTTGACCTTGTTGAAGTCACTCCAGACCGGCCACTCCCCCGTGACCTCGGCGCGGGCGCCCGGCGGGAGGCGGAGCCCGCCCACGTAGTCCCCGAGCGCACCGGCTGCGATCGGACGGTCGGCGTCGCTGTGCACGACGACGTCGACCGGCACGATCGCAGTACGGGCGTCGCGGGCGATCAATCCGGCGCTCGCCGGTAGCGTCAGCGGGTCGGCGACGGAACGAGTACCCGGTGCACCGCGCAGGGAACGGACGAGCGCCTGCAGTCCGGACGGGTCGGACGCGATCGGTGTCGCCTGGTGGTAGACGACGACGGGGTTCTCGGCGCCGAGCGCCGGGAAGTCGCGCCGCAGCTCGTCGCGCACCTGCTGCGCGGTGGAGCCCTGGGCCTCCCACCCCGCGCCCGAAAGCGCCCCGTTCAGCGTGAGCGCGAGCGGCGCGGCGGCAAGCACGAGCAGAATCCACGTCGCGATCACCGCGCGGCGGTGCCGGGCCGACCAGGCCGCGAGGCGTGAGAACCAGGCGCGTGGGTCGGGCGGTGACGATGGCTCGTGGTCCGCGGGCAACGCCGCAGCAGGTGGTGTGGTCACGGACATCGTTCGAGCTCCCGGGCCGACGACAGGTACCCCTAGGGGTATCCTGGCAAGGTAGCAGGGTACCCTGGGGGGTATCAAGCGCGTGGTGCTCGGAGCGTGGAATAATACCCCTAGGGGTATAGTTGGACACCGAAGGAGGAGGCCCACTATGGAGTTCAGCAACGAGGTCATCAGCGACCTGCAGCGCCGACTGCGCCGAGTCGAAGGCCAGGTCCGAGGCATCCAGACGATGCTCGACGAACGCCGCGAGTGCCGCGACGTCGTGACCCAGGTTGCGGCCGCAACGAAAGCGCTCGAGCAGGTCGGCTTCAAGCTCCTCGCCTCCGGTCTCACACAGTGCCTCGAAGACCCCGCCCGCGCTGCAGCGGATGGCTACCCCATCGCCGAAGTCGAACGCCTCTTCCTCAAGCTCGCCTGACCCCCCAGCCTCTGAAGGAGTCCGCCATGTTCCTGCTTCACGCCGACGACACCACGTTCGATCGCGAAGTCCTCGACGCGACGGTCCCCGTCGTCGTCGACTTCTGGGCCTCGTGGTGCGGGCCCTGTCGCCAAGTCGCACCCGAGCTCGAAGCCCTCGCCCTCGAGCACGGTGACGCCATCAAGGTCGTGAAGGTCGACGTCGACGCCGCGCCTGGAGTCGCGCAGCGCTACCGCATCTCCGGCATCCCGACCATCGCGCTCTTCCGAGACGGGGAACCGGTCGCGACGTCGGTCGGCGCCAAGCCCCGGCGCGCGATCGAAGCCGACCTCGGACTCACGCCCGCCGGAACGTGAACGGCCTCACCGCAACGCTGCGCGACTCCTTCGCGTCGCATCCCACCAAGGAGTCCCGACCATGAGACGGAACACTCTGCTCGCCGGCGCCGCCGCAGTGGTCGCGGCGATCACTATGACGGCCTGCTCCGGGTCCTCCAACGACACCGGCATGGGCGGCGGCATGGGCAACGGCGGCCATCACTCGTCCCAGAACAAGAACACGCCGACCAAGGCCGGACAGTTCCGCCTCACCGAGTGGAACATCACCGCCGACTCCCAGCAGCTGCCCTCAGGCTCACAGACCATCACCGCGCTCAACACCGGAAACCACACCCACGAGCTCGTCATCGTCAGAGCCGCCGACGCCGCGTCGCTCCCCACTAAGTCCGACGGTTCCGTCGATGAGAACGCCCTGAAGATCAAGAAGGTCGGAGAGATCGCTGACGTCGCCGCCGGGTCCTCGAAGCACTCCACGTTCGATCTGGCACCGGGCAGCTACGTCGCGTTCTGCAATCTCACCGACTCGATGGGCATGGGCGGCGGGATGAACCACAACCACTTCGAGCTCGGGATGCACACCACCTTCACCGTGAACGCCGCGTGACACGGAGCGATGCTCGACAGCCCAAGAGCCGTCGCGCGGCAATCACGATCCTCGTCGCGACCACCGTCGCGCTCGTCGGCGCCGGAGCGTTGCTCCTCCTCCGATACGAGGACACCAACGACACGAGCCTCCGACAGCGCCAGGCGGCCGTCGAAGCACGCGGCGCCCACGTCATGCCGTTCGATCAATCGAGCACGAGGCACGTCTTCGCGAAGACCTCGGACGGGGGAAGCGAGACCGTGACGGCCAACGACGCGAACGACAGCAGCCAGATCGTGCTCATCCGCACGCACCTCGAGCACGAGGCCCAGCTCTTCACGTCGGGGGACTTCCGCGACCCCGCCGCGATCCACGGCAAGAACATGCCCGGACTTGCCGTGCTCGAGCACGGTGCCAGCCACGTCGGCTTCGCGTACTCCGAAGTCCCGCGCGGCGCGACGATCACCTACCGAACCGCTGATGCAAGCCTCGTCGCCGCGCTGCACACCTGGTTCGACGCCCAGATCACCGACCACGGCTCCCCCGCGCACACGTAACGCTTCCCCATCATGGCGGACCTGCCCTCACGCGATGACCCGATCAACCCCGCGGAAGCGCCGCCCGCGCCCGTCCGCTGGCGACGCGCCCTTCGCTTCGGCCTCGGCCTCGCCCTCGGTGGCGCGGCGATCTGGGTCGTCGTCAGCGCGTCGGGAGGGATCAGCGACGCGCTCGACGCGCTCCGACAGGTGGACTGGTGGTGGCTGCTCCCCGCCGCCCTCTTCGAGGGTCTCGCGTATTTCCTCTCGGGGTTACGGCTCCGGCGCCTCGCCGGCCCCCCCGCGGTCTCGCCGGCGGCAGCAACAGGGATCGAGCTCGTCGTCAACGGGCTCGGACTCCTCACCCCCGCGTCGCCAGCCGAAGGTCTTGCCTTCGGCGCCTCCGAGCTGTCCCGTCGCGGCCTCGACCGACGCCACATCGGACTGACGCTGGGCTTCTCGCAGTGGTTCAGCCTGCGGGTGTTCCTGCTCGTGAACGCGCTCAACCTGGTCTGGATCCTCGCGACCCGCGACTTCCCGGTCGATTCGACCTGGCCGTTGATCGCAGCCCCGCTCATCCTCGGAGTGCTCGCCGTAACGGCCTTCCTCGCGAGTCGGCCCTCCACGATGGAGCGCCTTGCAGTCATCGTCGGAGCCGCACGGTTCTGGAAGCCCCGACCTGATCGTGACGAGCGGCGGGCAAGCGGCGCCCAGTTCCACGCCGACGCCATGGAGATGGTGGGACCACCGCGCCGCCGCATCGTGCTGATGGGCCTGTCGGTCGGATCGATGCTCACCGACATCGCCTGCCTCTACTTCGCGCTCATCGCGGCGCACGCCCACGTCGGGTTCGACATCGCCTTGCTCGCCGCCGGCGCCGCTGCCGCGTCGGCCCTCATCCCGCTACTCCCCGGAGGCCTCGGCGTCGTCGAAGCCATCATCCCGGCCGTGGTGCACTGGTACGGGCCACCGGTGAGCGCCGCGTTCGCAGGTGCCGTCGTCTACCGGGGACTCGGCACGTTCCTCCCGGCGGCAGCGGGCGCAGTGGCAGTCGTCGCGCTGCGCGCACGACACCGGACCCCATCCCCCGCGGCCCCGCCGCCGCCCTAGGGGCGGATCTCGTAGAACGCGTTGACCGGATGCTCGATCTCGAGTCGGCGGAATCGGTTGAACTCTGCGGCGCGTGCCATCTCTTCGGCCTTGGCGGGCGACAGACCGAGGGTGCCGAGGCCGGCGCCGTCGGGGGTCGACATTGCCGACGACATGCACGACAGGACGCTGATGCCGTACATCAACGATGCCATCGGGTTCTCTGCTGCATTCAGAGCGAACGTGTCGTGCGCCTTGATGTCGACGAGAGGCCACGTGCCGTCCGGGGTGATCGCTCGGCGCAGCGTCTGCATCATCTCGAACGGATGGGTCATGTCGTGGATGCAGTCGAACGTGGTGATGAACCCGATCGACGCGTCGTCTGGCAGTGGCTCGGCGCGCGGCTCATGGAAGGAAACGTTGGCGGCGTCGGCTTCCCGTCGCTTCTCCTCTGCGCGACCGCGCGCGAAGTGGCTGATGTCGTACCCCAAGAACCGGCTGTTCGGGAACGCTGCGGCCATCAGCAGCAGTGCTCCGGGAGGAGATCGTCGCGTACTACGCCGAAGCATCGAGCCGATCGGTCAGCGTGCTCCTCGCGCTCATGGTCGTTGCGACGATCGCGTACCTCTGGTTCGTCGGCGTCGTCCGCAACCGCCTGGGCGCGAGCGAGAACCCACTGGTGGGGACCGTGTACCTCAGCAGCAGTGTGCTGTTCACCGGCCGCATCCTCGTCGGTGCGTCGGCGCTAGGCCCACAGTTTGGCGATGGTCTTCTTGTTGCAGTCGAGAAACCTGAGGCACTCGACAGCGATTGACTCCTCCCGAGATATGACTACTATTCTAGTCATATCCGATCTGACGCTCCCGCTCGCGGAGATCAAGAAGCGGCTGTCGGAGGTCGTCGACGGAGTCGAGGACCTCCACGACCGGGTGGTGCTGACCCGGAACGGCCGCCCTGCGGCCGTGATCCTCAGCCCCGACGACCTCGAATCGCTCGAGGAGTCCCTCGAGATCCTCTC
>Ga0209048_10003712_pt1 | contig 14769 bp, 13 predicted proteins | sample FrelakmetCRP12CR_FD_187146 | JGI IMG/M metagenome (GOLD analysis project Ga0209048, IMG submission 187146) | Freshwater lake sediment microbial communities from the University of Notre Dame, USA, for methane emissions studies - CRP12 CR (SPAdes)... | ecosystem: Environmental > Aquatic >... | reverse complement strand
CTTCCCGGTCGTGTTTCCGGTGAACTACCGCCTCGTGGAGACGAGCGCACCACCCTGGATCGCGTTCCGCACGCGACCCGGCAACGTCATCGACCGGGCGCCGTTGGCGACCGCCTTCGAGATCGACGGCATCGACGAGTCGCACCGCCAGGGCTGGTCGGTGCTCGTCCGGGGCACGCTCGAGCACGTCGATCCCGACGCGGCAGGGTTCCGGGAGCGCTTCGACCCCGAACCGTGGCTCGACACCGAGCGCGACTCCTGGCTCGCGATCTCACCGTTCACGATCACCGGCCGCCAGCTCCATCCGAGCGAGCAGGTCTGGGCATTCCACGTGCGCGCGTATCTCTGACCCCGCCGATCGGCGACTGCCAGCGTTCGCACGACCGTCATCCGCCGTTCGCTCAGGCGCCAGCCACGATTCGCGGGGGTCTGACACCATGGGTCCCGGAGCACTCGCCCCCATCCCCCCAGGTTGCGGCGGGTGCATCCAGGTCGCCCTCTCCGGCGCCTCGACCGGCCCCGTCCTCACCACCAGGGCGGGGCCGGTCTCGTGGGGGAACAGAACGGCGGCTCGAAACCCCGCTAGGTCGTGGGCGCCACGGTGCTGATCGGCGCGACGGCGACCACCCTGCGGCGGGCGGGCACCAGGGTGAACGCCGCGAGCACCGCCACGACGAACCCCGGGATGATGAACAGCCACGGGATCGGCTCGAGGTCGATCTTGTCGGCGTTGGCGAACTTCGGTGCCAGCGCGACCTGGCTGTCACTCAACGCGTGCGACTTGGCCGACGTGGTGTTCGTCCACGTCTCGGCGAACGTGCCGAGCGTCGGGAAGGCAACGGTGAACGCCGCGTCGCTGCTCTGGCCCTGCTGCGCGACCCAGGCCGGCTCGAGCTTCGTGCGCACGTCGCCGACCATGGCGTCGAACAGCTTTGTCGCCCCCACGGCCTTCTGGCCGGTGGCGGGATCGAGCCCGACACGTCCCAGCGCCGTCACGCGCACCGCCGCGTCGACCTTGCCGGGGATGCCGAGCACGAGCGGGGCCAGCCCGACGCCGAGCCCGACGACCAGGAGCGCAACGCTTGCGACCGTGCCCGGGACGATGAGCGCGAAGACGCCCACCGCGATGAGCAGCAGGCCGATCCCGAGGAAGAGCCAGGGCGCGACCGTCATGGGCAGGAAGTCGGTTGGGATCGAGTCGGCACGCGCGTAGTCGGCGCGGGCCGCTTCCATCTGGCCGATGACAGGTCCGACCAGCTTGACCACACCGGGAGCCTGCTCATCGAATGCCGAGATGCCGGGCATCTCGCGAGCCTTGTAGTCGGCGAACTGCCGGTCGGTCATGCCCAGCGACTGCTGGAGGCTTGGCTCAGCCTTCGTCGCGAGCTCACCCGCGGCGGCCCGCAGATCCCCGAATCCACCACTCAGGTCAGCGAGTCCGGCCTTCGACATCAGCGGCCGGTAGCTATCGGCGATGGTCTGCGCGTCGTCGGCACGACTGAACAGGTGCTGGGAGAAGGTGAACCCGACGAGCACCACCCCCACGACGATGGCGACAACAGCAGCGATCCGGCGCATCGGCCTCTCCCCCTGAGAAGATGTCTTCGACCCGTTGTTCGCCGTGCGCCCACGAGCGGATCACTCCATGTCCCGTCGTCGACCCGCGCCGGCGACCTCCGTGCCGGCGACCTCGGCGCTGCCCGATCTGAGCCGGTACCCGCGGCCAGAATCGTGGGATGCGGACGCTTCGGTCACTGATCCCCGCGGTGGTGTTGGGCGTCGCGATCGTCGGGACCTGCGTGGTGCCCGCGCCGGCGGGCGCCGTAGTCGACGGGGGCCCGGCCGACATCGCCCAGTACCCGTGGACGGTGGCGCTCGTCGAACCGGGTCGGCGAGCCGTCGACGGGCAGTTCTGTGGTGGGTCACTCATCACTCCCGAGTGGGTGCTGACCGCAGCGCACTGCGTCTCGGGCGGGCGCGGGCGCGCCTACGCACCGGGCAAGGTGGACGTGCTCCTCGGCCGGAGCGACCTCACGGCCCACGGCGGAGAGCGCGTCCACGTCGCCGAGGTGCACATCAATCCGGCGCGCGTCGATCCCGACACCGACATCGACATCGCACTCGTCCGCCTCGCCCGGCCCGTCACCACCCTGCCGGTGCTCCTGCCCGGCCCGGACTCGGCCCACCTGATCCCTGCGGGCACCGAAGCAGAGGTCCTCGGCTGGGGTGTGACCCGCCGCGGCACCGGCCGCCAGGTCGATCACGGCTCCTCGAGCGACGTTCTGCTGGTCGCGTCGGTCCCGATCGTCGGGGACGGTCCGTGCCACCGTTCGACCGATGCCGACGCCCAGGGAGTTGGCGGCTTCGAGCTGTGCGCCGGCGACATCGCCACCGGCGGTGCCGACTCGTGCGCCGGCGACAGTGGCGGCCCGCTCGTCGTGGGGAGCCCGTACGGCTGGGTGCAGGTGGGCGTCGTCGCCTGGGGTTCGAACGGCTGCGGGCTGCCCGATAGCCCCGGCGTCTACACGCGGGTGTCGAGCGCACGCGGCTGGATCACGGCCACGACAGGGTCATGACCGGCGCTGCTCATGACCGGCGTTCGCGTCAGCGGCGTTCGAGCACCACCACGGGGATCTTGCGATCGGTGCGTGACTGGTAGATGTCGTACTGGCCCTGGTTGACGTCGTTGGCCTTCAACCAGAGACGTTCGCGCTCCTCGCCCTCGGCCACGCGGGCCTTCACCGGGATCCGCTCGCGACCGATCTGGATCTCGACATCGGGATTCGCCGTGAGGTTGTGGAACCAGCCCGGGTGGCGCACATCGCCGCCCTTCGACGCGATCACCGCGTACCGCTCGGCGTCGGGAACGTAGAGGAGCGCCGAAGTTCGGGGCTCACCCGTCTTGCGCCCGACCGTGCGCAGCAGCAGCATCGGACGCCCACCGATGCTCCGGCCAATGCGCCCGTCGGTCTTCTCGTAGAGCCACTGGTGCACCACCAGGCCCTTGCCGAGGACCTGTTCAATCTTCTCGTTCATGACCGGGACCCTAGGTCCGATGTCAACTCGTCACGTCGCGCGACCGAGTGAGGCCATACTGTGCGGCGATGGCACTTCCCACCGAACCCACTCCCACCGAACCCACTCCTCCCGACGGAGGCGACACCGACACCACGAAGCGGTGGTGGATGATCGGCGGGATCTTCGCGGTCGCCCTGCTGATCGGCGGGCTCATCGTCGTGCTCACGAACGGGAGCAGCGACAACAGCGTCACTGTGCCCACCAACCCGCCCACCTCTCCGACGACGGGCACCAGCTCACCGACGACCACGACGACCGCCCCGGTCGCCCCCGGTCAGCCCATCATCGGGCAGTTCACCGCGGCGCCGTCGCCGGTGTCGTGCAGCGGTGGCAACGTCTCCCTCAACCTCCGGTGGTCCACGCAGCACGCCACCAGCGTGACGATCGAGACTGACGGCGTCCCACAAACCACGCCGCCCTATCCGCCGACGGGCAACACAACGCTACCGTTCAGCTGCGCGGCCACCCAGCACAACTACCAGCTGGTCGCGACGGGGGCCAACAACGCGCAGGCACGCCAGACCCTGACCGTGCACGCCGTCGTCCCACCCACGAGCCCACCGACGAGCCCGCCGACGAGCCCACCCACGAGCCCGCCGACCACCACGACGAATCCGTCCGCAACGACCACCACGACCACGAACCCGGTCCACACGCCGGTGGCGGTCGCCATCGACGATCACGGCAACAAGAACAATCCGATGACGCTCGTCGTCACGCCGACATCCACCAACGCGGCAACGATCGAGTTCACGGTCACGAACTCCGGTAGCCAGCCGCACAGCTTCTGGGTCCTGGAGACCAACCTCCCCTACGACCATCTGCCCGTCGATCCCGACACCCACAAGGTGATCATCAGTGACCAGGTCGTCAAGGTCGCGAAGATCCGCAAGTTCGCGCCGGGGAAGGCGAAGCGGATTTCCGTCAACCTCGCTGCGGGCAGCTACGTGCTGGTCGACAACCTCCCGGGCAACTACGCCCTCGGTGCCCGCGCACCGTTCGTCGTGTCCGTCGCTCCACCGAAGGGGTGAGCCGGCTCGTCGTCGTGCCCCCACCGTCGGAGGGCAAGGCACCAGGAGGACGCGGTCGCTTCGCACTCCGGTCCTGTTCGTTCTCGCTGACGCCGGCGGTGCGCGGCCCGGGCGCCCGCCCCCCGACCACCGCTGCCGGATGGCCGCGGTGCTCCCTCGCCCAGCTCGAGCCCAGGTCCGACGCTGCCCGGATCGAGCCGGGCACCCCGACCGGGGCCTGGCGGCTCGCCGGCGCCACTGAGGACAGCACGTTCCAACACTGTGCGCATCGCCATCGGTTGAGCAACCGCCCGATCAGCAGAAGCACTTGAGTTCGCGCCGTGACCACCCGATGACCAACCCGTGCATTCAGTGTGGGTCTGGCGTCGCTGGACCCGTTGGCCATTGACCCCCTCGATCGTCGTCGTCGCCGCGACCGTCATCGCGCTCGACGTGATCACCGCGTGGCGCGATGTCTCGATCGGGTCGCTGGGTCGCGTCGCGGCATCGCCGGCCCTGCTGCTCGGAATCGTCCTCGCGTGCATGGTCGGCCTGGGCCGTCTCGGCCTCGACCGTGCCAACCTGCGGGCCTGGCGGGAGTTCCTATGCGTCAGCGTTGTCGCGCTCGGGTACGGGATCTGGGCGTACAGCACCCACGTCGGCGGGTTCGAGGAGGCCGTCGGGCTGGTGCTCGGTGCGCTCGACGAGGAGCTCGTCTATCGCCTCGCAGTCCTCATCATCGTCGGGGCGGGCGCGGCTGCGCTCCTCCGCCGCAACTGGCGTAACCCCGAGGACTGGGGTCTCGGTCCCGGCATCATTGCGATGCTCGCGTCGGGCATCGTGTTCATGCTCCTGCCCGGCCATGTCGCGCAGATGAGCAGCGCCACCCGCGCGCTGCCGTTCGCCGCACTCGGGATCATCCTCGCCTATGCGGTGCTGCGCACCGGTGCCCTGTTGCCTGCCGTCGCAACGCACGCGCTGCTCAACCTGGTCACGATCGCCGCGCTCACCGGGCACGTGTCGGACGCATGGCGCGTCGCCTTCTCCGCCACGCTCCTCGTCACGCTCATCGTGGCCACGCTCGCCGCGGGGGTACGCCTCGGCTTGCTGCGTAGCATCGAGGTCGAGTCACCGTGGCGTTATCACTCCTACAAGGAGCACTCGAAGTCACAGTCCTGATGGCATGATCTCGGCGTGACCGAGATCCTGAGCCGCACTCGTGTCCTCGCGTTCGCGGCCTGGACCTTCGCCCCCACGGCCGTCGCTGTCCGCTGACCCGCCCGTCCGCTGACCCCGTCGGCCGGCGGTGGCGTGCCGTCGCCAAGGGCGCGAACATCGCGCGACTCCAACGAGGGGGAAGCCGTTGCGCATCCGTCCGCTCTCACCGGCACTGGGCGTCGAGATCACCGACTTCGACGCCGGTGCCCCGCTCGACCCTGATGAACGCGACGCGCTGCTGCGAGCCTACGACGAGCAGCACCTGCTGGTGTTCCGCGACCAGGACATCAGCGACGACGAGCAGGAGCGCTTCGCCACCGTCTTCGGGCCCCCCATCGACGAGATGGGCGACGGGCACCGTTCCGGGTTCATCTCGAACGTGCAGCCCGATGCGGCGGGCGACGGTCCGCTCCCCTTCCACTCCGACCTCACGTTCACCCCGTCGCCGGTGATCGGGATCACCCTCTACGCCATGGAGCTCCCACCGGGGGGCACGTCGACGTGGTTTGCGAACGCGACGGCCGCCGCGGCGGACCTCCCCGACGACCTACGGGCACGGGTCGTCCACCTCGACGCGACGCACGCCCTCGGCTCGTTCGTGATGGGTCGTGACGACGCCAAGGCGCGCGAGCACGACCTCGGTCCCGACGTGGCCCGGGCCAGACACCCGATACTCCGAGCGAACCCGCGCACCGGCACGCCCATCCTGTTCGTCACCGACCTGCACACCGAGCGGATCGAAGGGCTACCCGCCTCCGAAGGGGCGGCGCTCCTCGATGCGCTGCTCGAGCACTTGTACGCACCCGAGCACGTCTACGAGCACCGCTGGCAGCTCAACGACCTCGCGATCTGGGACAACCAGGCGATCCAGCACAAGCGCGAGGACGTCAGCGAGGCCAAGCCGCGCACGTTCCGGCGCAACTCGTTGAACACGGCGCGCTGGGTCGACCTGGTCGCGCTGCCGGGGGCCTGAGCGTGACGGCCGGAGGGTGCCGCCCTGAGCCCCGGAGATCGTCGCTCAGGAGGCGTCGAGGATGTCGACCACGAACACCAGCGTGTCCGTGCCCGTGATGCCGCCGCTCGGGCTGCCGTTCGCACCGTAGCCCTTGTCGGGGGGCACGACGAGCAGCACCTGGGAGCCGACCGTCTGACCGACCAGTCCTTCGTCCCACCCCGGAATGACCTTCCCGGTGCCGATGGCGAAGTCGGTCGGCGAGCCGCGGTCCCACGACGAGTCGAACTGCTTCCCGCTCGCCCAAATCACGCCCGTGTAGTGCACCGTGATCGTCTGGCCGGCGGTCACCACGGGTCCCGTCCCCTTGATGAGGGTCTGCACGATGAGCTGCGTCGGCGCGGTCGCCTTGGGAACGGTGATCGCAGGCTTGCCGGTGGCGCCCAGCGCCACCGTGGGGAGCCCGGCAACCGGAGCAACCGGGGCGCCCGTCGCGCGAGCGAGGGGCGTGCGCACGCTCTTGGTGTCGACGACGAAGAGGAGCGTGTCCTGCTTCTTCACGCCCTTGGTCTTCAGCCGTGCCGCAAGCCCTTCCTTCGGTGCGACCGCAACCAGAACGCGACCGCCGACCGACGCGCCGACGAGCCCGTTCACGAGGGCCGCGGGCGCTTGTGTCTTGTCGAGGATGAGCGATGCCGGCTGAGCACCGAACGACGTCTCGAGCTGCTTGCCCGTGCGCCCGTCGACGATCACGTAGTCGAAGGTGATCTTCGAACCCTTGGCGAGCTTGTCGCCTGTCCCGGCGACGACGTCGCGGTGCAAGCTCCTCTTCGTGGCAAACGGCTTCTTGAACACCAGCGTCGTCTTCTCGCCGATGGCACCAGCGACCGCGATCTTCGCCAGCGGATCGGAGGCCGATGCCGCGGGGGTGATGGTGACCCCCAGCGCGATGACCGCGACGAGGAGGACGACGGGGAGACGACGTTGCACGACATGCCTTTCGGGAGGGGGGACCCAGCGGACTGGGAAACGCGCAGAACTGCAGGGAGGACCAGGCTATCGAGCCTTCCCACACTGCCGGCCGCGGGCCTACCGGCTCTCGCTGACGTTGGTGTCAGCGCTCCATCATCAGCCCGAAACCATCAATCCGGGATGGGCGATGTCGGCGACCGGGGGCCGCCACACGCGAACACCGTCTCGCCCGAGATGTAGCTCGACGCGTCGGAGGCGAAGAACACGATGGGCCACGCGATCTCCTCGGGGTCGCCGGCCCGCCCAAGTGCGCTCGCGGATCCACCGACGACATCGGGGTCACGCCCGACCTTCTCCATCGCCCGCACGAACCCCTCGCTCTTGACCGCTCCGACCCGCACACAGTTGACCCGGATCCCCTTCGGGCCGAGGGCGGCCGCGAAGCTCTTGGTGAGGTTCTCGACCCCCGCCTTCGCGGCACCGTAGGGGGCCACGTCGGGCAGGCCCTGCGCGGCCGCGCCCGACGACACGTTCACGATGGAGCCGGATCCCCGCTCCTCCATGTGCGGCGCGACTCGGTGCGAGAGCACGAACACGCTCCGCAGGTTCAGGTCGAGCATGTTCTGGTAGTAGGCGGGCGTCCATGCTTCGAAGCGATGGGTGTGGCTCCCGCCCGCGTTGTTGACGAGCACGTCGATGCGCCCCAGCTCTGCGAGCGTATTGTCGATCAGCGCTTCGCACTCGTCGACGGCACGCACGTCGGTCGGGACCACGAACGCGGTGCGCCCGAGCGCGCGGACCTCTTCGGCAACCCGCTCGAGGTTCTCGGCCTTGCGGCTCGCGAGCACCACGTCGGCGCCGAGCTCGGCGAAGAGCAACGCGGTGGCTCGGCCGATCCCCGTCCCGCCGCCGGTGATGACGACGACCCGTCCGGTCTGGTCGAAGACCGCTGTGCGCACCCGACACCCCCCGTGAGCGAGCCAGGATCCTGACACGCGGACCGGCGACGGTGCCCGGGCCGGGGTGTTCAGGTTCGCAGCACGTTGGCGAAGATCAGCCAGGCCAGCAGTGACTTGGCGGTGAGGCTGAGCAAGATGTAGGTCGTCTCGCCGGCGACGTAGTCGCGCCAGCGGCCGATCTGTTGGTATTGGAGCACCATGTTCACCGCGAAGCTGAAGAACAGGATGAGCTCGACGACGGTGATCGCGTACACGAAGCCCGGGGGCGTGCCCGGTCCTGCGAGCAGATAGATGGAGATCGCGATCCAGGGCACCACGCCCACGAGCGACCCGAACCAGAACGCGCTCCAGTCGGTCTTCCCCGGCTTCTGCTGGCGTTCCATGAGCAGGCCGAAGAGGATCATCGCGGTGTTCACGCCGAAGATCGCGAGCAGTGCGGCGATGTCGCGGATGCCGACGAACAACGCGATGAGCACGATCATGATCGACGCGCTGATCGAGTACTCGATCCATCGGGCGTAGTTGGCCCGCGCGTCGAGGCCGCGCTCGTACCAGAGGTGTACGCGAGGCGCGGCGACGAGCAGGTGGTCGATCGCGGCGAGGAGCAGGAACAGTGCGACGGTGGGGCCGATCGCGATCCGGAAGAGCTCCTCGGCCCGCGCGGCTCGCAAGACCTGCACCGGATCGTTGCGGAGGTACGACGCGAAGACGGGGAGGGAGAGCCCGTTGCTGAGGGCCACCATGGCGGCCGCCTCAAGACCCAGGATCACCCCGACCACGACGTTGAAGACCCTCAGACGCTGGTAGGTCGCAACGCGATCGGCCTCGCGCACACCCCCGCCACCGGTCGGATCCTGGGTTTCGGTCATCCACACCCCCAACCAGCGCGCTCGTGGCATTCTTCCGTGAAGTGACGGCATCTTCGCCTGCTCGGATCCAAGTCGCAAGACCACGGAATGCCCCACTCGCTCGCGGGGTTGCGAGCGACGAGCGATTTCGAGGAGTAGCCATGCCGGCGATCACCGTCGACGATCCGAGCATCCTCCCCCGGGTCGGCGACGCCAGTGGCATCGTCCGGCCAGTCGTGTCGGTCACCAGCGCGATCCGTCAGCTCGAAGGCGCAGGGTTCCCGGTGTGGCGTGGCTTCCACGGGCTCGGCTTCGCCGACATCGACCCGTTCCTGCTCCTCGACGAGATGGGACCGCTCACGTGGGCGCCGGGTACTGCCAAGGGCGCACCCTGGCACCCGCACCGCGGGTTCGAGACCGTGACCTACGTGCTCGACGGTGATGTCGAGCACCACGATACCGAGGGCGGCGGCGGAATCATCGGCGAAGGTGACACGCAGTGGATGACCGCCGGGCGCGGGCTGCTGCACGACGAGCTGCCGAGCGAGCGGGCATTCCAACTTGGCGGCCGTCAGCACGGCGTACAGCTCTGGGTGAACCTGCCTGCGGCGAGCAAGATGACCCAACCGCGCTACCAGGCGATCCCAGGACGTGAGCTCACGTTGCTCACCACCCACGACAGCGTCGGAATCGTGCGGGTGATCGCCGGACGAATCGGCGAGCACGCGGGCCCCGGTGACACGCACACGCCGATCACGCTCGCCCACGCGACACTGCCGCCGGGCACCGAGCTTCGGGTGCCCTGGGACCGAACCTACTCGGCGCTGGCCTACGTGCTCGGCGGCGACGGCACCGTCGGTGACGACGCGCGCCCCATCGGCGAGCACCAGCTCGCACGCTTCGGCACCGGCGACGCGATCATCGTGCGCGCGCCAGGTGACGCGTCCGGTCCGCTCGACGTGTTGCTCCTCGGCGGACAGCCGATCAAGGAGCCCGTCGTCCAGTACGGGCCGTTCGTGATGAACACCGAAGCCGAGATCGACCAGGCGATCCGCGACTTTCAGACCGGCACCATGGGTCACATCCCGGCCGACGCCGCCGGCGACGTTCGGCGCGCCGCAGGGCGCTCAGGACGGCTCAGGCCGGACAGCCGCTGACGTCGACCCCGGGCGCGCCCGTCGGAGCGAACGAGCCGGGTGCGGGGCCGCCGGTGAAACGGTCGTTGATCCAGTGGATCATGTCGTTCGCCGATACCGCTATCACGCCGCTGTGGCTGGCGCCCGGGTAGATCCACCGCTCGAGACCCTGGCCGATGCTGCAGAGGTGGTCGGCGAGGATCTTGGTGGACACGACCGGTATCTGCTCGTCACTGCCACCCTGGAGCATGAGCAGCGGCACCGGTGACGGGGAGCTGAACGACTGCGGATCGTTCTCCGCGAAGACCGTCTTCCACGCGGGCACCGTGAACGGATCGGTGGCGACCAACGTGGATGTGTCGATGGTCCCGTACTTCTTCGACAGCGCGCCCGAGCACATCGTATCGAGATCCGCCAGTGCGGCGCGCCCCCGCGCGGTCAGGACCTGATCGAGCGGTGCAGCCTTGTCGCCGTACGCGGCATGGATGCCGCCGGCCGCCATGAGGAGGTAGTAGCGGAACGGGCTGGTCTTGAGGAAGGTATAGATCAGGTTGAACTGCGACGGCGGCGCGCCCGCGACGACCCCCTTGCTGTGCAGCTCCGGCGCGTAGTCGTGCGCGATGCGGTGCGCGAACAAGGCCGACTGCCCACCCTGCGAATGGCCCCACACCACGTAGTCCTTGCTCGCGTGCGCGGCGGGGAGGCGATCGGCGGCCCGCACGATGTCGATCACGTCGCGCCCTTCGGTCTCCCCCGCGATGTAGGGCATGAGGCCAGGGGTGCCCTCGCCGCGGTAGTCGCTCGCGGCGATGATCCATCCCTGGTCGAGCAGGAGGTTCGCGATGTCTGCGTTCATCGCCGGGTGCAGTGACGGCGCACACTCGTCGGCCATGCCGTTCGTGCCGTGAGCCCAGCTCACGACGGGGAAGCCGCCCTTGGGGGCGGGGCCGTCGGGCACGACCACCGTGCCGGTCACCGCGACGGGCTTGCTGCCGACGAGTGGACTCGAGAGGTACATGACGCGGTACACGGTCCCGTGAACGTTGGGTGCCGTGACCTTCTCCGACTTGAGGAGCACGCCCGGCTTGCCCTTGAGCGCTTGGGGCACTGAGTAGAAGGCAGGCAGCCCGTGAGGAGCAGGCGTGTCTTTCGCCGCAGTTGATGCGCCCGCGCTCGTCGCGAGGGCGACGAACACGAGAATCAGCGCAACGAGGAGCGCGGTCGCGCTCCGGGAGCAGTCCGCTTGATCAGACACGCAAGACCCCCCTCCCTCGGCGACGCGAACGCGAGAAGCACGCGCCCGGGGCATCAGAGTACTGGGTGCGAACGTCGTGGGCCCCCGGTGCGACCCGTCGCGAATCGTTCCGGTGAGAACGGCATGAGGTCGTGCGACGAGGTCTGACCGAGGACGGTCTCGGCGACGAGCCGTGCGCTGAAGGGGCCGAGCAGCAGCCCGTGCGCGCCGTGGCCGGTGGCGACGAACGCGCCACCCACGCCGGGGAAGGGTCCGAGGATCGGTGTGTCGTCGATGCTCACCGGCCGCAACCCGACTCTCACCTCCACGAAGCTCGCCGCGATCAGTGCCGGCGCGAGTCGCGACATCCCCGCTGTGAGTTGGCTGATCCCCGCGAGCGTGCTGCGAGCCTCGAAGCCGACGCCCGACTCGAACGTCGCGCCGAGCACGACGCGGCCACCCGGCCAGGTGACGAGGTAGTGATCGAGGACCGGTTGGAGCAGCGGCCACTCCCCCGTCGCCTCATCGTCGATGTGAGCGTGGAGGATCTGGCCCCGCACGGGGAACACCGGGAGCTGCACGCCGAGCTGGCGACCGAGTGCCGGCGCCCAGGCGCCTCCCGCGATCACCACCGCGCCACAGTCGATGCGCTCGAAATCACCGCCCGACCCGACGACCCCCACGCCGACGACACGATCGCCGTCCAGCACAATCTCCTGGACCGACCCGTCCCGCACGGCGAGCCCGCGTGCCCCCGCGCCGTGCAGCAGCGCCGCCGCGAGCAACCGCCCGTCGACGCGAGCTGCAGCGCGGTTGTGGAGCACCGAGCGGACGCGACCGAGTGCCGGGAACAGCGCCCTCGCCTCGTCACCGTTCAGGGGCACGAGCACACCGGGACAGCGCCGCTCGGCGAGTTCGGCCGTCCCGGCGAACAGCTCGTCGTCATGCTCCTGCTGCGCGAGCACCAGCGCGCCGCACTCGGCGAACCCGGCATCGGGTGCCCCGGCGTCGACGAGGGCCGGGATCAGCGTGCGGTAGTGCGCACCGGCGGCCATCGACAGAGCGAAGCGCGGCGCGTCGTCGAACGCGGTCTCCGGAGCGAGGATCCCGGCACCCGCATCGGTAGCCCGTCCAAGGTCGCGACGGTCGATGAGCAGCGTCTGGGCGCCGGCCCCTGCGAGCTCGTAGCCGAGGGCTGCGCCGATCACGCCACCGCCCACCACCACGACATCAGGTGACGAGTTCATGACGAAATGAACCGTCAGCCGGTTCAGGCGCCGAGCGCAGCGGCGACCGCCGGCCCTGGCTGTGTCGACAAGGCTCGCGACGCTTCCACATCGGAACGTCCATCCGGTGCCAGCGGGTAGCCGCTCAGCTCTGCACCGACGTCAGTCGTCGCCCGCACCCGAGAAGCGCGCCAAGTCGGCGGCGCCGGTCGCGCTGGCACGGATGCCCCGCGACTTCACGCTCACGTCCCAACCCTCAGCCTGCTTGCGCAGCGCAGCGACGGTGCAGTCCTCACGCGGAATCACCGAAAACGGGTCGTAGTCGAAGATCCGGATCGCGTTCTCGTGGGAGATCTTGTTGATCGTCGCATCGTCGAGGTTGGCCGGCTCGACCTCCTTGAGGAAGGTCTCGGGGGACAGCGGCCACGTCGAGTCGGCGTGGGGATAGTCACACTCCCAGCAAACCATGTCGAGGTTCATGTCGTCGAGGTTCTTGAGGCCGGTCGGGTCTTCGATGAAGCACAGGACGACCTGTTCGTCGAACACTTGGCTCGGGGTGCGGTCGCCGAGATCCTGGCCGGTCCAGAAGCGGTGCTTCTGGTACGTGCTGTCGACGCGCTCACGAAAGTACGGCACCCACCCGATACCGCCCTCGGACAGGGCGAACTTCAGCTTGGGGAACTTCTTCGTCGCCGGCGACCACACGATGTCGCCGGCGGCCTGCACGATGTTCATCGGCGAGAGTGTGATGAGTACGTCCATGGGCGCATCGTTGGCAGTGAGGACGATGCGCGACGAGGAGCCGATGTGGCAGCACAGCGTGGTGCCCACCTCTTGCGCGGCCGCGAAGAACGGTTCCCAGTGGTCGCTGTGGATGCTCGGGTGCCCGAGGTACGAGACGTTCTCCGAGAACGTCATCGCGTGGCACCCCTTCTCGGCGACGCGCCGCACCTCGGCGGCGATCAGCTGCGGATCCCAGAGCGGCGGGATCGCCAACGGGATGAACCGGCCTGGGTACTTCCCGCACCAGCCGTCGATGTGCCAATCGTTGTAGGCCTGTACAAGTGCGAGTGCGAGCTCCGCGTCCTGCTCGGCGGTGCGGGCGAACAACTGGCCGGTGAACTGCGGGAACGAGGGGAAGCACATCGACCCGAGGAGGCCATTTGCGTCCATCTCCTTGATGCGGGCGTCGATGTCGTACGCGCCGAGGCGCATGTCGTCGAAGGACTGCGGGTCCATCGCGTATTCCTCGCGGGGGCGCCCGGCCACTGCGTTGAGCCCGATGTTGGGCAACTCCGCGCCGAGGAACGACCACACGTCGGTGCCGTCGTCCTTGCGGACGAGCTTGGGAGCCCGATCCGCGTGCTTCTTGGCCAGGCGCCCTTCGAAGAGATCAGGGGGCTCGACCACGTGGTCGTCCACGCTCACCATGATCAAATCGTCGACGTGCATCCTGAACCCCCCGAAGCCTGGGTCTTCTCCCCCAACCTAGGCCGACGCGCAAGGGTGGTGGCCACGCCGCCCGGGCCGCCCGCCTCAGGACAGACCCAGGCCGAGGACCGGGATGCGGCCGTAGACGAAGAGGGGCTTTCCACCGCCGTCGGGCAGCGGCGGCAACGTGAGCGCAACCTTCGGTTGGTAGCCGATCGTCCAGTTCACGTACCAGAGGGGGACGATGTAGTTGTTCTTCGCCATCACCTTGTTGAACTCGGTGTACGTCTTGGCGATGTCGGCGCGGGCCGATTGGCCGCGTCCCTGATCGAGCAGGGCCTGTGTCTCGGGATTCGAGAAGCGGCTGAAGTTGATGAAGTTCCCGGTGTCGAAGTTCGACCACCACGGGTACTCATCGGAGTCGTTCTCGTTCGAGTAGCCGCCGTGCAGGTTGCGCCACTGGAGGATGTCGATGTCGCCCGCAAGCGCCTTGTTGATGAGCGTCGCCTCGTCGAACAGTGAGATCTTGGCGTTGATGCCGGCCTTCGCGAGCTGCTCCTGGAGCAACTGGAGCTGCGCGGAGTTCTCGGGCTCCGGTGTGTCGCCGAGGACGACGTCGAAGCTCCCATCCTTGGCCTTGACCTTCTCGACGAGCGCTTTGGCCTTCTTCAGGTCGTGCTTCGGGTATCCCGCGTTCTTCAGGTA
>Ga0209048_10003711_pt1 | contig 14769 bp, 13 predicted proteins | sample FrelakmetCRP12CR_FD_187146 | JGI IMG/M metagenome (GOLD analysis project Ga0209048, IMG submission 187146) | Freshwater lake sediment microbial communities from the University of Notre Dame, USA, for methane emissions studies - CRP12 CR (SPAdes)... | ecosystem: Environmental > Aquatic >... | reverse complement strand
GTCAGGACGGGTGCCAACTGCTATTCCTACGACATTGGGGAGATGGATGACTTCCTCGTAGAGGCAACGGAGGTTTTCTACGGGAGCATAGGTGTTTGAAAAGGATTGAAAGTAGGGGATGAATTTATGCGCGTTATAACGCTTTGTCAGGTAATCCATTCCTGCCAAAGCCTGTAATTTTATATCCGGATACTTTTCCTTTGCTCCACTTCCGGAGCCAAATTTATCGCAATAAATACACCCTCCCCAACCTTTGGTGCCATCCCGATTGGGACACCCAAAACCGGCATCAAGCGTGACCTTCTGGACTCGTTCTCCAAACTTTTCTTTTAAAAATTGATTGAAGGTGTAGTATCGAGATTCACTTTTTCGCATTGTCTTGTCCGATTTTTTGCCCATCGGGTATTAAATCGCAAAAATAAAAACGCTTTTCCCGCAGAATAATATCACCGATTTTGAAAGAAATTGGCTTTTTAAAAATCGGACCGTCAAAGACAAAAGAATGAAATTCTCCATTTTCCCCACACGGGTCAATAGTGGCGGGGAGATCAGATAAGAACTGGCGGTCAAAGTATCTTCCCACAAATTTTTTATCCAGCTTTTGGGAATCAACGCAAATAATCACGGCCTTGAAACCAAGCTCAATGAACTGACGGGCAAGTTCTTGAGTGTTTTTCTTCCATAAAGGGAAAATTCCTTTCATAGTGACCTTAGACAAATTTAGTTCTCGATATTTTCGGATGTCTTCTAAAAAAAGATCGCCAAAGGCTACGGACGAAACTCCCTGGCGTTGATAAAACAGAAGCTTTTCTCTCATTTGATTTTCATATTCTTCATTTGATGAGTTTTTAGAAATAAAAACTTTTTCTATGTGAAGACCTAAAGATTCAGATTGGTTATCGAGCAATATACTCCGAACACCGTGCATGCTGATTCGGTTGTAATCTTTGGTTATAGTGGTGAGAAGAGATGTGATTTTGTATTGACGGCTATTTTTTAAAGAATGGAGAGCCAACGCGCTGTCTTTACCACCGCTCCAGGTTAAAACGACTGGTTCAAGCATATGGGGTACCTTTCACTCTTGAATAACTTATTATTTATGATAGTATTTTATAGCAAATTTTATAAAATTTAGCGAATCTATTAAGATGATAAAAAAAGGCGGACGCTACGGGAAATATGGTGAACAAAAGAGGAGAGAACGCTTTCAACAGAAGCGTTCGACAGAGTGTAAGTTTCAACCAAAACCAAGTCCCATGGAAAAATGGAGGGGTAAAAAGGACAAGTGATTGTTGCCTGCCATCAGCCTAATTTTTTACCCTGGATAGGGTTTTTTTACAAAGCATTATTAGCTGATCTGGTGGTATTGCTGGATGATGTTCAGTTTGCCCGAGGGTTTACCTGGGTTAACAGAAATCGGTTAAAATATGACCAGGGAGAACTTTGGCTAACAGTGCCCGTAAAAAAGAAGGGCAGGGGATTACAAAAGATCAGTGACGTGGAAGTCGTTGATGAGGGGAATTGGCCCCGGAGGTTTTTTCAGGCCATCTCTCAAAATTATGCTCATGCTCTCTACTTTGCTGAGCACCGTGCGTTTCTCAAGGATTTAATGCAAATGCGCTGGAGAAAATTGGTTGACCTCAATGTTGCCGCGATTTATTACTTAGCTGGTAGCTTAGGTATCGGCAATAAGGTTGTCTTCCAATCGTCCTTGCAAATTCAATCCCAAGGTTCTGAGCTTCTGGTCAAAATAACCAAGGAAACCGGAGCTGATGTTTATCTTACCCCTCTGGTGAGTAAGAAATATGTGGACGAAATTCTTTTTGCCCAGCAGGGGATTACCATCCAATTTTTCAAATTTATTCCCTCGGTTTATCCTCAGTTATGGGGAGAGTTTATTTATAACCTTTCCGCTCTTGATTTGTTGTTAAACTGCGGTGGAAAAAGCCTGGAAGTAATTAAGAAGTATAATCACGTGATGTAAGAAGGAGGTTTTTTATGGATTTGCAGAGATTTGGTGTTTCCATGCCGGAAGACCTTTTAAAAGAATTTGACCGCTATATTGCCCAGCGGAACTACCAAAACCGCTCCGAAGCAATCAGAGATTTAATTCGGGATAAACTGGTAGAAAAAGAGTGGGCTGCGATAGAAGAGGGTAAGGACGTGGTCGGGGTAATAACGTTCGTTTATGATCACCATAAACGGGAGTTAGTTCATGCCCTTCTCGATGTCCAGCACAAATACAGTCACCAGGTTTTAGCGAGCCAACACATCCATCTTGACCATGACCACTGTTTAGAAGCGACCATTGTCAAAGGCAAAACCGAAACCATCAAGGATCTGGCGTATAAAATTAAAGCAATGAAAGGGGTGATGCACTGTAAACTCAGCATGACCACAACCGGTAAGGATATAATTTAGGCTTTATAGGCGCTGCCTTTAAAAAATTTCCGCAGAATCAAACTCCCCGATTCTTCCCCATCTTTTGAAATCGAAAAAATGATGTTTTTTAAAGACAAATTAGGATTTTTTTATTCTTGATCTTATCGAGTTATAAAACTTTGGATATTTAGCTTTTATTTTTTCTTTTAGCTTATAAAATGTTGGGCTTTCTTTGGAAAGGATCATTGCCCCAATAGCAAGGAAAAGGATGCCCTGGAGAAAAGGAAGAAAAAGTCCCAGTATTCCTAATACAATAAAAATATAGCCAATAACCAATTTATAATATTTCTTAATCACCTGTTTCATATTTCATTTTCGTCAAAGGCTGCATAATAGCATATCGGAGTGATTGAATGCCGCGGAGGGGGGTCCACGCCTTAATTTTGCGTTAGTTTAAGAAAAGATTTGACTAATGTTACGGCTCTAAACTTGGCAAAGCGTGATCTCGGGCACTATAACCTAAAATTCTATAGAGGAGTCGAGCAGCCGTAATTTCTGAGCGTGCCTCATCAGCTAAAGGACGTAATTCAACGATATCAAAGGCCCGGATTTTTGATCGGGCACTTATGTGTTCGATGATGTGATCAACTTTTTCCCAGGTTAGGCCTCCGGGTTCAGGATTACCAACACCAGGGACTACCGCCGGGTCAAAGGCATCCAAGTCAATAGTCAGATAAATGTCTTCGGGAAGTTTGGCAAAAAAAGAGTCCAAGTTTCGATCGGAAAGTTCATGGCTAAACACGGTAGTAATTTTTCTTTCTTGAATAAGGTCAAATTCTTCTTTGGAAAGGCTGCGAATGCCAATTTGAAACAATGGGGCATAATTTAAAACCCTGCGCATCGCACAGGCATGACTGAAGGGATTGTTCTGGTATGAGTCCCTAAGGTCAGCATGGGCATCGATTTGGACTACACCCACGTTAGGGAAAAACTTCTTAGCTGCTTTTACTCCCCCGATTGTGAGGGTATGTTCCCCTCCCAACATAATCACAAGTTTGTTGTGTTTTAAATGCAACAATACTTCGGTTTCTACCTGGCTTAAAAATTTTTCCGGATCCGGACTGATTGTCATAAAAGGCAAGACATGAATCCCCATTCGGAATGGTTCCCCTTTAACTTTTTCATCGAAAAGTTCAATTTGGCTGGCAGCATTAAGGATGGCTTGTGGTCCTTGAGCAGTTCCTTTTAAAAAGCTGGTTGATTGTTCGTACGGTATTGGGAGGATGACTGCTTGGGCTTGGTCATACCCGCTGAATTTTTCGGGAGTATCCCCAAACACTAAGTGAGTCATTCTGAAAAAAAGATGGCAGCAGATAAGACCGTGGTCCAACCATTTTTCTTACAGACCGCGGTTTGGGTGATGTTACGGGTTTGGATGATTTTACCGCTGATGCGGTAAATTTCTTTTTTTTCATCCCACGCAGCATCCATATCGAATTCTACCCCTAAAGATTTTGCTAACATGGACGCCGCCAAGTCTTCAGCATAATCTCCTGCTTCTTGATTGGTTTCTCCGAAAGAATGATGTTCGGACAGATAGCCATAGTCATTTTTATTTGATGGTATGGCAAGACCAACTGAGGCAGCAATCATTCGGCGGTTTTCATTGGATTGATTTTTGCTTAAAACACAAAAAACAATCTCCCCGGGCCTAAACAATTTGATACCCTCTTGTTTTGAAATAACTTTGCATCTCGGGGGAAGGATACTCGATACCTCCACTAAATTTAAATGAGATATTCCAGCATCTTGTAAAGCTTGTTCAAAGCTGGCGAGCCGTTCTTTACTAAAACCCACCCCTTTAGTTAAAAAGATTTTTTTAGGAACCAGATCAAACATTCTCTTTGACCTCTCTAAATTTATTAAGTGATTAAAATATCATTTTAATCAATTTGAAAAAGATTTTTATAAAACATTCACTCTACAAAGGCAACGATTTTTTTCCTTTTCTAAATAAATTTTTATTATTAATTCTAAAAACAATTCTTATAAAAAATAGTCTTATCATTTATAAAGAAGGGCTCACTATGCCTTGACATAAAAACAAATCTGAGTATTCTATAGATAAAACTAATTTTAGGAGGCAGGCAATGTTTTTTGATCCTTTGTATCTTCTTTTTATGGCACCAGCTTTCCTTATTTCCATTTTAGCACAACTATGGGTAAAGGGGTCATTTTCAAAATACTCAAAAATAAGCAGTCAATCCGGTTATTCCGGGGCAAAAGCTGCGTATAGTATTTTAAAAAAAAACGGAATTGATGATGTTTCCATAGAGGAAACCAACGGATTTTTAGGGGATCATTATGACCCGAGGACAAAATCATTACGTCTTTCTCCTAATGTTTATCGAAGCAATTCTTTAGCTGCCATTGGGGTGGCCGCCCATGAAGCTGGGCATGCTCTTCAACACGCTCAAGGTTATCTTCCCCTTCATTTCCGTTCGCATTTGGTGCCCGTTGCCAGCATTGGTTCAAATTTGGCTTGGCCGCTTCTTTTTATCGGTCTTTTTTTAAAATCCATGATGATGGTTAAATGGGGGATCCTTTTATTTTCCGGAGTAGTGCTATTTCAACTTATTACTCTGCCGGTTGAATTTAACGCCAGTAGACGAGCTTTGGCAGCCTTGAGGACAAGTGGGTTAGTAAGTGAATATGAAATTGATGGTTCACGAAAAGTTTTAACTGCTGCCGCTATGACTTATGTGGCAGCAGCAGCAGCGGCCATTCTTCAATTACTTTATTTTTTGCTCCGCGCCGGCTTATTAGGGAGCAGAGATGATTAATCTTTGGGAATGGTAAAAACAAAGTTTGACCCATCGTGATTGGGTTCGTACCAGATTTTTCCACCGTGTCCTTCGATAATCTCTTTAACAAAGTAAAGGCCAACGCCCGCGCCTTTAACATTTTTTGTTTCTTCGCCCTCAATCCGAGAAAATTTTTGAAAAAGCTTTTCTTGTTCGGTTGGCTCGAGAGGACGACCAGTGTTAAATACATTTAAGCGATAATGGTCTCCCCAGTCCTCAAAACCAAATGCCATGGTGCACCCCACCCCCCCATATTTTAAGACATTGCTGAAGAGGTTTCGATAAACAGAGAGAAGCCAGATCCGATCAGCAGTGATGCTAATCCTTCCCTCGGGAATACCTCCCATGGATTCATCAATCAAGATTTTATTTTGTGCAAACGCTTCTGAGAATTCTTCTAAAAGAGGATTAATGATATCAATGCGGTAGTCAATCTTTTCTTTTTTTATTTCTATGTGGCCGGAAAATAGACTCGTTTCTCCCAGGTAGGTATCCAAGGTAAGGGAAAGGCTGTAGGATTTTCGGTAGAGGGCTTTTACCACTTCTTTTACCTTAGGATCGAGTTTTCCGTAAAGTTCTTTTTCCAATACTTTTAGTCCAACCGAAATGCTGTTTAAAGGCCCCCGAATATCATGGGAAGCAACGGTAAGCATATCAATGATATGCTGGGTTAGCCTTTTGTTATAATCTACGAAATCAAAAAAGTGAATCCCCATCCCGAGGCGACGGCAATACTTTTCTAAAAAGAATAAATCATGGTCATGGAGGGGGTAACGGCTTTTAACTTCAAGGGCGCCGATAATAACTTTTTCGTTGGAGGGGTAGTGCATTTCCTCCTGAATATTATTTTTTCCCCGAATGGGAAAAACTGCTTCAGTTTTTCCTTGGGATGGAACGAAGGTATGCTCCTGAAAAATTATTTTTTTTATTTCCTCAGGCAGTCTTTTTTTATAATGAAGATCCCAGAAAAAAATGTTTGTTTTTTTTGTTTCCGAATTTTTTTCTTCCTTTAAATAATAGATGCACGAGTCATACCGATAGCATTCTAAAAGAATGGCTTTTGAAAAATAGTCGCATTCTTCTTTGGTATCACTTTCGCGAAGAAACTCTTGTAAAAAATTTAAAACTTCAGCCTTAGAGAATTGTTGAGTTTCTTTTTCCCCAAACCCATAAAGTTCAAAATCAGCTATTTTTTCTTTGACTCGATTCTGAAAATAGGCAAATGATTTATCATTCATTTTTGCTAAAAAATTATTTAATAAAGTAATTAAGAATTTAAAATAAAGTATAACTTAAATTATTAACAATTACAATGCTGTTTATTTATTTGTCAAAAACAAGAATAAAATTAATTTAGTTAATTAAAGGGGATGGATGGACGTCCTGGTTTTCCCAGGGTTTAATTCGAAAAGGGGAATATATCCTACACTTTTATAGAGTTATATTTTTTGAAAGACTTGTTCACAACAAAGTAAAGGATCATTTTTCTTATTTCTGAATCTGTTGTTGAAAAAATTATTTCAATTGACTATTTTTTTAGCAATTTTTTTAAAACGGGTATTTTTTATATTGCAATTACTATGTCAGATAAATAATAAATCCAGCCTTAAAAATTGATGATAATATGAAAAAAAACTTAATAAGAAGGTACACCTAATGAAAAAAATATTAGTCGTCTTTTTTGTTTTATTTTTTACTCTTGGCTTATTCAACGGAGGTTCTTGGGCCGGGTCGTCATTGAGTGGTTCTTCTTCGCACTCGGGCAATGAAACAACCGCAACTGCTAACCAATGCCCCGAAAAAATTGCTCAACACAGCGAGGAGCTAGGCAAAAAACTTCCTCTGGGGGCAATCCTGCCGTTTGTCGGCATATTGTTGTCAATAGCTATTTTCCCCTTAGTTGCGCCGCTTTTTTGGCACCACCATTACCCTAAGGTTGCAGCTTTTTGGGCACTCATTTTTGCCATCCCCTTTCTTTATTTTTACCATAGTGCCGCAATGCATAAAATTCTTGACATCTTCATTGTCGACTACATTCCCTTTATTATTATGCTTTGGGCATTGTTTACAATTGCCGGGGGCATTGTTCTTACGGGAAATTTACAAGGAAGACCTATCATAAATACCCTCCTTTTATTGGTTGGTACATTAATGGCATCATGGGTTGGAACTACCGGAGCATCAATGATTATGATTCGTCCGGTTTTGCGTGCCAATGCCTCCCGAAGAAAAAAAGCGCACGTAATTTGTTTCTTCATTTTTTTGGTGGCTAATATTGGTGGTTCCCTTACTCCTTTAGGGGACCCGCCTCTTTTTCTCGGTTTTCTCCATGGTGTTCCTTTTTTTTGGACCTTATTTAACCTTTATCCCCATTTGATATTTGCGAGCAGCATACTTCTAATTCTTTTCTATTTTATTGACAGCTTTTATTATCGTCGAGAACCACATAAAGAAACTTTAGTTACCAATAATGAGAAAGTGTCGATTGGTTTAAAAGGTTGGCATAATTTTTTCTTTTTAGCGGGCGTGGTGGGTGCGATTTTATTGAGTGGTATTTTAAAATGGGAGGAAATAACTATCTTTAGTATTTCGATCCCAAAACAAAACCTCCTTCGTGATTTTATGATGATCGTGATGGGGGTGCTTTCATTATTGACTACCAAAAAAAACCTGCGCGAAACGAATGAATTTAGCTGGGAGCCAATAAAGGAAGTGGCCTATCTTTTTGCAGGGATTTTTATGACGATTATTCCCGCCATCTCTATCCTTAAGGCCGGGAGTGAAGGAGCATTTGCTTTTTTAGTCAATGCGGTTAAAGAGCCCTACCATTATTATTGGTTATCTGGGGGGCTTTCTTCGTTCTTAGACAATGCCCCTACGTATCTTACCTTTTTTAATTCTGCTCTGGGAAAACTCCAGTTACCTGAACGAATGGTTCACCAGGTTCTTCTTGGCTGCGGGACAGATAGCCCTGTTAATCAGGAGTTCATATCTTTCTTAAAAGCAATTTCCATTGGATCAGTTTTTATGGGCGCAAACACCTATATTGGGAATGCTCCAAATTTTATGGTAAAATCAATAGCTGAAGAAGCAGGGATAGCTATGCCAAGCTTTTTTGGGTACATGTTTAAATACTCTATCCCGATTTTAATTCCGCTTTTTATCATAGTAACTTTTGTATTTTTTTGAATAAAGGAAGGGATTTGAAATGGAAAAAATTTTCTATGAACTAGTTATTGAGGGTCATTTACCCGTCATTAAGGGCTTTATTTTCGGATTATTAGAAGGAACCAAACGAACTGGAACCGTTATTGTGAACCGAGAGAGTAACATAAAAACAGAGACCTTAGGTGAGCATTTTAAGGAGTGGATGCACCTACATGAAAGCCTATGTCATTTGGTGATAGAAGAAGGACTTTTGGAAATGGTCAAAAAGGGGTTAGAAAGCACTTTTGTGGTATTAAAGTTAAAACTTAAGGCAGTGAGAAAAATAAAGAAGGCATCTTTTCATTTTCAGTATGAAGTTTATGCGAGAAAATACGGGGAAGAGATAAAAAATATTTTTAAAGAATTACCTCCGAAGTTAAAAACTTCTTCAGATTACCAACCTCACGAAGAGATTTATCTTGAATGCAAGGGAATAGAAACCCTTGCTCCGTGTCATGATTATAACCTTAAAGCGCATGGCTCGGTAGAGGGGCCGATTGATGTTTTACTGCTGTTTTATAAAAAAATTCAAGAATATGAATTGATAAAAGAGGATTCCATCGCTCTTCATTTTGAGAATTAGCCTTTTTCACAAGCTTATAAAATTTTAAATATCCATTCAAAAACCAACATTGTTTCCACAATCTCCGCTTTTCCCAAAAAGAAAGTAAAAAGTCTTCTCTCATTATTACCGCTTGACAGGTATGCACGGTTAATATAATTCTAATGATCATTGCATAACTTTTTAGCGGAGGAACCTGGTTCTATGACATGTAAAATTACTTCCTTTGCCATGACCTTTGACGATGTTTTACTCCTTCCTGGAAAAACAGAAGTATTACCTAAAGATATTGATGTAACTACCCGATTAACAAACAAAATTTCTATTAATATACCCCTTCTTAGCGCTGCTATGGATACTGTAACAGAGTCAGCAACTGCGATCGCTGTAGCCAGAGAGGGAGGGGTAGGCATTATCCATAAAAATTTGTCAGTCGAAGACCAAGCTATTGAGGTAGAGAAAGTCAAGAAATCCGAGAGCGGAATGATCATCGACCCGATTACCATGGATCCTGACCAGAAACTCTATGAAGCTTTAGAAGTGATGGGACGTTATAAAATTTCAGGTCTGCCGATTACAAAAAATGGAAAATTACTTGGAATATTGACTCATCGCGATGTTCGGTTTGAGACCAATCTAAAGCAGAAAATCTCCCAAATAATGACGTCAAAAAATCTGATCACTGCTCTTGAGGGGATTACTTTAGAAGAATCAAAAAAGATTCTCCATAAACATCGGATCGAAAAACTTCTGGTAGTGGATAAAGAAAACAACTTAAAAGGTCTTATTACCGTTAAGGACATAGAAAAGATAAAAAGGTACCCTTTGGCTGCCAAAGATTATTTAGGACGTTTAATGGTAGGGGCTGCTATTGGGGTTGGTGTAGACCGGGAGCTGCGGACCGAGACACTTTTGAAGGCTGGGGTAGATGTTTTGGCGATTGATACAGCTCACGGACATTCCAAAGATGTCATTCAAGCAGTAAAAAATACTAAAAAGAATTTTCCGGAATGTAACCTCATTGCCGGGAATGTTGCTACCAGCGAAGCAACCGAGTGTCTGATAAAAGCGGGAGCAGATGCGGTAAAAATCGGTATGGGGCCGGGATCGATTTGTACTACCCGGATAGTTGCTGGAGTCGGGGTTCCCCAAATAACTGCTATTTTAGAATGCGCAACCAAAGCGAAAAAATATGATATTCCTATTATCGCGGATGGGGGAATAAAGTACTCTGGAGATATAACTAAAGCTTTAGCAGCAGGAGCACATTCAGTAATGATTGGTTCTATTTTTGCGGGAACTGATGAAAGCCCTGGCGAAACAATTCTTTTTCAAGGGAGGAGTTATAAAGTCTACCGAGGCATGGGCTCCCTTGAAGCCATGAAAAAGGGGAGTAAAGACCGCTATTTTCAAGAAGAAGTGGAAAGTTTGAGCAAACTGGTTCCTGAAGGGATTGAGGGAAGGGTACCTTACCGCGGTCCTATCTCTTTGAGTATTTATCAATTGATCGGGGGGTTAAAAGCAGGGATGGGATATGTGGGATGCAAAAACCTTGAGGAACTCAGGACCAAGGGAAAATTTATTCAAATTACCTCCTCAGGGCTTCAGGAAAGCCACGTCCATAATGTTATTATTACCAAAGAGGCTCCCAATTATTGGTTGGATTAACTTTGAATTAACCGCATGCCTACTCCTTTAGCCCATTCGTTCTGTGGATTTTTTTTTACCCTGAAACCCAAAAGCACGTTTTCAAAAATAAGGTCAATGCTGGATCTTTTATTGTTTTTCTCTCTTGTCTACCCGACTTTGACTATTTTATGGGGATGTTTGCTGAAAATCTAAAGGCAGGGAATCTTTTGCTCACCCACTCCCTTTTTTCCCCTTTGATAGTTGGTATTGTTAGTGGCATTGGCGCAAAACTAATTAAAAGAAAATTTCTTCCCCTTTTTATTCTAACCATCTCTTTTATAGGCATGCATATTTTTTTGGATTATTTGTCTTTCGATAACTACCCTCAAAATGGAATCGGGGTCTCGTTATTTTGGCCTTTTTTAATTTTTTTTTACTTTCCTTTTTACCCTATTGCCGATCGGTTTTGCGAGGGACCTCATGAGTTACTTTTTATCCTGATTAATAATTTTTTTTATGATAATTTTTCTGGGTTTATTTTGCGGTCTGGGAGTCTATCGTAATGCGAGGAAGGAGAAAAAATGCGCATCGGCGTAATGAGTGATACCCATGGCGGGCTTAAGAGCTGGAGAGAAATTATCAACGGAGTGTTTTTTGATGTTGACCTTATCCTGCATGCCGGAGATATTTTTTATCATGGTATCCGCAATCCTCAACCCGAAGGTTATGATACTATTAACTTGGCCCAGGCAATAAATGAGCTTAAGAAACCTCTTATTATGTGCAAAGGCAATTGTGATTCTGAGGTGGATCAAGTAGTGGTAGATATTCCGATCCAATCTCCCTATGCATTGTGTCAATTTGATGGGCTAAAAATTTTGCTCCACCACGGTCATTTACTGAGTGATGAAGAGGTATTGAGGTTGGCTTTACATTGGAATTATGGAGTTGCAATTTCCGGACATACGCATATCACTCGTCTTGAACAAAAAAGCAAGGTAGTGTTTTTAAATCCTGGATCTCACTCCTTGCCCAAAGGTGATGGCGTCCCTACAGTAGCCCTTATTGAAACAAAGGGAGGAAAGGCAACGATAGACATCATAGATTATCAACAGGTGAAATCTCGTAAAAACCTTGTGATAGGATAAAAATCGCGCTCATGGCTAAAATTAAAACCATCTTTTCCTGCCAGTCCTGCGGTTATCAAAGTTTCAAATGGCTCGGGAAGTGTCCTGAGTGTGGAGGGTGGAATACTTTGGTGGAAGAGGTAATCTCACCCCCGGACACTCCTTATTCATCACTTGAGATCCCTTATAAAAAATCATCCCCCCAAACTTTAAACCAAATCGAGCTTACTCAGGAGGAAAGACTCCTTACCACTATCGGGGAGTTTGATCGGGTATTGGGGGGAGGCATTGTTCCAGGATCAGTTATCCTTATTGGAGGAGATCCGGGGATTGGGAAATCAACCTTACTTCTCCAGGCACTTAATAAACTTTCAGCTAATGGGAAAAAGGTTCTCTATGTTTCGGGAGAAGAATCTGTACGGCAAACCAAAATGCGGGCGGAACGGCTTGGGGTCTCGAGTTTAAACTTATTTGTGCATGCGGAAAATTCCTTGGAGACCATCATAAAGGGGATTATGGACGTGAAACCCATGGCAGTGGTTATTGATTCCATTCAAACCATATTTATGACTGATCTCCAATCAGCACCCGGGACGGTAAGTCAGGTTCGCGAGTCATCAGGGAGATTAATTTTTTTAGCGAAAAAAACCGACATCCCGATTTTTCTCGTTGGCCACGTTACCAAGGAAGGGGCGATTGCTGGGCCACGGATTTTAGAACATATGGTGGACACTGTGCTCTATTTTGAAGGAGATCGTGGACATCCCTACCGGATTTTACGTTCGGTCAAAAACCGTTTCGGCTCAACCAATGAAATTGGAGTATTTGAGATGAGAGATAGCGGCTTGGAAGAAATCCTAAGCCCGTCAGAGTTTTTTTTAGCGGAACGGCCGGTAAATGTGTCTGGATCAGTGGTGATTGCGTGCATTGAAGGTTCAAGACCGCTTCTGATCGAGCTTCAAGCCCTAGTGAGTTATACTAATTTTGGCGTTCCTCGGAGGACCTCTCTTGGGGTTGAGTATAACCGGGTGTCCTTACTCGTGGCAGTTTTGGAGAAAAAAGCGGATTTAAGTTTTCTCAACCAGGATATATTTGTTAATGTGGCGGGAGGGATCAGGGTTGATGAACCTGCGGTTGATCTCGGCATTATTATGGCCTTGGCATCGAGTTTTCGTAATCGGCCGCTTGATCCCCGGATGGTAGTTTTTGGTGAAGTGGGGCTTACGGGAGAGGTGAGAGCCATTAGTCAGGCGGAACGGAGAGTTAAAGAAGCATCAAAGATGGGTTTTTCCCGATGTTTGATGCCGAAAAACAATGTAAGTCAGTTATCAAGCGACTCTAACCTTGAATGTATTGGGGTTGATTCCATTGAAAAAGCGTTGGATTTTCTTTAGGGCACATTTTCATGCATAAAAAAATATTATTTTTTTGCTCCGAAGGACTACCGTATATTTCATGCTTACTTGTTCTGTGTCTTGCAATAAGCTTTTATGCCTTTAAGAGACCAGCTTTGGTGATTCCTGCTTTTGTTGTATGGCTTCTCTTCATCGAGGTTTGCTATTTTTTTCGTGACCCGGAAAGGAAAATATTCCACGCTCCAAATGTCATTGTTTCACCGGCAGATGGGAAAATCATCGCTATTAAAACAATGATTGAAGATGTTTTCGTAAAACAAGAATGTATCCGGGTAAGTATTTTTATGAACATCTTTAGTGTTCATGTAAATCGCGCTCCGATTTCCGGTGCCATTGAATATTACCACTATAATCCGGGAAAATTTATTTCTGCTTTTAAAGAAAAAGCCTCCTTAGATAATGAGCAAGTCTTAATCGGTATACGCGGAGAGATGGAAGGGAAAGGGGAGGTAAAAATTTTAACAAAGCTTATTGCTGGCCTTATTGCCCGGAGAATTGTGTTGTGGAAGCAAAAAGGCGATTCGGTGATTAAAGGAGAACGGATGAGCATGATAAAATTTGGATCACGGGTCGATTTATACCTTCCCTCAGAGGTCACGCTACAAATAAAAGAGGGTGAGTGGATTAAGGCTGGCGAAACCATAATTGGATTTATTAAATAGATTCCTTATTAACTGAACCATATTTTTTATCTGACACGGTTCGAACAGTAAAAAAAAACAATAACGTGACGAGCCGCCATGGATCAACTTACTAACATTATCAATTCTATCAAAGGCCCCCTTCTTTTTATTTCCCGAACCAAAAAAATTGACGCGGTTAAAGACTTAGAAAAAACCATGTCTCATCTCATTGATAAGGCAATTACCTTTAACGTAACCGATGGTCAACAGAATTTGTTTAGGGAGTGTAAGAGCTGCTTTTGTGATTTTGCTTTGCTCGATGGAGCATCTAAACTAAAGAGAATAGAAGAGGCATTACGCCTCATCAGTCACATTGAAATTGACCTAACATCTCCCTCTGGAGAAGAAGACATATCGCCGGCAATCGAAGAAAAGGTGAATATTCTTTCAACTCCTATTCAGTATGTTAAGGGAGTTGGCCCACGCCTTGCGGAACTGCTCAAGAAAAAGGGCATCGTCACCATTGAAGATGCGCTTTACTATATTCCTCGAGACTATGAAGACCGGCGAAACATAAAACCAATTTCTAAGGCTCGGGTAGGTGAAAAGGAGACATTAAAGGGGAAGATAGTAGGGCTGAGCCTTGTTTCATATAACCGGCGTAAAGTCTTGGAGATAATCATAGGAGATGAAACCGGCGCCATTATTGCCAAATGGTTCAATTTCAATCAACCTTATCTTAATTACCTGAAAAAAAGGTTTAAACCAGGTCAGGTGGTTATTGTTTCGGGCAAGGTCGAAGCATTCCGATACCGAAAAGAAATGTCCCACCCGGATATCGAAGTCATCGAAAACGAAGAAGATGACCAGCTTCATTTTAAACGCATTGTCCCCAAATACTCGGAAACCGAAGGACTTCATCAAAAGACCATCCGTCGCATCATGAAGAATGTGGTCGAG
>Ga0209048_10003710_pt1 | contig 14769 bp, 14 predicted proteins | sample FrelakmetCRP12CR_FD_187146 | JGI IMG/M metagenome (GOLD analysis project Ga0209048, IMG submission 187146) | Freshwater lake sediment microbial communities from the University of Notre Dame, USA, for methane emissions studies - CRP12 CR (SPAdes)... | ecosystem: Environmental > Aquatic >... | reverse complement strand
ATGCGGCGCCTGCTTCCTCAGTTGGCAAATAAGGCTCCTCGGCATCGTAGGCTCGGCTACGACCTTCGTCGCGCGTCTTGCATTCATCCGCATTGGGCCGTGCAGCGCAATCGTGAATACTTATGCAGAGGCTCCCTAGCCCGGCTGCCTCGCGTCCTGCGCCGCGAAGCGCCCGAGATGATGGTCGGCACCGCCGAACTGCTGCGCAATTGCGGTGAGGCGCCGAAACGTGTGGCTCACCTTCAGCTCGTCGCTCATCCCCATGCCGCCGTGCAGCTGGATCGACTCCTGGCTGACGCGCCGGCAGGCGTCGGCGATACGCACCTTGGCGGCAGAAACGGTGCGCGCGCGCGCCATCGGATCGCGTTCGGTGTCGACCGCGGCGCAGGCGAGGCTCGCCATCGACGTCGCCTGCTCGCACTCGATCACGAGGTCGACCATCCGGTGCTGGAGCGCCTGGAACGATCCGATCGGAACGCCGAACTGCTTGCGCGTCTTGAGATACTCGAGTGTGTCGCGGTTGGCGGATCCGATCGCGCCCACCGCCTCGGCGCAGATCAGCGCCGTCGCGAAGTCGACGACCTCCTCGATCAGCGGCAGCGCGCGGCCAGGCGCTCCGACCGTGGCGGCGGCGGGAACCCGCACGTCGTCGAAGCGCACGTCCGCGGCGCGCGTACCGTCGAGCATGCGCAGCGGCGTGAGCGTCACGCCGGGCGCGTCCCGCGGGACCAGCATGAGGCTGATGCCGTCTGCATCGGCATCCCTGCCGTGCGTGCGCACGGATACGACGAGTTCGTCGGCCACCGCGGCGTGGGGGACCAAACGCTTCACGCCGGCAATCACGTAGTCGTCGGAGTCGGCGCGGGCGCGGGTCGCGACGTGCGCGAGCGTATGGCGCGCGCCCGCCTCGGCGTGCGCGAACGCGAGCTTGCGCGTCCCGTCCGCGACCGCAGGAATGACGCGCCGCCGCTGCAGATCGCTTCCGCCCCGCGCGATGAACTGCGCCCCGAGCGCGACGGTCGCGAGCCACGGCTCGACGATCAGCGCGTCGCCGATCGCCTCCATCAGGCTCATCGCGTCCAGCGCGCCGCCGCCCACGCCGCCGTCCGCCTCCGGCAGCGTTAGACCAAGCAGGCCGAGCCCGGCCAGCGTCCGCCATACGTCGTCGCTGCAGCCGCCGGGCGACGCCACGATCCGCCGCCGGGCCTCGAACGTGTAGTCGCGCAGGACGAAGCGCGCGATCGAGGCGGCGAGAAGGTTCTGTTCCTCCGTGCGGTCGAAGTTCATGTCCGGTCAGAGTCCCAGCGCATGCTTGGCGATGATGTTGCGCTGGATTTCGTTGGAACCCGCATAGATCGTCGTCTTGCGCGTGCTGCAGTACCGCGACGCCAATGCGGCGATGACGTCGTCGGCGAGCGGCACGCCGTCCACCCGGGCGACCCCCTGCGCCAGCGGACCGGCGGCCTCCAGCATCAATTCGGTGAGCATCTGCTGGATTTCGGTGCCCTTGATCTTGAGCATCGAAACCTCGGGGCCCGGCGCGCGTCCGCCGCGCAACTGGTCGAGGAAGCGCAGGTTCGTGATGGCCAGCGCCATCAGCTCGATCTCGAGCCGCGACAGCTTGTCGCGAAAGCGCGGATCGTCGGTGAGCGGCTTGCCGTTACTGCGCTGCGTTGCGGCGAACGCCTTCAGGTGCTCGAGCTCGCGCTTGGACGTGCCGATGCGCGCCGTGTTCATCCGCTCGTGGCCGAGCAGGTGCTTGGCGACGGTCCAGCCCTTGCCCTCGTCGTGCACGCGGTTCGCGACGGGGACCAGGACGTCGTCGAAGAACACCTCGTTCACCTCGTGGCCGCCATCCATGAGAACGAGCGGACGGACCGTGATGCCGGGCGTGCGCATGTCGATCAGCAGGAACGAGATGCCGTCCTGCTTGCGTTCAGCGGCGGGGTCGGTTCGCACCAGGCAGAAGATCCAGTCGGCCATGTGCGCGAGTGTGGTCCACGTCTTTTGGCCGTTGACGACGTAGCGGTCGCCTCGACGCGCAGCGGACGTTCGCAGCGACGCAAGGTCGGAGCCCGCCCCCGGCTCGGAATAGCCCTGGCACCAGAAGTCGTCGCCGCGGTAGATGCGCGGCAGGAAATGCTGCTTCTGCGCCTCTGTGCCGAACTTCAGGAGCACCGGCGCGCACATGGCAAGCCCGAACGGGATCAGCGGCGGGGCGCCGGCGTAGCCGCATTCCTCCTCGAAGACGTAGCGCTGGACGACGTTCCAGTCCGTGCCGCCCCATTCGCGCGGCCACGACGGCGCGATCCAGCCCTTGGCGGCGAGGATCCGGTGCCACGCAAGGAGATCCTCGCGCGTCAGGTGCGCGTAGCGCGCGACCTTGTCCCGCAGGGCGGCCGGCAGGTTTTCTCGCAGCCACGCACGGACATCGTCACGAAATGCGCGCTCGTCGGCCGAATAGTCGAGATCCATGGATGTGCGTTGGCCACAGTCAATGACGATCCGCGCATTATGATCCGGTCAACGATGGATCCTTGGCTGACATTGCAGCGAACCATGGTGACCGCAATCGCTTCAGGCAGGTGCAGAAATTCATCCCGCCGCCCGCGATCGTCGCCCGCACGGATGACTATTTGCGTGGAACGGCCGGGAACTGTCTTTCGTGGAACTCGCGAAGCGTAAGGAGCTCGTTGTGAATGTCGGGCGGGAGTCCGCGACGACCACCGCGTCGATCGACCAGGAGGTCATCCAGATATTGCCGCAGCGCCTCGGAATCCCGCCACAACCGGGCAATGGCGTTCACAATTCTGGGGAGCCTCTGCATCATTGCCAGGGGCTGGACGCCGGCGGGCAGGTTCGTCGCCCAGTTCGCCGACGCGGGCAACAACTGGTTCAGCGGCTGCAGCCTGCGCCTGTACCCGCGCTCGATAGACGAATCCATCCGGTCCTCGCGAACATTTCCCCGGTTTCCGGGATTTCGGGATTATGGCCCCGCACGACCAAGTGCAACAGCCCCGGGGACGAGTCGGTTGCGCTCGTTCGCGCAGGTTGCCGGATCGGGCCGGCCGTCGCGGGCCCGGAGGCACCCCGGCGATCTAACCACCTTCGAGCGCCTGCGCGAAGTCCCCGACCAGGTCGTCGCGGTCCTCGATGCCGCACGACACGCGGATCAGCGAATCGGCGATGCCCATCGCGGCGCGACGCTCGGCGCCCATTTCCCAGAAGATCGTCTGGGCGACCGGAATAGCCAGCGTCCGATTGTCGCCGAGGTTCGACGACAGCACGACGATCCGCAGCCGGTTCAGGAAATCGAAGCAGTCGATGCCGTCCGCGAGCTCGAACGAAAGCAACCCCCCGAACGCGGCGAACAGCTGCTTCGCCAGCGCGTGCTGCGCGTGATCGGCGAGACCCGGGTAGTAGACGGCACGGACCTTCGGATGCGCGGCCAGCACGCCGGCGAGCGCCTGCGCGTTGGAGCACGTGCGGTCCATCCGCAGGGCAAGCGTTTCCGCGCCCACCGAGATGTGATGCGCCTGCTCGGCCGAGAGCGTGCCGCCCCAGTCGCGCAATCCCTTCTTGCGGAGCTGCTGAATCCCCCACAGCGCCGGCTTCTGCCCCTTGTAGCTCTCGGCGATGTTCGGATAGCGCGTCCAGTCGAAGAGCCCGGTGTCGGTCACGCTGCCGCCGAGCGCGTTCCCGTGACCGCCGATGTACTTGGTGAGCGCGTTGACGACGAGCCCCGCGCCGACCGCCTTCGGCCGGAACAGCGCCGGCGATGTCATCGTGTTGTCGACCACGAACAGCACGCCGCGTGCCGCGCACAGCGCGCCGATGCGCGCGAGGTCGGCGACCTGCGTGCGCGGGTTGGCGATGGTTTCGACGAACACGATCCTCGTCGCCGGCGTCAGCGCGCGTTCGACGGCCGCGGCGTCGGTGGCGTCGACATGAGCGATGTTCGCGCCGTGGGAGGCGAGCGTGCCCAGCATGCTGACGGTGTTGCCGAACAGGAACTGGCTGGCGACGACGTGATCGCCCGCGCGCGTCAGCGCAAGCAGGATCGCGCCGATCGCCGCCATGCCCGTGGCGAAGCAGACGGTCGCCACGCCCTCCTCCATGGCAGTCACTTTCGCCTCGAGCGCCGCGGCGGTCGGGTTGCCCTGGCGGCCGTAGGCGTAGCCCTGCGCGCGCCCCTGGAAGACCGCGGCAAGCTCGCGCGCGTCGCGATAGCCGTACGCGACGGAGACGTGCAGCGGCTTGTGCAGCGCACCGTGCTCGATGCCGGCGTCGCGATCGGAATGGAGAATCGCGGTCGTGAATCCGCGGTGCTGCTTTGGTGTGTTCATGATCGTCCCGCAAACAAAAAACCCGTTCAACCTCCGCTGAACGGGCTTTTTGGCGCCGGCCTGGAATCCATGCCATGGGCGCTTCGGGCCTCGCTTTAGCGGAATTTATTACGCGCCCGCAAGCTGTGGCTCAAATCGGCGCGAACCCCATTATCGTCGCCGGGTTGGCGTTGGTCAATGCCCGTGCGGAATCACCGCGCGAGCATCGCCTTGAGATTCGCAAGACGCGCGCTGCCGTCGGCCCTTTCGCGCGCCGCCTCGTCCGCTGACACCGGTTCGCCGGCCCAGCGCAGGTCCTCCTGCGCGAGCTCCGCCAGGAAGCGCGACGGCTGGCATTCGACGGGGGCGGCCGCGCGCTTGCGCCGGCGGCAGAACGACAGATGAAGGCTCCGCTGCGCGCGCGTGATGCCGACGTACATCAACCGGCGCTCCTCGTCGACGTTGCCGCTCGCGATCGATTCCCGATGCGGCAGCAGACCCTCCTCGAGCCCGACCAGGAACACGTGCGGGAACTCGAGCCCCTTCGCCGCGTGCAGCGTCGACAAGCGTACGGCGTCCGGCTCGCGGCCGTCCTGCCCCTCGAGCATTGTGATGAGGGCGATCGTCTGCGTCAGCTCGAGCAGGTTCTTGCCGTCCTGCTCGCCCTTCCTCGTCAGCCAATCCAGAAAATCCCGGACGCTCTGCCACCGCGCTTCGGCCTGCTTGCGATCGCAGGTGGAGACGAGGAAATCCTCGTAGCCGATCGCGGCGACCAGCTCGTCCAGCAGCCGCCCCGCGGGCTCGCGTTCGGCGCGGTGACGCAGGTTGTTGACCAGCGTGCAGAACGCATCGAGCACTTCGCGCTGGCGCGCCGGGATCGCGGCCGCCGTGTCGTCGGCAAATACGGCGCCGAAGAGGCTCGTGCGGTGCGCGGCGGCGGCTTCGCCGAGCCTCTGCAGCGTCGTCGCGCCGATGCCGCGCTTCGGCGTGGTCACCGCGCGGATGAACGCCGGGTCGTCGTCGTCGTTCGCGATGAGGCGCAGGTAGGACACGAGGTCCTTGATTTCCGTGCGCTCGAAATACGACTGGCCGCCGGAGATTTCATACGGCGCGTTCTGCGCGCGCAGCTGCTGCTCGAAAACCTTCGCCTGGTGGTTGCCGCGGTACAGGATTGCGTAATCGGAAAACCTGCCGCGGTGCTCGAAGCGATGCGCGAGCAGCCGGCGGACCACACCCTCGGCTTCGGCATCGTCGTCCGCGGCCGGGGTCACCCGGATCGGGTCGCCATGGCCGTGCTCGCTCCAGAGCTTCTTTGCGTACAGCTTGGGATTGTTCGCGATCAGCGCGTTGGCCGAGCGCAGGATGCGCACGGTCGAGCGGTAGTTCTGCTCGAGCTTGATCACCTTCAGCGCCGGATAGTCCTGCGGCAGCTGCGCAAGGTTGTCGACCGAGGCGCCCCGCCAGCCGTAGATCGCCTGGTCGTCGTCGCCGACGGCGGTGAACGACGCGCGCTCGCCGGTGAGCAGGCGCAGCAAGCGGTACTGCGCCGGATTCGTGTCCTGGTATTCGTCGATCAGCAGATGCCCGCAGCGATCGCGCCATTTCGCGGCGACGGCTGCGTTCGACGAAAGCAGCGCGATGGGCAGCGCGATCAGGTCGTCGAAATCGACCGCCTGGTAGGCCCGCAGCGTGTCGTCGTAACGCCTGAACGCCAGAGCGGCGGCGCTTTCGTCGTCGGTCTTCGCCGCCTTCCCCGCCGCGGCCGGCGCGATCATGGCGTTTTTCCAGCGGCTGATCGCCCATTGCGCGGCCCGCGCGCGTGCGCGATCGGTGGTCCCGATCAATTCGGCGACGATCGGCTCGATATCGTCGGGATCGAGAATCGAAAACCCCGGATTGAGCCCCACCGCTTTCGCGTCGGCGCGCAGCATCTTCGCGCCAAGCGCATGGAACGTCGAGATCGCGAGATCGGCCGCGAGCTCGCGGCGGCCCTGCGCAGCCAGCAGCCCGCCCACACGTTCGCGCATCTCGCGCGCGGCGCGGTTCGTGAACGTAATGGCGGCGATGTGCCCCGGGTCGAAGCCGCTCTCGATCAAGTGTCCGATCTTGGCGGCGATCACGCGCGTCTTGCCGCTCCCCGCGCCGGCCAGCACCAGCAGCGGGCCATCGAGATAGCGCACGGCGTCGCGCTGCGCCGGATTCAGCGTTGTTGACATCGAGGGAAGGGAATGGGAACGACGCGCGCGGATGCTAAGATTCGACGACGATTCTAACATCGGCGTCGCGCCGGCGTCCGCAAAATTCCCATGAGTTTGTACGCGATCGGCGACATCCAGGGCTGCCACACGGAGTTCTGTCAGCTGCTCGAGCTGATCGGATTCTCGCCGCGCGCGGACCGGCTGTGGATCGTCGGCGATATCGTCAACCGCGGACCCGATTCACTCGCCGCGTTGCGCGAAGTGAAGGCGCTGGGCGACGCCGCGGTGAGCGTCCTCGGCAACCACGACTTCCATCTGCTCACCGTCGCCGCCGGCTACACGAAACCGCATCGGCAGGACACGCTGGGGCCGATCCTCGCCGCACCGGATCGCGACGAACTGATCGCCTGGCTGCAGAGGCGCCCGCTCGTCGTCGTCGAGGGTGACCGTCTGCTCGTGCACGCCGGCCTGCTGCCGCAATGGACGCCGGCGACCGCGCTCATGCTCTCGCGCGAAGTCGAGGCCATGCTCGCGGGCGAACAATCCGACGCGTTCCTCGCCGCGCTCTACGGCGACGAACCCCGTTCGTGGCGCGACGACCTCGAAGGATTCGACCGGCTGCGCGTCGCGGTGAATGCATTTGCCCGGCTTCGCTTCTGCACGGCCGACGGCGCGATGGATCTCCACGAAAAGCGCGGACCCGATTCGGCGCCTGATGGGTTCCGCCCGTGGTTCGAGCACGAGGCGCGCGCGTCCGCCGGGGTCACGGTCGTCTGCGGCCACTGGTCCACGCTCGAGCTGAAGCTGCTTCCGAACGTGCTGATGCTGGACTCGGGGTGCCTGTGGGGCGGGACGCTCACCGCGGTCCGGCTCGACGATCGCCGTGTGTATCAGGTGCCGAGCCGTTCGCCGTTGCAGCCAAAGCCGTTCGGATAGCGGCTTCGGCGGCACGCGCGAGCTCGCGCCGATGCCGCGCGCGCGCCGGCAGCGCGGCCACGAGATGCAGTTCCGCGACGAGGCGCCGCTCGCCAGTCACATTCCAGAACGAGGTCATGAAGCTCGTGTCGCCCGCGTAGGCCGGCGCAACGGTTTGCGCCCCTTCGATGTCGCGATAGCGGATCGCGATCGGCTGCACGTGGCCCTCGGCATCGACGATCGGCTGCAGCAGCGACCCCTTGAACGGAAGCAGGGTCGTGCCCTCGGTCGCAGCGCCCTCGGGAAAGATCGCGACGACGTCACCGCGCCGCAGCGCCGCCGCGGTGTCGCGATTGACGGAGCCCGTGTGCCGGCGCCGCGCGCGCTCGACGAACACGGTGCCGACGCTGTGCGAAAGCCAGCCGACGACCGGCCACCGCCGCAGCTCGGCCTTGGCGACGAAGCGCGCGGGCTGCAAGGTGTTCAGCACGAAGATGTCGAGCCACGAGATATGGTTGGCGACGATCAGCAGGTTGCCGGGCAGCCCTCCCTCGGGAACGCCGTGGAAGCGCGTCTCGACCCGCAGCATCCGGAGCATTCGGACCGACCACCGGCGAACGAGCTCGCGGCGCCGCGGCGGCTCGACCCACGGGAACACGACGAGCGTCGTGGCCACGCCTTCGACGACATGCAAGGTGAGGCGTGCCGAGCGCAGCACGCGCACGGGGAACGACGTCGGTCCACGCGAAGACGCCGGATGCCTCATTCACCAGAGGTATTCGCCGAATTTTTCATGGAAAAGCGCACCCATCGCGTCACGGCTGACGGTGTGGTTCTGCCCGCCGCGGCTGGCGATTTTCTGCGTTCCCAGCAAACCCGCGAGGCGCCCCGCCTTTTCCCATGCGAAGCCATGCGCAATGCCGTAGAGCAGGCCCGCGCGATAGGCGTCGCCGCAACCCGTGGGATCGACCAACGCGGTCGCCGGGACGGCTGGAATCGAGAGCGCGCGGCCGCCGGTGTAGATGCGCGAGCCTTCGCCGCCCAGCGTCTCGATGACGGCGTCGACGCGCCGCGCGATCGAATCGAGCGGAACCCCGGTGCGCTCCGCCAGCAGCCGGCCCTCGTAATCGTTGACGGCGAGATACGTCGCGGCGTCGATCATCTCGAGGAGCTCCGGCCCCGAAAACAGCGGCAGTCCCTGGCCGGGATCGAAGATGAACGGAATCTTCGCGTTGGCGAACTGCTCGACGTGCGCGCGCATGCCGTCGCGGCCGTCCGGGGCGACGATGCCGAGGGCGATCCGCTCGACGTCGCCGACGCGGTTTTCGTGCGACGCATTCATCGCGCCGGGATGGAATGCCGTGATCTGGTTGTCGTCGAGGTCGGTGATGATGAAGGCCTGCGCGGTGAACATTCCCGGCACCGTGCGCACGCCGTCCTGCGCGATGCCGAGCTTGTCCATCCGCTCGCGGTAGGGCACGCCGTCGTCGCCGAGCGTCGCCATCACGACCGGCGCGCCGCCCAGCCCCTGCAGGTTGTACGCGATGTTGCCGGCGCAGCCGCCCCATTCGCGGCGCATCTCGCCGATCTGGAACGACACCGACAGCAGGTGCAGCTGCTCGGGCAGGATGTGCCGGGCGAAACGGTCGGGAAACACCATGATCGTGTCGTAGGCGAGCGAACCGCAGATCAACGTGCGCGGGCTGTCCATGAGCGTCGGGAGAATTCCTGAAGGATGAAAACGCGCGCAAGTTTAACCCGGCGGCCGAACCGCCGGCGCGCTTCCGCGTTCTTGGCTACTGGTTTTCGCGGCCGATCTCGCGGACGACATACTGCTGCCGCCGCGAGACGGGGAGCGTCTCGTTGACGCCGTTCAGCACCACTTCCCAGTGCGCATCGCCTTCGTCGCCCACGCAGCGCTCGAAGCCGCGGATCGCGTCCTTCGCAACGAGGCAATTGCGGTGCACGCGGATGAAGCGGGCACCGAACTCCTCCTCCAGCCGGGTGAGCGACTCCTCCAGCAGGAATTCGCGCTGTGCCGTGCGGATCGTGATGTACTTGAGCTCGGCCTTGAGGTAGACGATCTCGTCGATCGGCACCAGCACGACGCGCGAGCGCTCGGTCACCGACAGGAATCGCCGGGCGGAGGCCGGCAGCTCGTCGAGCTTCGCCGCAGTCAGCGGCTTCAACCGCGGGACCTTCTGCAGCGCGGCCAGAAGCCGCTGCATCCGCACCGGCTTCATCAGGTAATCGACCGCGTGGACGTCGAACGCCTGCAGCGCGTGCTCGTGAAAGGCCGTCGTGAAGATGACGACCGGCGGCGGCTGCAGCTTCAGAAGATGGCGGGCAAGCTCGAGGCCGTCCATCTCGGGCATGTGGATGTCGGTCAGCACGAGGTCCGAGGTCACCGCGTGGAGAATCTCCATCGCTTCCCGGCCATTCGCCGCCTCGCCGACGATCGCGAGCGGCATCGCGCCTGCGCAATCGTCGAGCAGCTCGCGCAGCCGCCGCCGCGCCGGCGCCTCGTCGTCGACGACCAGCACGCGCAACGGGTCCTCAACCATGGGAGACCTTTCGCACGACCGCCGCGAAGCGCACCGGCACATCGCCGGAGTCCGCCGGCGGCCTTTTCGTGCCGTTGCCGGCGTCAGCGGGCGGCTTTTGCATGTCGTCGCCGGCGGCCGGCTGCGGCACCGGCGGCTCGGCCACCGTCGAAGTCGACGGGCGATACGGCATTCGCAGATGGACCTCGTAGGCGTTCCCGACGACCTTCGACTCGAGCGAGCCCTCGGCGTCGAAATGCAGCGCAAGCCGTTCGCGCACATTGGCGATCGCCATCTTGTTTCCGGCGTGGTGGCGCCCGCCGTTGGCCTGGTAGGGATTGCGCAGGATCGCGTGCACGTCCCCGCTCTTGAAGAAGATGTTGATCGACACGACGCCGGGCGCGCTCGACGGCTCGATGCCGTGGTAGACGGCGTTCTCGAGCAGCGGCTGGAGCACGAGCGGCGGCACGAGAGCGTCGCCCGGCATGCTGTTCAGATGCCACTCGATCTGCAGGCGCTCGCCGAGGCGCAGCTTCTCGAGCGCCAGATATTGCCGGCACAGCTCGACCTCGTTCTCGAGCCGCGTCAGCTCGCGGTTGTCGCGCATCAGCACCCGGAAGAGATCGGCCATGTCCTCGAGCGCGCCTTCGGCCCGGCGCGGATCGCTGCGCACGAGCGAGAGCACGGCCGTGATGCTGTTGAACAGGAAGTGCGGGCGGATCCGGGCCTGGAGCGCCTGCAGGCGCGCCTCCGCGACCGCCGGCGACAGCGCCTTGGCACGCAGCCGGAAGTAGTAGAGGAGCGCGCCGCACAGGAATAGACCCAGGACCAGCTCGCGCAGCAGGTCGCCCCCCTTGACGATATGGGTCGCGTCGATGAGCGCGTTGACGGCGAGGGTGCACGCGACCGTCATGCCCGCGACGATCCAGGCGCCGGTCGCGTACGGCTGCCGCGCGAGCCACGGCGAAATCGCGTACAGGAGCGCCAGCTGGAGCATCAGCTGCGGCTCCAGCACCGAGAGGTTGTCCAGCAAATGGCCGGGCCAGAGCTCCGGGCGCGGCGCCTCGACGATCGCGGCGATCACGGCCGCCCCGTTGACGGCGACGAGGATGCGCAGCACGGTGCCCAGATTGCGGAAATCCGGCAGCGCGGGGAGGTCCGGGTTTTGTCTTATAATCGGCCGCATATACGGAAGCCGGATGCAAGCTTCGTGCCGGCGGCACACGGTGGCCATCCGCTCGAATTCGGCCTGGATTCGGCACATTGTCGGCATGGTCGGCGAACGAGGCAAGAAACATCGGCTTTTCATGGCGCCTGCCGACGACCTCCGTGTCCTTTCGTTCCCAATGAGCCATGGCCCCGAAGATGCCACCGCATGACGCCGCCGCCGGCGGCTGGTCGGGCCGCTTCAGCGAGCCCGTCGCCGAGCGCGTCAAGCGCTTCACGGCGTCCGTCGACTTCGACCGACGCCTTGCCGACGTCGACATTGCCGGATCGCTGGCCCATGCCCGCATGCTGGCGGCGGCCGGCGTGATCCCCGGCGCCGACCTTGCGGCGATCGAGCGCGGCATGGAGACAATCAAGGGCGAGATCGCGCGGGGCGAATTCCCGTGGTCGCGCGACCTCGAGGACGTCCACCTCAACATCGAGCATCGGCTGACCGCGCTCGCCGGAGACGCCGGCAAGCGCCTGCACACGGCGCGCTCCCGCAACGACCAGGTCGCGACCGACCTGCGCCTGTGGCTGCGCGGGGAAATCGACGGCCTCCTCGGCGATCTCGCCCGCCTGCGCGGCGCGCTGCAGGACCTCGCGGAGCGCCACGCCGACACGATCATGCCGGGCTTCACGCACCTGCAGGTCGCGCAGCCCGTCACTTTCGGCCACCATTTGCTCGCCTATGACGCGATGCTGGGCCGCGACATGGAGCGCCTGGACGACTGCCGCCGGCGCGTCAATCGCCTGCCTCTCGGCGCCGCGGCGCTCGCCGGAACCAGCTATCCGATCGATCGCGACCGCGTCGCCCGCGAGCTCGGCTTCGACGGACTGTGCCCCAATTCGCTCGACGCCGTGTCCGACCGGGACTTTGCGATCGAATTCGCGGCCGCTGCGTCGCTCGTCATGCTGCACCTGTCCCGCTTCGCCGAAGAGCTCGTGCTGTGGATGAGCCCGCGCTTCGGCTTCGTGCGGCTTGCCGACCGCTTCTGCACCGGCAGCTCGATCATGCCGCAGAAGAAGAACCCGGATGTCCCCGAGCTCGTGCGCGGGAAGACGGGGCGCGTCGTCGGCGGGCTGATGGGGCTCCTGACGCTGATGAAGGGCCAGCCGCTTGCGTACAACAAGGACAACCAGGAAGACAAGGAGCCGCTGTTCGACATCGTCGACACGCTCGCCGACTCGCTCGCGATCATGGCGGATCTCGTCGCGACCGGCATCGACGTCGACCGCGAGCGGATGCGCGCCGCCGCGCGCGAAGGCTTCGCTACCGCCACCGACCTCGCTGATTATCTCGTCCGCAAGGGCATGCCGTTCCGCGACGCGCACGAAGCGGTCGCCCGCGCCGTGCGCCACGCGGAATCGAAGGGCGTGGACCTCGCCGGCCTGCCCCTCGCGGACTTGCGGTCGTTCGCCGCCTCGATCGGCGACGACGTCTTCGGCGTGCTGACGCTCGAAGGCTCCGTCGCGAGCCGCGATCACGCCGGCGGCACCGCGCCGAACCAGGTGCGCGCCGCCATCGCCGCCGCGCGCGCGGCGCTCCAGGCACGAGGCAACGCATGACGATCGAAGCGCGAAACGTGGCCTTCCTCGGACTTGGCGTGATGGGCTATCCGATGGCCGGGCACCTCGCCGCGGCCGGCCATCGCGTCACCGTGTACAACCGCACGCCGGCCAGGGCCGCGAAGTGGGTCGCGCAACACGGGGGCGCCTCGGCGGCGACGCCCGCGGCCGCCGCGGCCGGCGCCGAGCTCGTGATGATGTGCGTCGGCAACGACGACGACGTCCGCGCCGTGGCGCTGGGCGCCGAAGGCGCGCTGTCGTCCATGCGCAAAGGCGCGGTGCTCGTCGACCACACCACCGCGTCCGCGCAGGTCGCGCGCGAGGTCCACGCCGCCGCGGCCGCGAAAGGTGCGGGCTTCCTCGACGCGCCGGTTTCCGGCGGGCAGGCCGGCGCCGAGAACGGCAAGCTCACGATCATGTGCGGCGGCGCCGAGTCGGACTTCGCGCGCGCCAGCCCGGTCGTCAACTGCTACGCGCGCGCCGTCACGCTGCTGGGCGGTCCCGGCAGCGGGCAGCTCGCCAAGATGGTCAACCAGATCTGCATCGCGGGAATGGCGCAGGCGCTGGCCGAGGGCATCAGCTTCGCGGAGAAGGCCGGGCTCGACGCGCTGGCGGTACTCGACGTGATCGGCAAGGGCGCGGCACAGTCCTGGCAGATGGACAATCGCGGCAAGACCATGGTCGCCGACCAGTTCGACTTCGGATTCGCGGTCGACTGGATGCGCAAGGACCTCGGCATCTGCCTCGCGGAGGCCCGCGCCAACGGCGCGCAACTGCCGGTCACCGCACTCGTGGACCAGTTCTACGCGCGGCTGCAGGCGGAAGGCGGCGGGCGCCGCGACACTTCCAGTTTGATTCGACTGCTCCGGAAACCAAGATGAACGATTCGCTTTCCTGCCTGCGGGGCGCCGTCGCCGCGGCGCTTTTCCTTTGCCTGTGCGCGCCCGCCGGCGCGGCCGACATCACGCTGAAGAATGCCTGGATGCGGCCGGCGCGCGCAGGCACCGTGCCGAATGGCATCTACGTCGAAATCACGACCGACGTTCCGTTGAAGCTCGTCGGGGCGTCGTCGCCGCTGGCGAAGTCCGTCGCCATCGTGCAGGTCGACCAGAATCCCGACGGCACGTCCACGGAAAAGACAGTCAAGGAATTCGAGCTCCCGGGTGGCAAGGAGACGCGCTTTGCCCTCAACGGCAACCGCCTCGAGTTGCGTGACATCGTCGAAAACCTTCCGCCGGGCGCGAACGTACCGCTGACGCTGGAATTCGTCGAGGTCAAGGGCAACGCGCGCAACACGATCGCGATAGAAGTCCTCGTGCGCGGCGTGATCCTGCCGCCGCCACCCGAGTCCGACGCGAAACCTAACTAGGCCCGACGCGTCAGGGGCGGTTCGGCACCCGATCGCCGTCGACGACGTCGACCTCGCAGGTGATTTCCGCGGTCCCGGCGAGCATGATCGTTGCCGAGCAATACTTGTCCTTGGACAGCTTGACCGCGCGCTCGACGTGGCGCGCTTCGAGGCCATGTCCGGCCACCACGAACTTGAGATGGATCTTCGTGAAGACGCGAGGATCGGTAGCGGCCCGCTCCGCCTCGGCCTCGACCACGCAATCGGCGACCGGCTGCCGGGCTTTTTTCAGGATGTGGACGACGTCGAACGCGGCACACGCGGCGGCACCCATCAGGACGAGCTCCACCGGCCGCACGCCGATATTCCGGCCGCCGTGTTCGGGCGCCCCGTCGATGACCACCGCGTGCCCGCTGCCGGATTCCCCGACGAAACTGACGCCGTCAATCCATTTTATCTTTGTTTTCATGATGTTAGAGAATGTCTATCTACGAAGCCGGATCATCGACCGCCGTGACCGCTTACCCCGCGTCCCTATGGGCGATTGTGCGGCGCGCAAGAGGCCAATTCAACCCAACCGCGCGCGGGCTGCCTTGACCGGAATAGCCAAAAACGATTATCATCCAAGACTTTGCTGAAAATGCCCGAAACGGGAACGTACGCAG
>Ga0209048_10003709_pt1 | contig 14771 bp, 17 predicted proteins | sample FrelakmetCRP12CR_FD_187146 | JGI IMG/M metagenome (GOLD analysis project Ga0209048, IMG submission 187146) | Freshwater lake sediment microbial communities from the University of Notre Dame, USA, for methane emissions studies - CRP12 CR (SPAdes)... | ecosystem: Environmental > Aquatic >... | reverse complement strand
AGTGATAGACCATCGAGGCGCGTTCAAGGTTTGGAAATTCACCCATCAGCCCGAGTCCTGCCACCCAGATGTGGGTCTTGTTCACGGGAATTTTATTTTCGACGCTGCAGGCCACCATGCAGGCGCGGCAGTCGATGCAGCGCGTGGCGTCGAACAGGAAGGTTTTATGTTTAATTTCTGGCATGGTTCGACTCCCGTCCTAGATCTTCTTTATCGTTACAAAGGTCTGGCTGAGTGCCTGGCCTCCGCTGATGGGGTCGGTATAGGTCACGTGCAGGTCGGAGTCGCTGGCACCGACGCCGTAGGCTATGGTCAGACCCTTGGAAAGATGCCCATATCCCGGGGTGAGATAAACGCAATCCGGGCGGATGGCCTGGGTGACTTCCAGCTTGATGTGGATCTTGCCAGCTGTGCTGGCCACTTCCACCATGTCATTATCGACCAGCCCCAGGTTTTTGGCGGTTTTCACATTCATCCATAAGCGCGGCTCATCCGAATACTTGTGCAGGAGCTGGTTGTTCTGGGTGCCGAACTGGGTGGATTGGGCTACCTTGCCGGTCAGCAAGTAGAATTGATCCGGCCCGGGCGCAGGCGGTTCCTCCCACGCTGGTACAGCCGCAAACCCACCTTGCTCAAGCGTGGTCGAATATAGTTCGATCTTGCCGCTGGGGGTGTTCCAGGCCAGTTCAGGGAATTCGCCACTTTCGCCGGGTAATTGCGCGTACCCCTTCTGGCGCACCTGCTCGAGCGAAACACCCAAAGGAGCCAGTTGCTGCTTGAGGTAATCCTCTTCATCAGAGTATTGGAAAAAGTCGCTTAATCCCAGGCGCTGGCCAAGTTCCTTGTAGATCCACAGGGCGGATTTTCCCTCCCCTTGGGGCTCGATCACCGGCTGGCGCAGGAAGGCTTTGTCGCCGACGATGTTGAGTGGATCATAGCGCTCTAGGTAGGAAGCCTCGGGCAGGACCACGTCCGAGAACCAGGAGGTATCATTCATGATGATATCGACTGTGGCGATGAAGTCCATTTTACCGAAGGCTTCCAGCGTGCGCCCGCGGTCCGGCAGGGACATGGCCGGGTTCTGGCGTGCAATGAACCAACCGTGCGCCTGGTAGGGTGTTCCGCTGATGACGGCCTCTCGTAATTCTTGGAAGACGCCGATCTTGAGCGGGACGAATGGGTACTTCCAGGGCACGCCGTCCAGGCGTTGGGCAGAGACGCGCGGGTAGGACGGCTGCGGTGGGGCACCCAGCTCTCCGCTTTCCTCCCCGGAGGTCGGGAACATTGCCACACCCCAGTTCCCCGCCAGGGCGTTCAGGATGGTGATCGCGCGCTCGGTTTGGAATGAATTGACAAAATTGGATGTTCGCCAGCCGTTGTGCGCCAGTGCATAAGGCGCAGCCCCGGCAAATTCACGCCCGATGCGCCGGATGGTATCCGCTGGGATTTCGGTGATGGTCGCGGCCCACTCCGGGGTGTATTGAATAATTGCACTCGCCAGCTTGTTAAAACCGGAGGTATTGCTGCTTACATATTGGTGGTTGTATAACCCTTCTGTAATAATGACATTGATCAGCGCCAGGTGGAATGCCAGGTCGGTGCCCGGGCGGATGGCAAGCCATTCGGATGCCTTGGCTGCCGTCTTGGTGAAACGCGGATCCAGGTAGACCACCTTGACACCCCGGTCGATGGCCTTGCTCAAGGCGGAGGTCTCGGAGGTCGAGATGGCCTCCATCAGATTTCGCCCGGTCAGGATGATGTACTTCAGGTCGTCGTATTTGCGTTCCGGTTCTTCCATGCCGTATGTGGTCAGGTTGGCCACGATCATGGCATTGAAGCACAAACTGCGCTGCGTTCCGTAGTTCGGCGACCCGTAGGCGTTGAGCAGGTTTTCGAACTGCACCTGGCTCAGGTTGTGCGTAGACGAGAAGATCATCACCTCTGGGCCGTATTTTTGCTTGATGTCGAGCATGTTTTGAGCCACCAGGTCCAGTGCTTCTTCCCAGGAGGCTTTGCGGAACAGCCCTTCCCCGCGCTTTCCGACCCGGATAAGGGGTGTCAGCACCCGGTCGGGGTCGTACGTGTTCATCAGGCCTGACTGGCCGCGTGGACAAAGCTTGCCATTGGAATGGGGGTGCTCGGGGTTGCCTTCCAGTTTGACCACGCGCCCGGCCTCCACTTTAGCCAGCAGGCCGCAGCGCCAGACGCACATTTCGCACATGCTGGGGATATACCCGCTGTTCGTGGCATCCAGCAATCCGTTGGTCTGGGCCGCTTCAGCCACCCAGGGTGGAATAAACTTCCCCAAAACCAGTGCACCCACGGCGGCGCCGCTGACTTTGAGGAAATCGCGGCGGGATATTATAGTCGGCATAACTTTCTCCAATCAATAGCCGCCACCACGCGGCAGGCCCTCGCAGTGGCGGCTGTAGGTGGCTGGTTAACCCTTCTTTTCCTTGCGGTGCATGCCCATGCGGTCGATCAGGTAGAAGAGCACTAATGCCATCAGGGCAAACACAAAAACTGCCAGGTATGGATTGATTTTCCACAGGTCCGGGATGACCACGTTTCCATAGTTGGCGATTGCAGAGATCTTGGGGAAGACGGACTGGTAGGTCAGGCCCCAAATGACTGCGCCCGTAAGAAAGCCGAGCAGACCGGGGACCAGGTAGTCCAGCTTGCCTTCACCTGCGCCGGCTACGGCCGTGCCCGGGCAGAAACCCGCCATGGCCATCCCGACCCCGAAGAGCAGCCCGCCGGCCAGGTTTCCGACAACGTATGTCGCCGGGACGGTCGGGAAGGTGATCAGGCCCATTGCCCGCAAAGGATACACGCCGATCATGGTGACCACCAGGGCGGTCATCATGAACTTCAATACGGCCATATCGGTGAGCCGGAACTGGTTGACGATCTTGTGGTACTTGGTCAGGCCGGCCTTATTAAGGGCAAAGCCGAATAACACGCCGAGAATGAGAGCGATTACGTATATCATGGCATCCTCCTAATATTTCTTCCCGTAGACGATCAGGGCTGTGACAATTCCGGACGCGAACATTCCAGCAATGAACAGGAAGGCCGCCGGGGCGAGCAGCATACCGCCCGAGATGGCCAGACCGCTGGTGCAGCCGCCCGCGATCCCTGCGGCGTACTCAACAATGATCCCACCCACGAAGAGCAGCAGCCAGCGCTTCCAGGTCTGCTTGCCGTAGGCCGTTTTCCATTGTTCGCTGTCCATCGTGCGGATTTTGAACGTGCCGCTGGAAAATGATCCCAGCATCCCGCCGAAGAATATGCCTACCAGGAGCACGACCGGGTAGGTAATTTTCGCCGGCATCACATCATTGAAGTATATGTTGCTTGGGCTGATCGCCTTGCCGATATAGCCAGCCAGGTTTTCAAAACCACCCGAGGCGCCCAGCAGGGCGTGGGCCAGCACCACGGTCAGGATGCCGACGATGCCGAGCAGGACGCCCGCCGCGTACGGTGACCATTCCTCCTTGCGAATTTGTTTCATGAGCCAGTTCATATTTTCTCCTTTTCTAAAATTTGTTGGAAAATTAACCAGACCGAATGTCTTATTCTTTCTGATCTTCAGACGATTGATCGCCAGCCGGTTCGGCATGGGTGAGTTTGTCAATGGAGGCCAAAAGCTCGGCAGCCACCTGGGGCTTTGCCAGGATATTTTGAAGGATTCGGCGGGAGGCAGGTTTTAATCGGCTGATGCCTGGCAGCATCTCCACTACATCCATAGGATATTTATCTTTGACAGGCACGCGCTTCGGGTCCTCAAAAGAGATGTTGATCAGGCCCTCTCTTTTGAGCACAAAGAAGCCGCCTCCAAGAAGGATTACCGCCAGGAGTACGATCACGATGATATTCCCGAGGTTGACGGGCGATTTACCCAGGGCCACCGCATCATATCTCTGGGAATAATCCACCATGTCTGCTGCCGGGACAATTACCGCCGGTGCAGCCGTAACAGCAGCAGACGCGCCGGGCTGGCTGGTTGCCTCCGCAGTCACGCTGCCACCGGTACCTACCTGCTGGCCGAGGGTGGTTGCGTAGATTTGAGCTTTCGCCAGCGTGTCGGTGGGGTGACAGCTTTTGCAGCTCGTGTCTATATCCGCCAGCGGAGCCACCATGCCAGCATGCGCCGCCACCTTGTCGGTGGCTTGGTTGTTGCCTGCATGGCACAGGTAGCAGAAATCACCGAAGGCATGCTGGGTGTGCCAGGCTGTGCCGTCATTGTTGACCGGCTTCTGTGCTTGCGTTTCATGGCAGTTCTTGCAGGACGAGGCCTGTGACCCGCATTGGGCCTTTGCCGGGGTGGCGGTCATCAGGAAAACACTGCCGGTGACAAGTAAAACTCCTAGCGCCACGAAGATAAATGTGATCCTTTTTTGGTTCATGTGATCCTCTGGGATTGAAGTCGCATAAGGATTTCCCCTTCCTTATGATGTAATCAGTTCATCGATAAGATTAGCACTGCGCTGAATTCGATCGCGTAATACGCCGCGCAGGAGATCCAGCGCTTCGATTACCCGCCGGTCCGTAAGCTCGTAAAGTACCGACGATCCCTGACGCGTGGTGCGGACCAGGCCGCCATCGCGCAGGACTCTCAGGTGGCGTGAGACGCTTGGCTGGAGCACATTCAGTTCCTGTGTCAATTCAGTGACATTGCGCGGCTGGTCTGAAAGGGCATACAGCAAGAGCAGCCGGGTTGGGTCTGCCAGAGCAGAGCACAGGTTTGCATGGAGATACGTGATTTCTTGGGTGAGGGTTGAAGATATCATATGACCTTATTCATATAAACGCATATTCGATTTAGAACATAATACTCTTGTGAAGAATGGCACAGATAGTGTGCTATGTCACGTTGAATTGTTCATAATGTCACAAATAACTCATCGGGAAATGTGCTCCGCATGGGAACAGATGCGTTACCCCCCTCGAACCGATCTGATCAAGCCTGTTTGGCGCCTGCTCCTCACGCGTGGATACTGAACGGCAAGGCTGTGACCTTGCCGTTTTCCAAATTATTTATGGATCTACCTTGTCAACCTCATTGGTCTTATGGAGCGTTTCCCTCAACCGGATAGCCCGCCGCGGTCCACGCCTGTAATCCCCCGCTCAGGCATGAGAGGCGTGTGAATCCGGCCTGTTGTAAGATGGTAACCCCGCTTTGGCTGCGGTGACCGGACAGGCAAACTACAACGATGTCTTGATTCTTTGGCAATTCGCTCAACCGGTTTTGCAGTTGGTCCAAAGGGATCAGGGTGCTCCCGGCAATATGGAACTGATCCCATTCTTCCTGGCTGCGTACATCCAGGAAGAATGCCCCTTCTTGGAACTTTGCATACGCCTGGGCAGGGGTAATTTCGACGGAGGGTGCGGCCTTGGGTCTGCTCAATAGAAGAATTCCCACCCCGGCAGCAAGCAGAGCTCCCAGTCCAACCCACAGCCAAGTCATATTGCGCTTGCGAGTTTTATGCCGCTGGTGTGGGGCCGGTACTGAGGCTGCTTGTTTTGTTTTTGGGTGTTTTCTTGACATGCCGACCTCCAAAGAAAATGAGGTTATTTAAATTTGGGCAGGATACCAGCCACTTCGCGTATCGGTCCGTACGTCGAAATACGTCACGTAAGGTTTAATATCCAGGAGCGGTGTGCCATCCAGCATATCCACCCCCTCGACTTCTAGGGTATTGCCTTGTCGCGCTATCAGCCTGACCACTGACATTCCGATCGGGTTGGGACGCGCAGGATGGCGGGTGGCAAACACGCCCCGCAGTTGATCGTCGAGGAGCGGCTTGACGAGCAGGGAGTAACTCGAGGATTTGTGAAAGACGTACAAAAGAAAGATGTGTGAGAACCCTTCTAGGTCCTGTAGCCCTTCAGCGTATTCCGGGTAGACTTCCACAGCTCCTTTGTCCTGGGAGCGCGAAGCCTGGATGGGCGTTTGGGATTTGTCGGTGAACGGGGAATAGATGACCCCGATCGGATGCATAAGAATTTCCATGATGCTTTAATTCGTTCCCATTATTCGATTGACTGGGATTGTTTTTGGATTTTTTCTATCAAGATGCTGCGTACCAGATCACAGACTTCGGCAATTTTATTGTCCGTTATCTGGTATACCTTCGTGTTGCCAAGCCGCTGGGAAATCACAACCCCCACCCTATGTAGGATGGATAACTGGCGCGAAACTGTCCCTTGTGGCAGGTTGGTTTTCTGGCAGATTTCACTGACGGTCATAGGATGCTCGCGCAGAACATGCAGCAATTGCAGACGCACTGCGTTGCCCATCGCCTTACAAAATTCCGCCTGGATTTCGAACATGGACTGGTTCATGTTGAGGATGTACGGCTAACTGTCAGTGCAGCCGCTCTACCAAATCAACGATCTTTCCATCAATATAAGCCTTGACCGCCTCGTCAATATCGGCAATGTCAGTGACCACCGGCTGGATGCCAGCTACCTTCATGCTTTCATAGGCGCCCATGCCCATACCCCGACATAACAAGGCTTTACAGTCGAGAATGGCTTGCGCCATAAGGATGTGCTTGTCATGCGAGGCGGAATCCATGCCGTGCGGCTGTCCAGGGACGTCGGCCGCGTGGGGGTCACCGGCAAATTGGGAATGCCCGAGCTTTTCGCGCAATTCCCGGGTGACGATCTGCCCGTTTTCGACCGTGGAAACCAAGTAATACTGTGCATGTCCAAAGTGCTGGCTGATGGTCTTCCCATCATCTGTGATTGCTGCAATTTTCATGGGTTTCTCCTTTAACTAAATGATTAGACAGCTCGCACCTAGTGAGTAAATAATATTGATACTCTTCTTGCTTTCATGAGCTACCTTCTTCCAAGAAAACCTATCCAATACTATTTTTATTATTGCCTGCGAATTAGCTCTTAACATGATTTCGATCTATCCAACCCAGTCCAAACAAAAAGAGAGTCAGAATTGAAAGCATTGCACCGATGACCAAAAAAGGTTGCAAAGATAAAGTTATGCTGACCAGGTTGGTTGGTATATTAATACCTCCAGATGGTGGTTCGCCGGAAGTGTTGCTGACAGAAACAGACGTGGGCGTTGCACAACTTCCAGGCGTGATACCCAGGGTCGAGGCAAATAGGTCTGCCCGTCCAATAAAGTCATATGGGTGGCAACTATGGCAGTCTGTATAGATATCGCTAAGAGGATTTGCCGTCAGGCTTTCGTGAGCCAGGTCTTTGTTCATAGTAGTAGCGTTTCCCCCGTGGCAATTGATGCAGATGTCTTTGCTGGCATGAATTATGTGCCATTCGCCTTTTCCACTCACTGGGTCTTCCTGTGCGTGGCAAGTGACACACGATGAAGGCTGCGGTTCTCCACACTCTGCACGAACCGGCATTGACCCAACCCACAGCAGTAGAAGGATCACAACCAGTCCTGAGAAGAAGAACCATCGGAACAGAATTCTCGTAGACATACCACACCTCCTTTCAAGGTGTTTTATAAGTCTGCTATGAGAAATGACGCTCCGTTGGTCGGTCGCGTTCGTCCAACGGGCAGAGAAGCAGCAAATTACGGGAGGGGGTGGCATCCATGTTTTTCCAATGGTGTGGCAGATAGGCTTCAAAGAGCAGGCTGTCACCCGTTTCGAGCAGATAGGTCTCGGAATCCACGCTATAAGCAATGTGCCCTTCCAGGCAATAGATGAACTCACGCCCGGTGTGGACAATTGGGGTCTTCCCGCTGTCTGCATTGGGAGCCAGCGTGACAATGAACGGTTCTTCTCCGAACCGGGGCATCCCCGCCCCCAAGTCCTCGATTGAGCCATGGGTGAATGCAGCCCGAGGGCGGTTCCCGGCTTTCTGGTGTACAACCAGTTTGTTTCCATGATCAGTTTCGAAGAAGGCGCTGATGGGCACCTGGAGGGTCTGTGCCAGCTGCTGGAGTGTGCTTACGCTGGGAGAAGTGCGCCGGTTTTCGATCAGGCTCAGTGTGTTAACATTCAGGCCGCTCTGTTCCGCCAGGGCTCGCATGGAAAGATTACGGGTGGTGCGCAATTCATGCAGACGTCGACCCACATCAATATCATCAGTAGGGATATCCTCAGCAATAGCGTCCTTTGGAACTGGTTGTTTGGTCATAAAATTTCCTGGAATTATGATTATCAACTAATATTATAGTACATTATCTGGTATAAATATACATTTTAACCTAATATATTGGTTGTTCTACTTGTTACCTTGGGATAGTTACCATTATAGGGGCGCTGATGATTGTGCTTGTGGACGGTCTCTTGGAATCCGCTGTTTCATGTGCCTCGAGGAGATCTAATCTAAAAGAAAGAGCCCCTGACTTTTGTCAGGAGCTTTTCTGTTTTGCAACCATCATGAATATCGTTGCTTTACTTACCTGCGCGGATTTTCACACCGCTCATCGGAGCGCCGAACAGCGGGGCGAAAACGCAGAAGTCGAACAGCCCGGCCAGCAGCGGTACGAGGCCGACCACGGCGACGATGATGCCGCCCACGCCATGCATGACCAACAGTCCCAGGGCGACCAGGACGATGCCTGCCACAACACGGGTGATGCGGCCAGCGGGTGAAGCCATGAATTTTACAAAGGGGTTCATTTTATATCTCCTATTTGGTTTGGATTGGTTTGTACTCCAAGTATAGGAGCATCAGGGATTTCTGTCTGTGACAAAGTCACACAACCGGCCGGGTCTGTAACCCCTCCCTGTCCAATATCTTGATCATCCCCCGGGATACCTCGATCATTCCCTGCGCGGATAAATCCTCCAGGATACGGCTGATCACCTCCCGCGAGCTGCCCAGTTCAGCGGCGATCTCCTGGTGGGTGATATGGATCAGATCGGATGTAAGGCCGCGCTCCAATAAGAGGGACGCCAGGCGGACATCCATGCGGCGGAAGGCCACCTCCTCGACGATCACCATCACGGAGGCAAGCCGTTGGGAGAGTAATTCGAAGACGAACTCCCGCCACAGGTCGTACCGCCGCACCCAGTCCCTGAACGTGTCCGCCGGGATCATGACTGCTTCGGCTTCCTGCTCGACCGTGGCCACCGCCGGAAAACTTTTTTGGCTCAGGATGGCGTTGGCGGTCAGGATGCAGGATTCTCCGTTCCCGAAACGGTAAAGGGTGATCTCCCGCCCCGTCTCGCCTATTTTGTACACTCGCACCACGCCCGAGATCAGCAGAGCAATTGCGTCGACCTGGTCACCTTCGATGAATACATCCCGGCCCTTGGGAATCCGTGCAAAGAAGGCAGTCTGCTGGAACTCGCGCAGGAGGCTTGGGTCAGCCTGCTTGAGGATGGGTAAAGCCCGGACGATTCGTTCAAATTGTTGCGTATTGATCATCTTTTTTTTTCCTGAACCCGAACCATCTCAATCATACCTTGAGCCGCACGAGGATACAAGCAAATGGATGACCCATCCCATGCCAATGGTCAAATATATGTAAAACTCCTGGTTGATTTGCTTCAACCAGGAATATTACTAGTTCATAGGAACCGTCAGGCTGTTACTTCCGGAATTTTTACCGGTTTGACCGCTTCGAGCGCCTTGATCTCCCGGTAGGTCAGCGTCCAGACGCCGGAGGCGTAGATCACATACCAGCCGCTGATCAAGGTCAGGGGTGCCAAGGTGACCAGCAGGAAGAACGGCACTGCCACCAGGGCGGCCGCGATCCAGGCCACCGGTCCGCTGGCGAAGATGCTGGTGATCCCGAAGGCAATTGCCGCCGGGATGGCTGCCACCAGCGCGGCAGGCAGGATCAGGAGCAGGTATAACGGGATCAGCAGGAAGAACAATATCATTCCAGCGATCGCGAAGCCGATGCCGATGCCAAGCATCACCAGCCACATCAATGCTGCGCTCTTCCAGTTGTTTTTAAACATTGCCCAGCCGCCGCGGAAGGATTCGCCGATACCGGTCCCTTCCAGGGCTGCCGCCCGCACGAAGAAATGGCGCAGCAGGCTAAGAAACACCATCAAGATGATGGAGACAATGATGAACAGGATGGCGCAACCAATGGCGGTGATCGTCCCGCCGATGGCAAGTGCTCTGGCGCCGTTTGTCACACTGAAGAAGAACAAGGCGCCCAGTCCGACCAGCAGCCCGATGAGGAGAATAACCGGCAAACTGATCACCAGGTCGATCACCCACATGCGGAAGGCGCGCCGGTTCCAGCCCATCTTCCAGCCCTGCTTGAAGCCCACTTTTGTGCCGGTCTGCTCGTACTCGTCCACCATACGGATGACCGCGGTCTCCGAGACGTAGCGCAGAAAGGCTGCGACCACGCCCACGAATAGCATAAAGAGGATGAATGCGACGCTGATCCAGATGAACGTGACCACATGCTGGGCAGGGTGCTCGAACAGGGGGGTAATGTTCTGGTTAAACCAATTCGTCAATGCTCGCAGGAACGGACCGGGTTGGAAGTTGGGATTGTTGCCATTGCTTCCGTTGTTTCCAAAGTTGCTTCTGAACTGATAGCTCGAACCGCTGCTCCCGTCTCCATTACCTCCCGTAGTAAGGGCCAGCAGAATGCCGAAGATCCACAGGACTCGATAGTTCCACAGGATATGCCAGGAACGCTTGAGGATTTTTCCAATGTTGATCATGTTATTCTCTCCTTCTCAAAACATGTGCAGCGGCTTCGTAATCATTTATTCACTCAGCCAGCCAAAGCCGGGGCTATTATATTTGGAAATTGCAAACCACTCTCAGAGAAATATACGCTGTTCATTCGAATTCGTTCCTTCATCCCCGTATGCAATTTCACCGGGACGTGTTTTAATTAGTTAATTCTGATCCCTTTGACGGAGAAAAAAGATGAATCCCTTCCTGGCTCTGATAATTACCTTTGCTGTGGCGCTGATCGAACTGCGCCTGCTCGACTTTTTTGCCCACCGCGGCTGGATCGAATCCCGCCTGAGCCGCAAACTCATCCACATCCTGACCGGGCCCTTGTTCGTGCTGTGCTGGCTGCTCTTTCCGGATGTCTGGTATGCCCGCTGGCTGGCGGCGCTGGTTCCGTTTGCCATCACCCTCCAGTTCGCGCTGATCGGGCTGGGGATCATAAAAGACGAGGCCTCGGTCAAAGCCATGTCACGCAGCGGTGATCGGCGCGAGATTTTGCGCGGCCCGCTCCTTTATGGCATTGTCTTCGTCGTCATGACCCTGGTCTACTGGAAGACCTCTCCCATCGGCATGCTGGCTCTGATGCTGATGTGCGGCGGTGACGGCCTGGCTGACATCATGGGACGCGGCCTCAAGTCACCGAAACTGCCGTGGAGCAAGGGTAAATCGGTGGCCGGGTCGCTGGGCATGTTACTGGGCGGCTGGGTGCTGGCGGCTTTCATCCTGTTCATATTTGTCCTGGCGGGCGTCCTTCCCGCGCCCTTCAGCGGCTACCTGCTGCCCATCACGATCATCGCCCTGGCCGGGACTCTGGTCGAGTCCCTGCCGTTCAAGGATGTGGACAATATCACCGTCACACTGGCAGCGATCTTGCTGGGGCATTTTCTATTCTAGTTTAATAAATGTATCGGAGGAAGGTGAGCAATTTCGCCGCTCACCTTCCTCTCATTCTCATTACTCCTGTCCCTTTCGGGAAGGGGCGGGGGAGGAGGGGACAGCTACCATTTGGGTGTATTCCTGCCCATATTTTTTATTCAAGGAGCAATTGTTTCCGATGAAAGCGAGTTAGAGCGATAACCAGGAATATGCCATTAACCATGACTAACAGCACAAGGAGAATCAGAAACAGGTTGGCCGCTCCCAATGGTGCGATCATTTGAACAATTATTCCCTGCAATGCATTCGGCATAAAGGGGCCGGCAAAGAAAGCTGGAAGCAGCATTGGAATAAAAAGGGTCGTCACAAGACCCCTTTGTGCCTCAAGGATCGTTCTTGCATAAAACGAAGAGTTTGTTCCTATAATGGCAACCAGTAGCGAAAAAAACAAGCTCAACAGGATAGTGGGGATCAGGATGCCAGGTGGATAGAACAGAAACTTGCCATTTGCAAGAAACAGGTTGATTAATCCTGCTCCCAGCAACATATTAACCAAAGTTACTCCCCATCCATACAAAGCTGCTATGCCGATTTTGCCGAAAAGGATCGCCAGATCTGATACAGGCGCGGCCAGCAGTGGTTCCAATGTTCCCCGCATGCGCTCGCCGACAAATGAATAGGGGCTGATGAATCCAATGACTATAAAAGGTACCAGCGCGGAAAGTGAAAACACCATGATCGGAGACCGCAGCCAATCGGGGCCGATCTTTAACGGCTCATAAACGCCAAAGGCAGCGCAAAAGAGGAAGATGGGCCAGAGCCCTGCCATTAAATTGCGATAAGAAAAAAGCGTGGATTTTATATCCTCCCACTCCTTCCTCATGATCACTAATGTTTGTGCGATCAAGGTTTTTCTCCCTACTCAAATTAGTGCCCAACTATGGACGATATGGCCAGCGTATATCTGCTTATTGATGACACCGGGCAAAATAACTATTGCATGGGATTTAAGAAAACCTCGTCCCGAGAGCATTCCAAGCGCACACTTCCTCCAGCCGCGCCTTTATATCTGGTTCCGGGTAGGGACTGGGATCCTTCGGGTTGAACTCCGTCCCGGTCAGGGCGGCCATAACGGCGTCCACCCCGGAGGCCACGTTCTTTGGGTTGTAACCGCCTTCCAGCACGAAGACGATCTTTCCGCCGCAGTATTGCCCAGCCAGATCCACCAGCCGGCGCGCATAGGCGTAATACCCGGCTGAGGAGAGCCCCAGTTCGGCCAGCGGGTCGTCCCAGTGGCTGTCGAACCCAGCCGAGACGAAGATCATCTCAGGCCCGAAACTCTTCACCAACGGAGTGAGGACCTGCCCGGCGATACGGGAAAAGGCCACATCCCCGGCGCGGACGGGCAGGGGCACGTTGACGATGCGGCCGCGCGCCTCGGGGGCGTCCTCGATAAAGCCGGTTTGGAAGGGGTAGATGTTTTCCTGCTGGGTGGAGAGAAAAGCGACGCGCGACTCGTCGAAGAAAACAGCCTGGGTACCGTTCCCGTGGTGGACGTCGAAGTCCACGACCAGGGCCCGGGAGATGTTGTCATTCAAGACATGCCGGACGGCGATGGCAATATTATTGAGCAGGCAGAAGCCCATGGAGGCCTGCGGTTCGGCATGGTGCCCGGGCGGGCGGACAATGGCAAAGGCATTTTGCACCCGGCCTGAAACCACGGCCTGGGTGCAGTCGAGGGCGGCACCGGCAGCCAGGAAAGCGTCGGCATAGGAGGAGGGGGTGACAAAGGTGGGGGCGTAGTCGGTGATACCGGGTCCCTGGCGGCAGGCGGATTCGAAGTCGCGCAGCATGTGCTCGGAGTGGACGGCGACGACAGATTTTTGCGGGGCAGGCTTAGGGTCCAGAAAGCGGACGGCGGCGGCGTAGGGCTTGGATTCCCATCCACCCAGGAACTGGAAGCGGGAAGGGGCTTCTTCGTGACCAGGGTAAACGTGCTTAGGCGAGAGCACGATGGCACAGGCGGTGGTCATTTCTCCTCCAGCATATCCATATAGGCGCCTTCAAGCAGGTCTTCATCCTGAACCTCCAGGCGGGACATCAGGCCGCGGGCGATGGCCTGACCATCGGCGTCGGACTGACCGGGGCGCAGGACAACTTCCAATTCCATGAAATCGCCCAGCCCATCCACCTGGTCGAGGTGGAGGCGGGTTTGCCCAACCAGGTAGAGGGTGCGGGTTTTGCGGACAACGCCGCGCACGCCGAGGGCCAGGCTGAGGACGGACTTGAGGCTGAGCGGGTCGCGGGTTTCGAAGATGTGATAGGTGGAGCGCTTGGGACCGGAGGCATCTGCCCGTTGGTAGTAAACCAGTTGGGCGAAATCGGGGGCAAGCTGGCGGAGTTTGAGGCGCCCGGCGGGGATATGGAAAAATGTATCTTCCTGGGGGATGAGCTGGGCGGGGGTGTCGCTGAGGGCTTCAGCGCGCTGGCGCAGGAGGGCAAAGTTGCGGGCACGGGCTTTGATCTCTATATTGGCGGGCATAGGGTCAATTTTACTCGCAGTCTGAGGAAAAAAAGAGGAACAATTATTTTTCATTTTTCCTCGAGGACTTCTTCATTATCATATCCACCTTTGGGAGGCAGGATTAATTGATTTTGAATTGTTCCTGAGGAACAATTCCCGGAAGGGCACTTCGGTGCTCGACCAACTTATGGCTAACTTCAACGACTCGTTCGATGTCTCATGACATCGAAACACCCAATGGCGGCTTGTTGCCGCCTTGGGTAGTATCGTTGAAGCAGCCGATAGCGGCTTGAGGCCGCTTCGGTTTGTGAAATTGCCCGCCGCGAAGGTGTGACGCAACGAAGAGGAACGAATGCCTGCCCATGAAGGGAAAAGAAGCCGCCTGTGGTGCAAGGTGTGTGACAAAACGAATAGGAACAAATGAGTGACTCAAAATTAAAACTTCTCTAACGGGGGCGATGCCGCGCTGGTAGGGACGGAGGTTGATATCGCAGGTGAAAGCCCAATAGATAGGGTCGCGACGAATGGTCTGACGGATATGGAGGGAAAGAGGTGAGGAGCAGAGGGCAGACATAAGTATTACAAAGGACAGTGTTCAATAAATAATTAACAAGCGGCGGAAGATTGACCGTCGCTTGTCTGAGAATATTATAGAACAAGTGTGCTATTAAGTCAAGAGGGGAAAACCGAAAAGACAACCGGGCGGACGCAGTCC
>Ga0209048_10003708_pt1 | contig 14771 bp, 15 predicted proteins | sample FrelakmetCRP12CR_FD_187146 | JGI IMG/M metagenome (GOLD analysis project Ga0209048, IMG submission 187146) | Freshwater lake sediment microbial communities from the University of Notre Dame, USA, for methane emissions studies - CRP12 CR (SPAdes)... | ecosystem: Environmental > Aquatic >... | reverse complement strand
CGGTAATGAACCTGGGCCTCGGCGTGGAACGGCTCGCGATGATCCACCATCATTCAGATGACGTGCGGCAGCTCACCCACCCCCAGTTCTTCCCGGAGGTCCTCACCGACCGGCAGGTTGCCCGTGCAATACAGTACCGTGAACAGCCGGTGTCTTCTACCGGGCAGGTGATCGCTGCTGCAGTACGGAAGACCGCCGCAATACATGCGGCCGAACCGGGCCCATGCTCATTTAAAGCATGGGAAGGAGAACTATCTGGTCACAGGATGACTATTTTTGTCGAAGAACCAGAGTCCAATTCTAAATTGTGCGGCCCTGCCTGTTTTAATGAAATTTTTGTGTTCCAGGGGTCGATCCTCGGGGTCCCGGATAATGAAAAATGGCAGCAGGTGAGAACAGAAGGTGCGCCGACAGGGATAAGCTACCTGGACGCTGCATCGTCCCTTGCAGCCGCACGGATAGAAGATGCAGCCCGGTGCGGGAGGCCCGAAACCGTCCAGGTAAAGATGGCGAAACTCCCGAGTGATATCAACATCAGGGTGGCCGGGTATGCAATGCGGGCTATTACCGACAACAAGAAAAAGATCGACGTCCGGGGACCGGTATTTCTTACGGTGAGATCAGAGCTGGCGCCCAAGGACCCCTGATCTTATTTCCCCGGTCCCGGTAGAACGTACTGGCTTTGTTGAAACACACATGAACGGGAAGTTCAGACCCGAACCATGAAAATACCCTTTGTAAATCTCCACGTATTGGGGTTATTTCCGGCATTTACATGGGAAATGCTCACAAATCTACCTCACAAATTCGGGTATCCCAAATTTTTGTCACGCTCCCGGGGCTCAGCCCCGCCGCTTTGGCGACCCCGGTTGGGATAGGGAATGATCTCTTTAATCCCTGAAATTTTCATGAATCCTACAGTTGACCCTGCCCGGAAGAATATCTTATCGGGGGTGGGGCAGGGAGGGGGTGAAACCCCCTGCTGCTACGTATTTTCCTCTTCTTTTTTAACTACGCAGGGTTTCAATAAAGCGTGTAATGAGCCCTCAGCACATAGATGTGTATGAAAAGCATGTCTGCATGAGGGTTTCCTGGAGTTTTCATACCAGCCGAAGTACACACTCTATTCCCCGGGTTTTTAACACCGGGGACGCATAAACGTTTTTTTGCGCAGGTATAGCCTGCGATATGCGATTTATCATTTCAGACAATTCTTTCGCTGTTTGCTGCAGGTACCTGATCAGGAGATCCTTTTCTGCCTCTTGTAAACAGGTCCTGCAGGGGACCACTGTATTTCGCTGAAAATGAGCCCACAATTGAAGTAATAATTACCATTGCCGCAATAGCCGACGATACTACCGGAGACCCGTACAATGCAGCAAGTGCGATGGAGAACTCTCCCCTTCCAATCGTATTTGCCCAGATTTCAATACCAGACCTCTTACTGCCGTGGACGACCTTACCGATCAACAGGCCGGAGACGAGTTTGGATATGAGGGCAAGGATGCTGAGGGCAAGGATGAGCATAACCGGTACGCCGCCTGAGAAATCCACGCTTATCCCGAAGAACACGAAAAATATTATCAGGAATACATCCTTAAATGGCCGGGCCTGTGCTTCGAATGCGGCAGGGTCCGTTGAAGCAAGCGCTGTACCGAACGCGATTACCATCAGGGTTTCAGGTACCCCGATTGCCTTTGACCCGAATGCAATGATGACCACGGCGGCAAAGGTAAGGAACACCGGTAGTTCATCGTCACGGTTGATCACCTTCTGGATTAATTTCTTTCCGAAATGCGATATGAGATAGAACGCAAGGAGAATTACCGCTATCTTCGCGATAAATCCCAGCGGATTGTTTATCGACGTTGAAAGAAGTGTCAGGAATAGTATGAGTACAATATCCTCAAATACCATCATCCATACGATAGTTTCTGCCTCCCTCATCATCAGCTTCTTATTCTCCACCAGGGAGGCAACGGTCATTGCCGTGCTGCTGATAAAGAATGCCGCAGCAATGACGAGCGACTCTGTAAGCGTGAACCCGATGATGTAGGCCGCCAGGAACCCGATTATCATATTGATATTGAGATCGATCAGGCCGCTCGAAAAGAAGGTCTTCTGGTTGGACAGGATCCGGTCCGGTTTGATCTCGAGCCCCATAAAGAAAAGGAGGAAGATCAGCCCGAGCTCGGCAAAGAACGTTGAGGTCTCGCTGACCTGCACGATATCAAGTCCTGATGCCCCGAGCACAATCCCTGCAATAATATAGAAGGGGATCACCGGCCACGAGAGGTACTTCGTGATGATGAGAAGTACCAGGCAGACAAAGAGGGTGATTATGAGTCCTTCCATTAACCCACCATGAACTCACGTTCGAATGTCTTCAGCTGCTCGGTCTCTCCAATGGCAACGACCGCATCGCCTTCCTGGAACATGAAGCTTGGTGGTGGATTGACAATGTTTGTATCACCCCTCGAAACGGCGATAATTGTCACACCTGTTTTTGCACGGATCTGGTGGTCTTCTATGCACCTGCCGGCCATTGACGTGCCGATAACATAGGTATGGATACTGATCCGGAGGTCCGAGAGGGCGGAAAACGCTATCTCCACACTTTCCTTGTCAGCTTCCATGATAGCCCCGGTCATAATAGTACCAAGCCTTCTCGCTTCAGCGGTGGTGAGCTCAGCCACGCAGGGGGTATGGCCATCGTGGGGAAGAGTGTACATCTGGATATTGCCATTTTTGAGGAAAAAAATGGCGATTGTGTCATCCTTTTCAGTCACAAGCTCATATTTTGTGCCAATTCCGGGAAGGTTAATCGACCGAAGCGCCATACATCTCGTATGAAAAAAGACTTAAAAATATATTAGTATATTCAATATTTACCGGAAAAAATTTGTCATCAGTGCGACCAGCATTTCCGGCAGGTGAAATACCAAGACAAGGTAATAGAGCGCGAGGGACAGCATCAGAAGACCACATGAAACATTAATCACTCTCCGGTTTGTAGTAAGGAAACCCACCAGGCGATAGTTTGTTGCAGCAGGGATGAGGGATATCAGCAGGACCGGAATGGCAATACCAATGCAGAAAGCAATAAGAATTACAATATTTTCCAACAAATCTGCCGCATTCACGCTTAATGCAAAGAGAAGGATTACAGGGGCAGGGTTGCAGGGTAATATGATCAGGCCAAAAAAAAGGCCAAATAATAACGCATTCCTGTATGGACCCACGGGGTGCAATATTTTCGGCGAGGGAATAATCCCTGAAAGATCAATACCCGCAATAAGGCAGATACTCGCTCCTGCAAGGATTACAAAGGCTACCATGGAAATACTACCAATAGCCGCGCTCACTGAAGACCGTAACAGCCAGGTAAAAATAAAACCAACAACGAAAAATGCAAAGATAATCCCGGCAGTAACAACGAGGGAGAACCGGAAGAGCAACGTCCTGTCATTTCCCTCGCCGACCTGGTTTGCCAGCCACGCAAGATATCCCGGGTAGAGGGGGAGGACACATACGGCACCAAGCGGGGCTAACAGTCCGGTAAGAAATGAAATGGCTGTGGCTGATACCGGGTCCAAACCTAACACCGCATCCGGATCACCTGATCAAGTACCTCCGCTGATTTTACCCCCCGATCAAGGCGTGTAACCGTTCCATTGCTGCATATAAGGACCATCGGTGCACTCGCGGGGGAGATAATGTCCACGCCGAATTCATTCGTCAGCTCTTTTATCATTTCCGGGGGTGCAACAGCATACAGCCCGTAAAAACGGTTGTCAGACTGGTGTTTTCGCACTACGGCTTCATTTTCATATGGGTCAATATCGATCCCGACAGCGCTAAATGAACCGGGAGACATGGACTGCAACCGTTTGATCTCATTCTGCTGGGCGGTGCAGATCGAGCACCAGGTGGTAAAACTGAACAACAATACGGGTTTCCCTGACAGGTCCCGTACCCTGAACATGCGGGATGTGGATACGTCACGGAGAGGGACTTCTTTCCAGTCGTTTCCATTGCCATTATTATCAGGGGATAGTGCCGCACCCACTTTCAACGTCGCAGAATTCTCCAGGGGTGAACCCCCCGAAAAAAACAATAAAAGGACCGCAACCAGGCCAATAATAAGTACGCCGATAACCAGGAAGAGAGTATTCTTCTGCATCTGTACTACAATCATACCCGTGGGATATATGCATTCAGTTATGCATTCAGTTCGTGCTCAAACAACCAGGCCCTCCGTTGACCGGAGTCAGTAAACAGGCCACACGGCCCCCGGTGACAGGCCCTGTTTTTCCTGGATTTATTTCCAGGACTCAATCCCGGTAAATGGTTCTTCAATAGTCGGGGGATCATGATCCGGTCAATACAGTGAAGATTATCTTTCTGGAGATGGTGTAAGTCTCCTCGCTGTTTTGAATGGGGAAAATATCGCCTGGATAGGAGGGTATAAATGGCGAAAAAGGGAGTGTCGGGATTGTATCAGAGTAAATCTGAAGGTCGCGTTATGTAGGCACTAATTTCCTGTTAACTCCCCGGTCCGCCGGGGCGTCCTTCGGGGGCTGCGGAACTATCGTACCGGGGTTTGGGGTGTAGCCCCGTCAATCCAATTCTTATCTGCCTCATTGCTAACCTACGTTATAGCGAACGGGTCTGGTTAAAAGGGTTTTTTGGAGAAACCCTAAAATAGGGTAACCAGGATTTCTCCGATCAAGGTTTTCTTGGGTTTACAGAGGTGCATATCATCACCAGCTCTATTATGGCAGGTATCAGCCCGCCTCTGCAATCAAACATCCGATTATTCACCATATAAAGTGCTGCCGTGTGCAGGGTGAAAGTGACAGGTACTCACCATGGAGATGAATGTACCAGTACTCAAGTCAGTCTTTGCACAATAATCCAATTATAATTCCCGGGTTTCGAAATTAAAAGGAACCTTTATACCTGATTCCGGGGTTTTCATAGCTAGGCAAATAAGAATGGCATATGCAGAGAACAATTCCAGTGTTGGCATTACATCTATCGGGTATTATATTCCGGAAAGGGTGATCACAAGCGCAGAAATTGCTGCGATCTCAGGGGTACCACTCTCAATACTTACCGAGAAATTCGGGATTGATCAAAAACATATCGCCGGCCCTGATGAACACCCGGTATCGATGGCTGAACAGGCTGCATCATCTGCGATTGAAAAAGGGCAGATTGACCCTGATGATATTGATATTATTGCATATTGTGGAGCCGGGTGTTACGATCACCAGTTCTGGTCACCGTCATCGAGGTTGCAGCATGTTCTCAAAGCCCCCAATGCTTTCACCATTGATATGAAAGGTGCATGTAATGGTGGGATCCTTGCCATCAATATCTGTAACAACCTGTTACGGGCAGATCCGTCAAAAAAATGTGCCCTGATCGTCTGCAGCGATAAACTTTCCCCGGTGATGAATTACGAGAATAAGGATACACTCCCGTTTTTCGCAATCGGGGACGGGGCTGCTGCGGCAGTCCTAACCCGGGGCGAGCCCTCAAATGAACTACTCAGCTATGAGGGGATTACAGACGGTACCTGTGGGGATTATGTAAAAGTACCTTGTGTAGGTTCCCGATCAACAGAGCCTTGCGACAGCCGGAAACCCAGATTGCGAATCTCTGTCAACCCGGCGAAGGCACTCGCTGATATCAGCCCTGATATTTTTCTTGGCAATTTTATCGGCGTTATCAGGAAAGCAGTTAATAGAAGCGGTTACCAGACACCCGAGATCAAATGGCTGCTGACGAACCAGATTAAAAAGATCAGGGTACTGGATATCCTTGCGCAACTAGGTCTGGATGAAAAAAACACCCGATCGACAATGAAGGATTTTGGCAGCATCGGTCCCGCGGACACCTTATTTGCGCTGGGCCTGCAACAGAATGATGCCCTGATCAGGCCCGGTGATCTCGTAGTCCTGGCCAGCAGCGGGATCGGGTTCACGTGGGGAGCACAGGTGATCAGGTACCGGTGATATACGCGAGTCACGGGATTATCTCGCACCCATTGAATTTGGTGTGAATAAATGACTCAGGGCTGATAACCCCGTTCCTGACCAATTCTGAAACTTCCGGGAGACCTCCCGTCAGACATTCACGGAGGTGCCTTATAGTCCTGCAAAGGACCCTGTTCTGTTCTTCAGTCCACGGCCTGGTGATTGTGGAATAGAGACATCTTCCTCCACAAAAATGCAGGATCTCGCATTCAGCACATCCCCCCTTTACCGGAAGTTCCTGCAGGTGCCCGGGGTCAGAATGATCGATATGCCCGAGGTAATAATCTTTCATCCCGACCATCACCGGGCAGGCTGCAATACTCCCATCTGTCATAATGCTGTAATTGGCGTACCCCGCACCACACCTCAGCCGTGACTGGCGACCTTTAAGAAGGTCCTCAGTCGGGTCAATGAAGGGATACCAACGCAGTACCTTTCGGTCTGCCTTCATACAATCGATCCAGGAACGGACAAGCCTTGTGATACCCGGGTTGTAACTGTGTTCCACCCACTCCTCAAAGTGCCGCGAATGAAAGTCACTCGCGAAATTTGCATCAATCTGCCAGTGTACTGACGAAAAACAAAAGTCTTTGTTATCAGAAAGAAACGTAACGGCATCGTAGATATCAGTCCTCTCGTTTACCGTCATCCGGGCAATTAATTCGCCTGGATATCCCGTTTCACGGATATAATTAAGGTTATCGACCACCCGCCGGTACGTCCCGGAGCCCCGGTTGGTATCAGTCAGCCATTCCGGCCCGTCGATCGAGACCAGTATGGTCTCGAACTTCCTGAGATCGGCGGGTTCCATGGTATGGAGTAGCGTCCCGTTGGTCTGGAGCATGTAGCGGTTCACCGGGGCATTATGCAGGATCTCGCGGACCAGGTCTGACCTCATCAGGGGTTCACCTCCATAAAACGTGAGGACCGCCTCGGGGTCCTGCGATAAAAAATGGTAGAGAGCCGGGAGGCTTATGCTAAATTCGGCAGGGAGGTCCGGATCAATGGTGATCCCATCTACAGCCGAATCCTCATATACCTCAAACGATTTGCCCCTGCAGTAGCTACAGCAGAGATTGCAGTCGTCCGTGAGGATAATATGGTAAAACAAAAGATCCTCCACACATATTGCATATGATATTAAAAAATGACTGTCCTAATATTGAGACGTTTTTCAGGGATTCCGGCTTTTATCATAGCCGAACCAGAGCGCCATTACGATGAGACCAAGGACCGGAATATATGGCATCATGGGTGCGGGTTTTTTGGTTGGCCGCAGACCTGGAACTCCTGTAGTCGGAACGGTTTGCGGTAATGATACGTTCCCTATCGAATCAAGGGTACGTAAGAGTGCCTGTTTGTTCATGAGCGCTTCAACATGCTTCGGGTCTATTGACAGCGCCTGGTCATATGCCTGGAGAGATTCCCGGTACCTGCCAAGTTTTGTGAATGCCAAAGCCCTGTTAGTCCAGAGGTCCGCATCAAATTTGGCATCATTGGGGTGTGAGCGGATTTCTTTATCGGATAATCTTATTACTTCATTAAAGACTTTCTGTGCTTCTTCCTGCTTTCCAAGTTCCCCTAAATTAGTCCCCTTATTGACCAGTGCGCGGAGATCATTCGGGTTAATCGCTATGGCACGGTCATATGCATCAACCGCCTGCTGGATTTTACCCAGGTTTGCCAGCGCATCCCCCTTATTCACCCATGCCTCTCCGAAATACGGGTCAAGCTTGAGGGAATGATCATACGAGTCCACTGCCGCCGCGTACTGACCAAGTTTACTCTGCGTCATCCCGAATTTATTCCATACCAGGCTGTTATATGGGTCCTGTTCGATGGAACCGGAGTATGACGCGAGAGCCTCTGCATAAAGGCCCTCACTATATGAGATATCTCCTTTCTGTGCCATGGATATTGCTATCTCATAGGTGGTGTCAGCAATGACCGGCTGAAGGAATACCACTACAACCAGCACCAGGATTGTCACTCGTGTTAATCGCAGGGTATTCATAGGTAATAAGTTGTTTTTGTCCTTATGAATATTAGCCATTTGTATAGTACACTTCGGGAATCCCGGGGTACTTTCACCTATTGAAAAACCAAGATGGGCTCGTCGTGATTCGAACACGAGATCTTCGCCGTGTGAAGGCGACGTCATAACCAGCTAGACCACGAGCCCAGAATGCATCGACCGGGAATCGAACCCGGGCTATAGGCTTGGAAGGCCTAAGTCATGCCTCTAGACCATCGATGCGAAGCAATGTGCCTTCTTATTATTGAGGTAACCCCCTTTATTATTTTTGTTCTGTTCCCGAAAAATCCGGCCGGACGGGCCTTTATTTTTTGGTTATGGCCATGCCATGATAATGAGAAATTTCCACCTCCGGCACAACTGATACTATTGTTGCAGTAATTAGTTGCCTGAAAAAGAGATGGTTAAAAAATATTAAGAGGATCTGAGTTCTTCTTCTACCCTTTCGAGGTTCGCGATCCGCTTTTCAAGCGGGGGGTGGGTCGAGAACAGTTCCAGGAACTTATTGCCGGAAAGTGCAGGGATAATAAAGAAAGCATTCGAACCTTCTACTTTTGCTTTCGCCTCCGGCGGGATAACGTCCATCCTCCCACTGATTTTATTCAGTGCAGAAATCAGGGCCCTCGGGTTATTCGTGATATACGCGCTACCCCGGTCAGCAGCAAACTCGCGGTACCTTGAAAGCGCCATCATAAGAAGTGTTGCGATAAACCAGACAACTGCAGCCACAATTCCTGCGATAATCCACGCCCCGGCACCATCTCCGCGCCTGCTGAACAACGAGGCAAAGAGGAAATTCTGCATGATTATCGCAGCAAGCATGGCAATAAAACTGGCAATAGTCATGGTAAGGACATCACGGTTTTTTACGTGTGACAGTTCGTGTGCGAGCACCGCCTCGAGTTCATCTTTTGACAGTAAGCGCATGATTGAATCCGTACATGCGACCACGGCATGTTTCGGGCTCCTTCCGGTCGCAAATGCATTGGGGACGGGACTCTGCATAATCGCTATCTTTGGTTTTGGCAGGTCTGCCTCTTTACAGAGTTTTTCCACGGTCTGGTGCAGTTCAGGGTACTCGTCTTCCTGGATAACCCTTGAACCGGTCGACCAGAGTACCAGTTTATCCGAGAAGAAGTACTGGATAAATGCCATGACCACTACGATAAGGATCATAAATGACATTGAGATACCCAGCGCCAGGAGTACGGCAATGAAAACGAGGTATACTACAAACAGCAGGAACATTGTTAATATGACCCTGCTCGTAAGACCCCAGTCTCTTTTCCATTTCATAATTTGTACACGTTGTTCCTGCTACTCTTAAAACATTCGACAATTACAAAAATCCCGGGCAAAATCAGGATGGATTTCTTCCCTCTGGGGGGACCTGCTGTAAGATGAACGCAAGCTCCATCGGATCGTTTTATACCAGATACCAAACAGAACCTTTTTTTCAGACGACATCGGACGGTTAACCATGGTGGAAGTCGGACCTGAAGCACTGGCTGATGTGGCGTACGGGCTCTTCGAGCTGGCATTGAATAAAAAGCTCCGCGCGGAAGGGAACTTCCTGTTCCAGCTGGTCGAAACGCGAATCGACTTCAAAGACCGTTTTGTGGCTTTTTTTTCCCGGTTCGGGGATGAATACCCACAGCTTTCTGAAGCGCTCCTGGTCAAGTTCGGGGGAATTGATCCGATTTACGAGATGATTACCGGGGGAGAGGGTGTGGTCCCGTCCAGGACGACACAGATGTACTGGATTATCCAGGAAGCCCCCGACATTGCACCTGAAGCAATTGAAGACGAACTTGCCGGGAAATGGCTCATCTTCCTGCCCCCGGACCTGGTTGACGAAGCGTGGAAGAAAGTAAGGGACGCCACATGCGCAAATATTCTTGGTATCTCTGCCAAGGTCAGCACGGCAAAACCCAATCCCGACTCAAGAGACCAGATGAAAGTGATCTATGTCTATACCGCCGACTGGCAGGACGAGGCAGAAGTAATGCGGGTACGTGAAGAGTTGCGCAACCTCGGGTTCACGGACCGGCTGGGCTACAAGCGTAACATTGAAACTTTTAAAGGGGAATACGCCCAGAAAGGAAAAAGAGTGACGTTCTATAGTGCCTGAATCAGGCTTTTCGCTCTTTGTTCTTCGGGCGCAGATTCTGGTACCCGCATTTTCGGCACTGTGTTGCACGAATTGCATTCCTTGCATTACAGCGCATACAAATTTTTACATTAAGAAGGCGGGCTTCTGCTTCAGGAAATCTTGCCATTTTCTACACCACATTCCAGTTTTATTCTGTCTTATAAACAAAGCTCTCTTTCCACTTAACCGTTGTGGGAAACCACATCATAAGTTCCCCCCAGCAAGCAGCCAGGCTTGTAATTCCATGAGGGCTAATGCCCGGTGGGATATCCTGCTCTTCTCTTCAAGCGGGATTTCTGCAAGAGTCCGGCCGTTACATTCAAAAATTGGATCATATCCAAACCCTTCCCTCCCGCGGGGTTCAACGATGCGACCAGGTAACACACCACGGAATACCCTGATCCCCGACGAATCCGCATGGGCAATTGCAGTTTCGAAATGTGCGTCCCTGCCTTTCCCTTCAGTAAGCCTGAGGATCCCTTCGTTGCCGATTGTATAGAACACGTAGGCCGCATAGGGGCCCGGGAACCCCGAAAGCGAATCAATACAGAATGCCGTGTCATCGACTATCAGGGGTTTTTTAAGAATTTCCCAGGCAAATTCCGCCTTATAGCGTGCGATCTCGGCGACATCATCATGGCGGCACTCAGGGCATTCGAGCCGGACATCTTCAACCTCGATCCCGCCCCTGAAATAGGACCTGATCTCGTCAGCCTTGTGAGGATTACTCGTTACGACAAGCAGTTTCATAAATATCGCCCTCTCTGCAGGATCTCCTGTTCCCGGTCAATGACCTCACCTGCATGGTCAAATTCCCCTCTGTACCCCTCAATAAAGCACCGCCGGAGATCTTCGTGGTTCTCAACCATGCTTTCGAGGGTCTGGAAAAATACGTGAATATCGACACCCCGCGGTTCAACCTCTGATGATACCTGTGCAAGACCAAAATCAATCAGTACACACCGGCCGCCACGGACAAGGATATTACTCGTTGTAAGGTCTCCATGGATGATACCCGCCCGGTGAAGACGACCGACCATCCTCCCGGCCTCGCAGACGAGGTGTGGCTCAAGGCATTCCTTGAGCATCGGGCCTTCGATTTTTTCCATGAGGATGGAATTCTCAGTGATGTCCCTGATAACGGGAGTAGGTACCCCTGCCCTTCTCGCCATTGAGATGAGACGTGCCTCAGTGCGGGTGCGTTCGCGGATAAGCTGCCGGTCGAGGCCCGGGGACCGGTAGCATTTCCCCCCCCGTTCTTTACAGACCTCATGCCTGCCTATTGTTACGATGGCCTCAGCCCCGATTGCTGTGGTTCGTCCGGCCTTTTGAACGGGTATTGGCGGAGCCGTCTCACCAGACCTCCATACAACATCAACCTGGTCAACCCGGAAAGAGGGATTGACATGGGAGGACGCAAGAGGGGTACTGACACCATGTTCAAGCATCACCCTGCCCGTGTATGCGATCATGGCACCATTATCCCCCAGGAAGCCCGTATCAGGCACATGGAATGATGCCCCCCTCTCTTCTGCCATTACCTGCAGCATATCGCGAAGTCGCCTGTTTACCCCGACACCGCCGACCAGCAGCACTTCGTTTTTCCCGCTATGTGCCAGCGCCCGCTCGGTCACCTCGACACACATGGCAAATGCAGTCTCCTGGAGACCGTTACAGACGTCTTCAATTGCCCCCCTGCTCTCTTTTGCTGCGCTTACAAGACCCGAGAATGCCAGGTCCATCCCTTTCACGGTATAAGGCAGTTCGATGTAATTCCCTTTTCCTGCAAGTTCCTCAATGACCGGCCCTCCCGGGTGCGGGAGTCCTTTACTCCTTGCAAACTTGTCCAGAGCATTGCCAAGCCCGATATCAAGGGTTTCACCAAAAATGCGGTAGCGGGATTTCAGGTAACCGATTACCTGGGTATTCGCCCCGCTTGCATACAGGGTTACCGGGTCATTGCAGCCGGTTGCATACCTTCCAATCTCAACATGCGCAACACAGTGGTTTACTCCCACAAGCGGGACCCCAAGTGCCATGGAAAGCGATCGTGATGCGGTAGCGACGGTCCGGAGGCACGGCCCAAGACCAGGGCCGATAGAAAACGCGACCCCTTCAATGCCTGACGTATCACCAAAGTCGTCAAGAACCCTCGAAATGACCGATTTCATCTCTGATGCGTGGTGCTGGGCGGCTTCCCTCGGGTGAATACCCCCTTGTGCAGGCTTGTAGGGACGGGAACAGATAGCCCGGAGAGATGTATCAAAAACAGCGGCACTGAGATTCCAGGCAGTGCCTTCAATCCCCAGGACCGGCCCAAAAACAGGCATCTGATCTTATTTTGTAAATTCGGTATAGCCACATTTTCCACAGGCAGCGCGATCTTTGTGCCCGGCCATAATAATTCCGGGACCGCACCTCGGGCAGTATTTCTTGTCTGTTGTGACCTTGTCACCGTCGACCTTATAATATGAACCGCGTTTTGCTGCCTTTGATTCCGTGGCTTTTTTCGCTGCCATGGTTATGCTGCCTCTTCCTTCGGTTTTGGCATACCACGGGTCATCAGGAATTGCCGCTCGGTTTTCACCTTTGTCTCTTCGTTATCATATATCCGGGCCATGCCTGTGAGTTCCATCCTTCCGAAACCGGTCTTTAATGAATCGATTACCATCTGCTTCTCATTTGTGTTGAGAAGTGCTGATAATTTACCGGTGATTTGCATCCTTGAGGGGGTAGCACCATCGTATCGGAGGACGAAATTGAGTTCTCTCCTCATGAGAAGCTCGTTTCTCTTATCCTTCGTTATCTCAAACTCCATCGATATCCTCTAATTATAGGTAACGACTTTATTTAAAACATGATCATGACCTTCATGGGTAATAAAAAAGAGGCTGGAAATCACTATTTTATCATTCAACTGTTTATTTTGGGTTTTCTATAAAATGGGTCAGCATATCCCGGGCTTTCTCCTTCGCTTCCCTGTCAACCAGGCGGAATACAACACCCTCACGGGGTTGTCCATACAAAATGACGGATCCTTCGTTTGAAGCGATAACAAGGGGGATCACCGCGAGGTCTTCCTCACCGTCAACATAGATCATTACCTGCGGATGCCTGAGGGCCTCGTTCAGTCCCTCTATCAGTTCATCTGATAGCGAACCGGGGGGATTTTTTACCCGGATGCAGTGGTCGTAGAGGACGGGCGTCCTGTCACAGGGGGATCTCATGGTATGCCCGTCGATGATCGCGATATCAGGCGTTATCCCATGCTGGAGGAGACGATGCGTGACTACATCCCCAACCGTATATACCTGTTTTCCACTGATAAGCGGAATAATATCAGCAATGTCAGGATACAGAATTCCAAAAGGTACTTTGAAAAATTTTCTCCGCTCCTCTGGAAGGATAAGCATTACCTGACCTTCAATGCATATTTCCCAGGAAGCTTGATATTCATCTTTTTGGAGATCTCTGACCGCTCCGGGTCAATAATGACAAGATAGCCAGTCCAGTCGTTACTCAGGTTCCCCGACCCGCATACCGTGCAGGCTTCACCTTCAACAACCCGGTGACATTCACGGCAGACATTCCCGTGCTTTTTCCTGCTACTGGCTACCACGTTCGCCACCCTTTTCCTTCTCTTTCTCCTTGTTCATATCGTCCTCCAGCCATACACCGGTCCCAAGACCTGACTGCCTCATAGTAAGCCCGATCTTGCTGTCCCTTGGCTCCCTCTCGTTGAGGCTGAGAGTCACCAGACGGCTGCGGATGGGTTCACCGACCGCAATAAATCTCTTTGATTCCTGGCAGATCAGTCGTGAGTTCTTCTCGTCGAAACTGATATATTCGTCTGATATCTGGCTGACATGGAGCATCGCATCAATTGGCCCGAGGCTTACAAATGCCCCGAAACTGGTGGTCTCGACAACAAGTCCCTCCATGACCTCCTGGAGTGATAACCGGAGGACCATAGCTTCAAAAACGACGTCGTAAAATACAGCACCATCTCCGGGAATTATTTCCCCTTCCCCGATAGTCAGCACCTTCGTTACGCCGATAAAGATCCCGATCTCCTTGTCTATACTACCCTCGAGCTGTTCCTGGAGGACATCGAGAATTACCTTATCAAGTGCTTCGCCAAGGCGGTGAGGAGGTACTCTCACCTTATCGCTAAGCTTCATCCTGTAATACATAATCCATTATCTCCTTATTACATCGAGTTTTTTCTGATTTTTTAGTGATATTACCGGAATTCTTTGAGTGAGCAGCTGGTTCCGGAGTGCGCGGTCGTTTGTCAGCACCATTCCCCTGTGTCGTCCGGCATAGGCTGAAATCCGCTCATCCACAGTACCTTCGTCAGATCCACTCTCCACGAGGGTGCACTTCCGGGACATTTCGAGACCAAGCCTTGCGGCCGCGGCATCTTTCCCATGTCCTGTGGACAGGCGCGTCAGTTCATTTACCACTTCGGCAAGGACAACCGGTTCGTAGGAGCCGAGGAGTTCCCTCAACTCTTCAAACAGGTCTATCCTGAACTGTG
>Ga0209048_10003707_pt1 | contig 14772 bp, 15 predicted proteins | sample FrelakmetCRP12CR_FD_187146 | JGI IMG/M metagenome (GOLD analysis project Ga0209048, IMG submission 187146) | Freshwater lake sediment microbial communities from the University of Notre Dame, USA, for methane emissions studies - CRP12 CR (SPAdes)... | ecosystem: Environmental > Aquatic >... | reverse complement strand
TGGGAAAGCTCATGTGCGAGCACGCCTTCCAGCTCAACTTTTTCCAGCTTTTGGATGATACCAGTAGTGAGACAAATGACTGCGTGTTCAGGATTACGACCAGTAGCGAAAGCATTGGGAGCACTATCTTGGATGATGTATATTTTCGGCACCGGCAATCCCGCGGTGATACATAGATTCTCTACCAGGTGATAGATTTCCCGGCCATTTTCGTGGGTCACTTCCTTAGCCCCACTCATAGCCAAAACAATCTTGTCGCTCCACCAATAGGATCCGAAGCTCATCGCGATAGCGAATATCACCGCAGCATAAAGAATGCTGCTATTCCCCATCGCTCCAGCGATAAAATACCCGGCTAGGATAACAAATATCAAAAAGCCTGTGATATAGACCCAGGTGAGACGAGTATTTTTGTCCGCTTGATTATATAAAGTCATGAAAAAAAATCTAAAATTTAAAATTCAAATTACCAATTAAATCCCAAACTCAAAAATTGATGATTGGGGATTTGGATTTTGTTTGACATTGATATTTTTGAATTTGGATTTCTGAATTAGAACTCCACTTTCACCGGTTCCTTCTCCGTTCCTTCCGCCTCGAAGAATTCACGTTTGGTGAAGTGAAGCATTCCCGCGATCATATTGTTGGGGAATATTTCTATCTTAGTATTGAAGTCTCGCACATTACCATTGTAGAAGCGCCGCGACGCTTGGATCTTGTCTTCAGTGTCGGTCAGTTCCCGCTGGAGTTCCAGAAAATTCTGATTGGCTTTGAGATCAGGATAGGCCTCTGCCACCGCAAACAGGCTTTTCAGGGTCTGGGATAACATATTTTCCGCCTGCGCTTTGTCTTGAGCTGTGGTGGCGCCCATCGCTCTGGCTCTCGCTTCGGTCACATTTTCAAATAGTTGCTTCTCATGAGCCGCATAGCCCTTCACAGTATTTACCAAGTTCGGGATAAGATCATATCTCCTTTTAAGCTGGACATCGATGTCACTCCAGGCTTCATCAACCCGGTTTTTTAGCTTGATCAAGCCGTTATAGACCGCGATTAGCCAAATTATGATGGCAATGATCGCAATCAGCAGAATCAGTCCGATTACCATATTATTTATTATTAATGTTTATGGATTCATTCTAGCAAACTACCGCTAACCTGTGAAGCATCATTGGCTGATATTGATATGAAATGCCTGCCGAATTTGTGAATTTTTATTATCAGTGCTCAGACAAGACAAGATGTGCTAGAATATATATAGCTTATACAATTCCATGAATGATTTCATACATTTCTTTTCTCCCTATTTCATTTTTCTCATACCGGCCTTAGTTGGGTTCATCGTACAAATGACTAAGTTTTGCGTTTACTCCATGAAACACGGTTGGAACTGGAAATACGCGATGACTCATGGCCATATGCCATCGGCACACACGGGGTTTATCGCATCACTCGTTGCATCGGTCGGCTATTATGAAGGAATCACTTCCGGAGCATTCGCGGTCGCGGTCGCTCTTGCTATTATTGTGATTGATGACGCAGTGAGACTCCGCGCCTATATGGGTGATCAGGGGAGATACTTGAATATGCTAATCCGCCAGCTGAATGTCAATGAAGATCAATTTCCCCGCCTCAAAGAAAGGGTTGGGCATCAGGTAAGTGAAGTTATCATCGGCGGGATTTATGGAGTGTTTCTCACTTTCTTTTTTATTTATATTTTGGGATTCTAGAATTATTGTATTTTTTGGATTATAAAACAGGCCGATAGCCTGTTTTTGTAGTTCTTGTCTATTACTATTTATCCAACTCTTCAATAATTACTTTTCTGTCATTCCATGGAATCATTTCTTTTCCAACCGCCATCGTTTCTTCAGCACCCTTTCCGGTGACTATTATATAATCTCCTGGTTTCGCAATCGCCAATGCTTTCCTGATCGCTTCTCGCCTGTCCATTATTTTCCAGAAGTTCTCGTTTTCTTTTTTGTTCTTCACGCCGGCTGCTAATTCATTGATGATCTGCCAAGGATCTTCATTGTACGGATCTTCATTGGTAAGAATGATGACATCAGCGAAACGCGAAACAATTTCTCCCATCATCGGTCGCTTGCCCCGGTCACGCTCGCCACATGCTCCAAAGACTGATATGACCTTGCTGTCATTCTGAGCGTTAGCGAAGAATCTCTCAGAATTTATATTCGATATGTCAGAATGAGATCCTTCACTTCGTTCAGGATTACCCTTGATTTGATTTACTAGTTCATATAATTTTTCCAGGCTATCGGGAGTCACTGCGTAATCAATTATGATATCTAAATTATTTTCGTTTGGAACATATTCCATTCTTCCTGGAATATTCTTTATTTTTTCGAGCGCTTTCGAACAGGTTTCCAAATCGACATTTTCAGACAAGCCGACGCAAATTGCCGCCAAAGCGTTCTCGATATTGAATAATCCTGGAAGGTGTAACTTGAAACTTGCCTGCCCAAAATGTTTCGCATAGCGATGCAGGCGGGTATCTTGTATTTTGAAGCTGGTCTGTTTTATACCCAAATTTATTTCTTCAGCTTTAATAATTCTAATTTGGTCATTGAAGTTTTGGATTTTATTAGAATTTAAAGTTGTAAATCCAAATTTTAATTTGGATTTACAACTTATGAAATCTTCCGGTTTTTCCATATCGAGATTAACTACAACATTTTTTATACCTTGAAACAGTTTTAGTTTCGCTTGTCTATAATTTTCCATGTCTTTGTGGTAATCCAGATGCTCCCGCGTTATGTTGGTGATGACTGCGGTTTCATATTTCACGCCCCAGGCCCGGTTTTGATCAAGCGAGTGCGATGATGTTTCCAGAATTAGATATTCGCATCCAGCATTGACCGCTTGCGAAATGAACTTCTGAACAGCAAAAGAAGAAAGGGTAGTGAATTTAGTTTTGTTCACCCATTCTTTTTCGCCGATCTTGAAATTTATGGTCGTCGCCATCGCTACTTTTTTTCCCGCTTCTTCAAGAATACTGGCGATAAACTGACATGTTGTGGTTTTTCCGTTGGTTCCGGTCACACCAATAATGTTTATCTTCTGTGACGGATAGCCATGGATAAAATTGGCCAAGATGGCTTGGAAAAGATGGTAGAAATTTTTGATGCTTTGAGGTATCAATTTCTTCATAGGTAACTATATTTTATACGTAAATATGCCGATTGAAAACAACGAAGGGGAGAGTACGGATTTTATTACTCTCCCCTTTCAGGTTTTTTCACGTAATTTTACAATCTCTTTGACTAGCAGGATGAAGCGTTCTATGAAGAATTCGATAACGCGAATCTGGTCTCCAAATTGGACATCTTCCTTCCTGGTCTTTTTAAGAAGCTTAAGGACATAATTTTCCGTTTCTTGAATATAACGTCTCAGACGAAAATTGTCGAAGACGTCGAGTATGTCCGAAATGGTTGAGATCCTGTCCACGCCCTTAGCGATAACTGCCCGGGGATCAGTGATGCCCGCAAAATATTTTTCATCCGACTCACCTTTGCTTTTTGTAAGTTGGATAACAAGCTCAAAAACTACTGGGCCGAATTTTGGCTTGATTTTATTCAACATTTCCGGCTGTTCCTCAATAACATCATGGAGCATCACAGTAGCTAATAGCTCATCCGAGCGGATTCCCAGATTGATCAGATACTCACAGGCCTCGATCGGATGATCTATATAATCCCGACCATTATTTCTCTTTTGCCCTGCATGAGCCAATTCCGCGAACCGTATCGATTCCATAAATAGCGTAAGGTTGGCGCCCTTGGCGAATCCAAAAAGGTACACTGCCTGCTTTTTCACGTTGATCCCTCCCTTTGTTGATTTTTAAAAAAACTCCCAACCAGGTTGGAAGCTGTAGAATAGCATTTATAAACAGAAAGTCAAGATTTAAACTGCCCCTTTTATTTTTGAAATAACTTTATAGGTTTTGTAACGAAAAGGATTAAGAATAATATCCCAGCACCCAGGAAATACAGTCGGCGATGTCTGTGGCGAAAATCCTGTCTTAAATCTCGTTATTCCCGCCCAATCATTGTTGACTGATGAATGTTGAATGTTGAATGTTCGTACGCCTCCGAAATCGTATTTCTCAAATCCGGAACGCTTCGCATCCTGGATCGCCTGCCATTGGAGAAGAAACGGCGCCATTACGTTGCGATGTTTGTTAGACGATGCGCCATGTATATAGGTTGCCGTCTTATCATAAAAAAGCATGACGTTGACCGTAATGACTTCACCTTCATATTCAGCAATATAAAGCTTGATAATATCGCTTGGGATAGTTTCAAACATCTTTCGGTAATACTCGTCCAGATGCGGCGTGATCCCGTCGCGCTTGGCAGTAATTCTCGTGAGTTCGATAAACCTATCGATATACTTTTTGGAGTTTGTATCTTGGTCATTTGTTATTGACTTAACGTCAACTCCCCGCTTCTGCGCCAGCTTGATATTGTATCTCGTCTTTGGCTTCATTTCGACCAGTAGTTCTTCTTCGCTTTTAGTTATATCAATAATAAATAATTCTCTCGGTTGCACATCATGCGGAGCTTTGACTACTCGCCAATTTTCCTTAATAATTTCTAAATCTTCTGAATCTTGTGGTTCAATCCTAATCCACCCTGCACCATTCTCCTTCGCCAGATTTATTAATTTATCATATAAAGTTTTTGTTTTTGAATACAACTTTTGACTTTCGACTTTAGACTTGTGACTTTTTATTACTGGTCCTCGCGGAATATAAAAATATTTACCTACCAATTGCAAGCTATGCTCAATAATCGAGGCATTAAAATCTTCTCCAGAAATGCAGAATGTTTTTTTTCCTACACTCTCCTGAAATTTCCGCCAATATTCAGACTGGAGGAATTCGTCGTTATATGAAATGGAACTATTTTGGTCCATATATTGCTAATAAATAAGGTTATATACTTTTTATTGCTTCAAGCTATATTATAACCCAATAAATAGAAAAGCCACTAGCTTTATCTTAGTGGCTTTCTAAATGTCGACCACAAATTTACTGCGCTTTTTTAACTACAACGATGCTGATATAGGTCTTTCCCGTATCTTCATGCTGCCCCACGGTTATTGAGACTTGTGAATCTCCTTTTTCAAAGTTGAGCATATTACTTTTTCCTCCCTCCAGTGACATTTCATAAGTTTTCTTCCAGCCTTTGGCTTCCATTTCGGTTTTGTATTTATCGAATGCCTGACTGACAGCGATCGGAGTCAGATAATTCAGATTGAATGTTCCGGTGCCCATCGCTCCGGTTCCTGACATGATCACATCTCGGTCGTCATAAACGAAAATATCGCTTGGAAAATTATCCGGGAGTTTCGCACCCTGTCCCTGAGACAGATTAAGCTCTCCCTGATCGGTCTTAATATTCATCTCGCCTTTGTCAGCGTTGACATCAACTTTTCCGCCCGTCTGGGTTTCAATAGCTTTCTCCATTATCTTTTCTCCGGCCTTTTCGCTGATCCTGTCGGTAACAAAACATCCCGATAGAACAACGGACGCAGCAAGGACAACTGCGATCAATACTATTTTTCTCATTGATTTATATTCTTTTCATCACTGACGGTGGCAGCAATAATAAGAGTTGATTAATTATTATGCTTAAACTATTTTTTCCCGAGATTGCGAAGCGCGATCTTTATCCTCTCGCTGATATCTTTCACGTCCTTCGGCACCGATTTCAAAGCGTCGCGGGCTTCCGTGACAGTATATCCCATTCCCACCAAGGCTTCGATTGCGTCAGAATCGACGATTGCTCCTTCCTTTTCGCTCTCCGGCATGTCGGCCACTTTATTCTTCAATTCCAATATTACCCTCTCGGCTGTCTTCTTGCCGATGCCGGAAACACGGGTCAGAATAGATGGGTCTTCATTGAGTATAGCGGTACGGATGGTTCTGGGCGTCGCGATTGAAAGAATCCCAAGTCCCGCTTTGGGACCGATGCCGGAAATGGAGATCAAAAGTTCGAACATTTCCAGCTCATCCATAGTCAGAAATCCATAAAGCGCCAGTGTGTCCTCGCGAACATAGGTATAGGTATAAAGTTCGACATTCTCTAGCGCCGCTACTTTTCCGGCTGTGTACGATGTGAGAAAAATCTTGTAACCGATCCCGTTAACATCCACGACGGCATAATTCTCTCGCATATATTCTTTTTTTCCTCTTATCTTGGCTATCATAAAAAACATACTAATTATTAACAAATAATAGCTAATGCGAACTAATATTTGCTCAAATTCGTTTCAATCAGCTTTTATTCGCAAGTATTTATATTCTACCATTTTCCCTTTCCCTTGCCAAAATCCGTTTGGTATGATAAAAATACATAATAAACTTATAACCTATAGCGTGTATCCTAGAGCATAGAGACCATTAGTTTCAAGCTTCAAGTTTCACGTTACACGATTTTTATGCCAATCAAAAAATCCGCCAAGAAGTACATGCGTGTGACCAAGAGCAAAACCGAAAAGAACCGCAAGATCAAAGGTGCTTTTCGAAGCGCCGTAAAAAAGACCGAGGAAGCCATCGGAAAAGGAGACGCCAAAATGGCACGGGAAAGTTTCCAGAAAGCCTCAAAAGCCCTAGATAAAGCTTCTCAGAAAAAAGTCATCCACAAAAATACAGCAGCCAGAAAGAAATCGCGTCTCAACAGGAGAATCAAAGGAATGGAAAAGAAATAAATTAGCTCTACATATAAAAACCCGCTTCTTGAAGCGGGTTTTTTATTCACCTTGGAACATGACTACATTTCCACAATCAGTTTCTCCATCGCCAATCGTATATCGATCTTTCCTGTCTTCACCAGAATGTCTGTCTGGGCCAATTTTTGATACGTCTTGATCAGTTTTTCATGGGGAAAATTGCGAAGCTGTCTCAGTGATTTTTTTACTACGTATGGATGAAGTCCCGCTTCCTTTGCAATTGCCGCTTCGTCGGAAATTCCATTCCGCAAACAATCGTCAACTTTTATCAGATTCCTGAATTGATAAACAATCATGGAAAAGATATAGAAAGGGTCGTCTCCTTTTTCCAGATGGCGGTGAAACAATTCAAGGGACGTTTCTTTTCGACCGTCGCCGAGAGCGTCGATCGTATCGAAAATTTTGACATCAAGATCGGCTCTTACTAGATCATCAACATCCTGTGATGTAATCTTCTCGCCGGTAGAATTATTTATCAGCTTCATTATCTCATTGGACAGAACTCTGGTTGATCCTCCGGTATAAACGATGAGTTTGGTGAGTGCATCTTTTTCAATTTTTATTTTTTCATCGACGTCGGCTATTCGCTTCAATACCCATTGTTCCAACTTGCTTCCGGACAATCTCTCGAATTCCTGGGATTTGGAGTTCTTTTTCAACCATTTGAACAATTTATTCTTCAGATTGGCTTTTTTTCCTTCCCAAAAAACAATCATCAAGTCATTATCTATCGCGATATCCCTTTCTTTTTTCAGATATTCCAGAAGCTCTTCCTGTTCTTCAGTCTTCGACATTTCAATAAGGCTTCTTACGATCACCAGCCTTTTTGGCGCCAGCATATTAGGCGTTTTGACAGCATTCATGAATTCAAGGAAGCAATCCTTGTCTTCAAAATCGAAATCGGACAATCCCGAGGCCGCGCTCTGGCTATCCAGGAATTTATTCTTGAAGGCGAAGAGCTTCTCTTTTGACCGAAAATCATCTTCTCCGTAAAAAAAATATATCATTGGCTTGAAGAACAAAAACATGGAGCGTTTCCATATTTTTGTTTTCTTAAGAAACTAGCTGCTTTTAGATTATAATGATTGCCACTTCATATTCTGTCCCGGTTCCAATATTTCCACCCAAATCTGTCCAGGCACAAACTTTATTTCCTGTCCTGATTCGTCATAAAAAGTCAGCTTGCTGTCAATCTTTGTCTTATCCTTCTTCCAAGTCCCTTTGATCTGCTGACCGTTGAAATAGTAATAGGCATCTCCTGAGTCAGACGTATCGAACCAGGGATCTCCCAATTGGACATTGTTATATTGGCCCTCAATCTGTTCGGATAGGGCATACATCACTACTACATTTTTCGGGGCGTTTCTTTTTCCGTTGTTCCGGTCGGTATCGGCTACGCCACCCCAAGTTCTGAGATAGCTGTTGGAATCTCGGTCATAATCATATTCTACCGCGAAAGGCCCGGCAAAGGCGACCCGGAGATGTCCGGATTGCGGCCGTTGGTCTAATGGCGCTTCAGCCTGATGCGGATAACCAATAAATTGGTTTTCCATCCTATAGCCGAAAGCTTTGGCTCCTTCAAGCAATTTGGCGAACTTGGCGTACCCTGAATCAACTCCCCGATCCATTCCTTCCTTCCGGTAACAATACTGCTCGGCTGATTTTCCGGCGTCATTATTACAGTTCATATCATCGATCACGCCGCTATTGAGAAGTTCTTTGAACTTTTCAATGTCTGACCTTCCCCAATGGACGAAAATCGCATCCAGTCCTTTGGCAATCGGCACAAAATCATGGCGGGCGCTCCGCATCGAACCGACGTCGTCGGGATTACCGCAGACGTAAACTCCCATAAGGCGCGTAATCGTTGCCGTGATTACAGGCATTTCGATCACCATGTCGGCATCGGAAAAACCGGCAGCTGGGCGCGCCAGTACGTCGGCAGGCTGCATAACGGCAATCGCCCTCCGGTTCCAATTCTCGCAAGATAGGCCAGAAATCGGGCTGACTGGACCTTCATTGGCAATTGTATAAGTCTGAGGTTTGTTCTCAAGATCGATCTTCTTGACCTCCTTTTTTGGCATTACAAAAAAATAGACTGCTGCTCCAGCCGCCACGGTAGCTACAATAGCAACAATAATTTTTGCTTTCGAACTCATGATATTTTTTGTTATGTTTAATTGTTATTTATTCTGATAGATTTTGAAGTACTTTTATTTATACCCCAATTTTTCATTTTTGACAATTGTCACAGAAGAAATAGCTGCGTTGCCCGATTTTTTTCCGTCGGATCTCACCCGGACACTTTGGACATTTTTCTTTTTCTCGGCCATAGACCTTGAGTATCTTTTGGAAATTTCCTGGCGCACCGGCTGTGTCACGGAAATCGGAATCGGAAGTTCCGCGCATCTTGATAGCTTTTTTCAGAACACTTTTGATTTCATTGAATATCGCTTTCTTCTCTTCTGTTGATAGCATACCGGATTTCCTTTCCGGATTGATTCCAGAATTGAAGAGAATTTCGCTGCGATATATGTTGCCGATGCCGCTGATTAGATTTTGTTCCATTAATACTATTCCGATTGGCCGATTATTTCTTCTCTCTAATATCTTATCGAACTTTTCGTAAGTAAATTGCGCGCTCATTGCGTCAATCCCCAATTCCTTGATTTCCTTTATTTCCATCACTTTATCTGTGTCAACCAGCACAATCTTCCCAAATTTCCGCAGATCGGAAAATTCAAGAGTTCTATTATACTTTCGACTTTTTCCGCCAGAGGCGGACCAGCCTTTGGCTGGAACTTTCAACATTTGACTATTTAGATACCAGATATGGTGGATGTATTGGTTAACCCGATCATTGAAATAGTTTGCAGTTTGTAGTTTATAGTTTTTAGAATCTTCTTGTAACTTGTCACTTGGAAATTGTAACTTTTCCGACTTAATTAGCAGATGTCCTGTCATTTTCAGATGGATATAAATTGTCTTGCCTCTTGACAAGTCGATAAAGATATTTTTTCCGATCCGCCGCGCTCCCAGAATTTTCCGGCCGCTTATTTCTTTTGTGAAATCTTTTATGGTTTTATTTTTGATCGCTTTTCCCCAGTCGCTCCAAAAACCGACGATGGTGTCACCTTTAATTTTTTTATTTAGGTCGCTCACGACCGTTTGGACTTCGGGTAGTTCGGGCATATGGGTAGCTTTTAGATTATAGCTTATAGGAATTTAGTTTCTTTATCATAACGTTTAGCATTTTCATTACTTCGCTTAGCAATGTATCAACTTTAGAATAATCCGATTTTTTCGTTTTAGGTAATCTTTTTGCTATTTCTATTTGAGTTTCTAGCTCCGCCCCCGATCCGAAAGCAATTCGTAAAAATTGGGAAAAGTCTTTCTTAGTTCCTCTGTACCTGCCTTCAGCAATATTAGACTGGATAGAAACCGCGGCCCGTCGGCTTTGTTTATTTAATCCATAAATTTCTTCCCGAGGATATTTTTCCGTCAATTCATAAACAGCTGTTACCAAATCCATGGATTTCTGCCAAACAATAAGTTCTTTGTATGAATTTATCATAATATTTTCATTAACTATAAGCTAAAGCCTATCAGCTAGAAGCTATCTAAATTTCTCCCCAATTCTGCCCAACCTTCACGTCCGCGATGAGCGGTACTGACAATTGATACGCGTTTTCCATGATTTCTTTCACTTTCTCGGCCACATCATCCGCGATTTCCTCCTTAACCTCCAAGATGATTTCATCATGTATCTGCAGAATCATTCGTATATTCGTATTTGATTCGTAATTCGTAGCGATCGCTATCATAGCGATCTTCACGATATCCGCCGCCAATCCCTGGATTGGCATATTGATGGCCATCCTTTCCGCGCCTTGAGCCACTTGGAAATTAGGTGAGTTGATCTCGGGAATATAGCGTCGTCTCCCAAGAAGCGTTTCTACATAGCCTTTTTCCTTGGCGCTTAATTTTCTGTCTCGCATATAGTTAGCAACGCCGGTGAATTTTTCCATATATTCGTCGATAAACTTTTTGGCTTCGTCTCGAGATATGTCTGCTGACTGCGAGAAGCCGAAAACGCTCATTCCATAGATGATTCCGAAGTTGAGTGCTTTGGCTTTCCGTCGCATCGTCTCGGTCACTTGTGACAACGGAACCTTGTTGATTTCAGCTGCGGTCGTCGAGTGGATATCTTTACCCTCGCGGAAAGTTTCGATGAGCTTTGCATCACCGCTTACATGGGCCACGACCCGAAGATCGATCTGCGAATAGTCGGCGCCGACAAGACGCCAGCCGTCTGGTGCTTCAAAAGCGGTGCGAAGTAGTTGTCCCAAATCGGTCCTGATGGGAATGTTCTGCAGATTAGGATCGGAGGAGGAAAGCCGTCCCGTCGCAGTTACCGCTTGATTGAAACTGGTATGGAGCCGGGAATTTTTATCAACCAATTCAGGCAAAGTATCGAGATAGGTGGTTTTGAGCTTGAAAAGTTCCCGGTATTCTTCGATCTTCTGGATTATTTTATGCTCATTCTTTATTTTAGCCAGCTCCGCTGATGCAGTGGAATAGCCAGTCTTGAGTTTCCGAATATCGGCAGTCGGGATCTTCAATTTTTCGTAAAGAATTTCCGCCAATTGTTTGGGGGAGTTGATATTGAAATTTCCTCCTGCCAGTTCATAAATCGACATCTCGAGCCGCTCCAGTTTCTTGGTAATTGTTTCTGATATGCCCTTGAATATGGTGGAGTTGAGAAGCACGCCTTCCTTTTCCATCCGGGCCAGGATCGGAACCAGCGGCATTTCGATCTCGTTCATGACTTTTTCCAGATTTCCTTCTTTTCTCTGTTCCTGGCTGACTTCTTCAATTTTCTTTGAAAGGATCTGCTTCAATTTGAAACAATAATCTACTTCTCTGCAAAGTTTTTCTATCTTGATATTTTCATCTTCAAGCTCCAATCCTAGTTGTCCTTCCTTTTTCTCTGATTCCCCTTCCTCTCCCAGCTCTTCCCATACCAGCGCCGCTATATTGTTCTTCTGGCTTGGATCAAGAACATAGGCGGCCAGCATGACATCAAAGTAAAGATTTTTTAGATCAATACCGGTATTATCCAAAATTTCCCAGCTGTTCTTGAGGTCATAGCCGATCTTTTTAACTGAATCATCCACCAACACAGATTTTACGACGTTTTTCACTTTTTCGTCCCATTTGAGATATCCGACCCGGCCGGTCTTCCAGGAGAACGCCATCGCCTCGATCTCAATTCGATGCCATTTTTTTCCAGAACTCTGGATAGCGATCGCGATTTCCGGTTGCGCCGATAGATCAACAACGAACTTGTTCAGCTTATCATTTTCAATAATTTCATATTTAAAGTCTTTTACCCCGTCAAATCCGCTTCCGGCGGATCCTGCATCAACGGGGTATTTAACGGAATTAACCCCTGATGAATCTTCTGTCATATCGACTTTGCTGTACTCCGGGATGCGTTTCGCCAGACTGAAAAAATTGAGCTCCTGAAAAAGATCGAGTACTTTCCGACGGTCAAAATTCTGGGTCCGGGAATCTTCCCAGATAAATTCCACCGGCGAGTGTCTTTCGATGGTCGCCAGTTTCTTGCTCATAAAAGCCTGTAGCTTGTCTCTTTCCAGTTTATCCTTGAGTGCTCCTTTTATCTCATCTAGATTATGATAGACTTCTTCCAATGTTTCGTATTTCTGGAGCAATTGAGTGGCAGTCTTTTCGCCGATACCTTTCACGCCGGGAATGTTGTCCGAAGGATCGCCACGTAATCCTTTGAAGTCAATTATCTGTTCCGGCCGCAATCCATATCTCTCCCAAACCGCCTTCGCGTCATAGAAAACGGTGTCGCTCATGCCGCGGCGCATCGCGTAGACTTTCGTTGAATCCGAAACCAGCTGTAATGTGTCCATGTCTCCGGTAACGACAATATTTTTCACATCTTTCCCCGACTGTTCCGATTTTTCCACGATCGTCCCAATGATGTCATCCGCTTCAAAACCTTCTTTTTCAATGATGGGAATATTGAATGCGCGTACAACTTCTTTCACCCGTCCGATCTGCGCATAGAGCTCGTCCGGCGCTTTCACCCGAGTCGCCTTGTATTCCTTGAACTGCTCGTGCCGGAAAGTCGGCGCTGCCAGGTCAAAAGACGCGACGATATATTCCGGCTTGATGTCGCCTAGCACCTTGAGCAGGACGCTGGTAAAGCCATAGACCGCGTTCACCAACTCCCCCTTTTTAGTGGTGAGCGGCGGCAGAGCATGATAGGCCCGATGAATGATGGCATTTCCGTCGATGAGTACCAGTTTTGGCTTATTATTTTCCATATGATTAAATAATTTATTATATTACAATTTACATATTACACAAATTAACTCTGTATCTCCCAAAATTTATCAAAAATACTTCTTAACATTTCAACAATAAATTTGTCCTCAATAAGAATAGCCAATGGAGCTTTGGGCTGCCAAATGATGACTTTATTTGAGAATAATTGGAAAGATGTCACAAATGGCCAAGCACCTTTTAAAATTTTCGTTTTTCTCATTTCCTTAGCGTCATTATTAGAAAAAGCCAACGCCGTTTCGCTAGGAAGCAGCAAGCTTTTTATAGCGATTCCCTTTTTAATTCTCATCTTGATCCAGGCTGCTTCAGCAGCTGGAGAAATAAAATTAACAAAATCTTCCGCCGAACCAAAATACTGAATTTCCTTCTTTTCTTGTTCCAGTATTTCATTAAATGCTTTCAGATACTGCTCTCGTCCTTGGAGTACTTTTATTTTCGTACCCGACTCCTCTTGATGATACATGGTAAGCAAGTCGGGTAAAGCCGAAACAAGACTGTGATCAAGCTGAGATATTTTTTCTCTTTTTCCCCTTATTTTTTCAAGAACAACCGTCGGCGATTCGACGGAAAATTTTCTAGAATATTTATTATGTTGAGTAAATTGTGTCAGTCCATGTTTTTCCAGCCCGGCAATAACCTTATAAACATTGGGGCGGGAAATACGCAGATGTTTGGCTATTTCAGAAATAGAAGCATGCCCAATGGCTAGGGAAATGGTATATAGATTAATTTCTGCTTCACTAAGCCCTATCTCTTTCAATGTACTGTAAAGGTTTTGTTTCACTTCCTCTGTATTCATAAAGGCTCACTTTAGGCAATTTATTTCATTATATGTATATTTATTTTATACATTATAATTTATTTTGTCAAATTTAAGGTATTATTATTGACTTTATAGTATTTATATGATATACTATGTTGTTAAGCTGAAAAGAAAATCGCTTAACAAAGCTCTTTAAAAATCATCTCTCAATATAAATCCCATATAGACACCCAATGCGGACTACAGAATATGGGAAAAGGAGATTAAAAATGTCTATTAATACTGATGATGGCTCTATCTTAGAGATTGGATTTGGTTCAAACTCAATTTTCTGCCATGGGATTTGTGAGTACAGAGAGAATAACGTATTAAAAGAGGATTATTTTAACGTAAGACTTTCTCAAAAAGCTGAGTATTTCGGAGAAGATTATTACGGGATTAGAGTAATTACTGGTTTTTTTAAGATGAAAGTTATGGCACTACTAACAGCGGAGTGTGAGAGGAGAGGTATTGAATTTATTCGTGTGATAAGTGCTAGTCAAGATAACGGAACATGCTAGCAGAAAGGAGAAGCTACCAAATGAAAACCAAAAGGCGGATGGGGAAAACCTCAACCGCCTTTTTTCTATGAATGCCTTTTTCAATTTCGGAAACGAAAAAATTATGGTAAAATATATCCAACACTCACATAAAAACCAATGATCCAACAACCTGCCGAAGTATTCTCTCTTTCTCAAATAATCATCCAAATACTGATTAATTGGTGGTGGATTCTGCCACCATTAATCCTTTTCCCTTTCGCCGCGCAAGCCTGGCTCTGGTGGCGGCGCGAGCTTTGGGAGAAAAAGCAAAAATATGTCTTTTTGGAACTGATCTTT
>Ga0209048_10003706_pt1 | contig 14773 bp, 15 predicted proteins | sample FrelakmetCRP12CR_FD_187146 | JGI IMG/M metagenome (GOLD analysis project Ga0209048, IMG submission 187146) | Freshwater lake sediment microbial communities from the University of Notre Dame, USA, for methane emissions studies - CRP12 CR (SPAdes)... | ecosystem: Environmental > Aquatic >... | reverse complement strand
CGGCCCGGCGGCGCATACGGCCCGGCAGCGCATACGGCCCAGGAGCGCATACGGCCCAGGAGCGCATACGGCCGAAAGCCTGGGCCTCCGACGTATGTGGGTTGCGGGCACATCGAGCCCGATGGATATGTCCGCAACGTGCATCCCCGCCAGAGACGAGCGCCAGACGGTAGTCGCGGCCGAGCGCGAGAACGCATAGCGAGGGCGGGGACCACCCGCGAAGGTACCAACCGCTGAGCGGCAAGCGGCGCGGCCGCAGCTCGACCACCGACGCTGGCTGCCGGTGCCGCCGATCCTTGCGCCGCCGCCGATCCTTGCGCCGCCGCCGATCCTTGCGCCCCCGCCTATCCTTGCGCCCATGACCACGTCCGTGCTCGTGCTCGGCGCCGGCTTCGGCGGCCTGGAGCTCTCGTCCCGCCTCGCGCAGGAGCTGGGTGACCAGGTGGAGGTCACCCTGATCGATCGCGGGGACGCCTTCGTGTTCGGCTTCTCGAAGCTGGACATCATGTTCGGCAAGCGGACGCCGGAGGCCGTTCGCCTCCCCTACCGCGGCCTCTCGACGCCCCACGTCCGGTTCCGGCAGGAAACCGTGATCGCGATCGACCCCGAAGCCCGGCGCGTCGTGACCGATCACGCCACGTACCAAGCCGACGTCCTGGCGGTGGCGCTGGGCGCCGACTACGACCTGGCGGCCACGCCGGGCCTGGCCGAGGCCGGCCACGAGTTCTACTCCGTGCCGGGAGCCGGGGCCGTGCGCGACGTGCTTCCCTCCTTCCGGGCGGGCAGCGCGATCGTCGGCGTGTGCGGCACGCCGTTCAAGTGCCCGCCGGCGCCCAGCGAAGCCGCGATCCTCCTGGACGAGTACCTGCGCCAGCGCGGCGTCCGCGACGACGTCCGGATCTCCGTCGTGATCCCGTTCGGCACGCCCGTCCCCCCGTCGCCCGCCACCTCGGAGGCCATCCTGGCCAAGTTCGCCGAGCGGGGCATCGAGTTCGTGCGCGACCGCAGGGTCACCGCACTGGACCCGGCCACGCACCAGGCCGTGCTCGACGACGGCAGCCGCCTGCCGTTCGACCTGTTCCTGGGAATCCCGGTGCACCGGGCGCCCGCGGTCGTCGAGAAGGCCGGCCTGACGACGGGCGGCTGGATCCCCGTCGATCCGGGGACGCTGGCCACCCGCTTCCCGGGCGTCTACGCGGTGGGCGACGTCACGAGCGTCGGCACGCCCAAGGCCGGGGTGTTCGCCGAGCGAGCGGCGCGCGTGGTGGCCGACCAGCTGATCGCGCGGATCAGGGGCGAGAGCGAGCCCCCTGGATACGACGGCACCGGCTCATGCTGGATCGAGTTCGGCGGCCACGAGGTCGCGCGCGTCGACGTCGACTTCTTCTCGACCCCGGGCCACCCCACGGGGACCTTCACGGCGCCGTCGGCGCGGACTGCCCAGGAGAAGGTGGAGTTCGGAACAAGCCGGCACGCCCGCTGGTTCGGCGGCGCTACCGGCCGAGGCGGCGCTACCGGCTGAGGCGGCGCTACCGGCTGAGTCGGCGCTACCGGCTGAGGCCGCGAGCGCCGATGGGCGACGTCTAATGGGCGACGCCGGTCCGGCCCGTGTGCTCGATCCCGCCCGATCGGTCGCGCGGCAGCGGGACCCCCTGTCCGAGGCGGGTCTCCTGCGGTACCCTCGGCTCATCACGTTGCTGGGGACCGCCGGGTGATCTGCTCGAACTGCGGAACAGTGAACGAGGCAGGCCGCAAGTTCTGCGGTGAGTGCGCGGCTCGCCTGGCCGCCGCGTGCCCAGCCTGCGGAGCCCCGAACTCCGCGATTGCGAAGTTCTGCGGCGAGTGCGCGACCCCGCTGAGCGCCGGAGCCGCATCGTCCGCGTCGGCGACCGCCCGGCCGGTCGCTCCGACCCCCACCGAGGCACCCGTCGCCGAGCGCCGGCTCGTCTCGATCCTGTTCGCCGATCTCGTTGGCTTCACGATGCTCACGGAGGGACGCGACGCGGAGGACACCCGGGAGCTCCTGTCCCGCTATTTCGACCTTTCGCGCGATGTGATCGCTCGCTACGGGGGGACCGTCGAGAAGTTCATCGGTGACGCGGTCATGGCGGTCTGGGGCGCGCCGGTTGCCCACGAGGACGACGCCGAGCGGGCCGTCCGGGCCGGCCTCGAGCTCGTCGATGCGGTCACCACGCTGGGGCCGGGCATCGCCGCCCGCGCCGGCGTCCTGACAGGCGAGGCCGCCATCACGCTCGGCGCCGTCGGCCAGGGAATGGTCGCCGGCGACCTGGTCAACACCGCAAGCCGGCTGCAGTCGGCGGCCGCCCCGGGAACGGTCCTCGTCGGCGAGGCGACGCAGCGAGCCGCTTCGCGGGCCATCGCCTTCGAGACGGCCGGAGAGCAGACCGTCAAGGGCAAGTCCGCCCCCGTCGCGGCGTGGCGAGCCCTGCGCGTGGTCGCGGAGGTCGGTGGCCGCGGTCGGTCGGACGTCCTGGAGGCCCCGTTCGTCGGCCGCGACGACGAGCTGCGCCTGCTCAAGGACCTCTTCCATGCGACCGGCCGCGAGAAGCGAACGCGGCTCGTCAGCGTCATCGGCCCGGCCGGGATCGGCAAGAGCCGGCTCGCCTGGGAGTTCACCAAGTACCTGGACGGCCTCGTCCAGACCGCCTGGTGGCACGATGGCCGCAGCCCGGCCTACGGCGACGGGATCAGCTTCTGGGCGCTCGGCGAGATGGTGCGCGAGCGCTGCCGGCTGCTGGAAACCGACGACGAGCCAACGACCCGGGCGAAGGTCAGCGAGACCCTCAAGACCCACGTCCCCGACGCCGAGGAGCGCCGCTGGATCGAGCCGGCGCTCCTGACCCTCCTCGGCATCGAGTCCGGGGTCGGCTCCGAGCAGCTGTTCGGCGCCTGGCGGACGTTTTTCGAACGCCTCGCCGCCACCGCCACCGTCGTCATGGTCTTCGAGGACCACCACTTCGCCGACACAGGCCTCCTCGACTTCGTCGACCACCTCCTGGAGTGGAGTCGCAACGTCCCGATCTACGTGGTCACGCTCGCCCGACCCGAGCTGCTCGAGAAGCGCCCGGACTGGGGCGCAGGGAAGCGCAACTTCACGTCGCTCTACCTCGATCCGTTGTCCCAGCCCGCGATGCGTCTGCTTCTCGCCGGGCTCGTGCCCGGGTTGCCGGAGCCCGCGGTCCGGGCGATCGTCGCCCGCGCCGACGGCGTCCCGCTCTACGCGATCGAGACGGTCCGCATGCTCCTGGCCGACGGCCGGCTGGCCCTCGAGAGCGGCGCCTACCGCCCGACCGGCGATCTCTCCTCGCTGGCTGTGCCCGAGACGCTCATTGAGCTCATCGCGTCCCGTCTCGACGGCCTGGCGCCCGACGACCGGGCCCTTGTTTCGGACGCGGCCGTCCTCGGCCAGAGCTTCACGCTCGCCGGGCTCTCGGCCGTGTCGGGCGTCGCCGAAGCCGGGCTGGAGCCACGCCTGCACGGCCTCGTCCGCCGCGAGCTCCTCACCCTCGAGGCCGATCCCCGCAGCCCGGAGTGCGGCCAGTACGCGTTCGTCCAGGCCCTCATCCGCGAGGTCGCCTACAACACGCTCGCGAAGCGCGATCGCAAGACCCGCCACCTCGCGGCCGCCCGGTTCTTCGAGTCGCTGGGGTCCGAGGAGCTCGCCGGGGCCCTGGCCGGCCACTACGTCGCGGCGTACCACAACGCCGGCGAAGGTCCGGAGGCCGACGCGCTCGCGGCGCAGGCCCGGATCTCCCTGCGAGCGGCCGCCGAGCGGGCGATCAGCCTTGGCTCGCTGGGCCAGGCAGTCGCGTTCCTGGACCAGGCCCGCGACGTCACCCGGGACGAGGCAGAGCTGGCCGGGCTCCTCGAGCGAGCCGGCAGCGCAGCATCGGGGGCGGGCCTCGGCGACGTCGCCGAGGACCGCTTGCGGAAGGCGGTGGAGCTGCGACGCGCCCTCGGTGACGCGGACGCCCTTGCGGGCGCGACGGCCAAGCTCGGCGAGGCGCTGGTAACGGGGCTCCGGTCCGAGGCCGCGCTGGCGGTCCTGGAGCCCGCCGCCGCGGAGCCGCTTCGCAAGGAGCTGGACCCCGCCGATCCCGAGGGCCTTGCTCTCGGACCCGGCGCCGTGGCCCTCCTGGCCCAGCTGTCCCGGGCCTACTTCTTCCACGAGGAGCACCGCCGGGCCATCGAGGTCGCGGACCGGGCCCTCGCGTCCGGAGAGCGGCTCGACCTGGTGGCCATCGTCAGCGACCTGCTCATCACGCGCGGCTCCGCGCTGGACAACCTGGGCCGGACCTACGAAGGCCTCGGAGCCGTCAAGGCGGGTCTCGACCTTGCAGAGCAGCACGGTCTTGTCTCGACCGCACTCCGGGGTCGCGTGAACGTGGGCGCGTTCCAGCTGGACTCCGACCCGCGGGTGGCGTTCGAGACCTCCGAGGCGGCCCTCGAGATCGCCGTGCGCCTGGGCCTGCGGTCGTACGTCACGACCCTGGTCGGGAACGTGGCCAGTGCGGCGACGGAGGTCGGCGAGTGGGAGCGGGCGATCCGCGAGGTCACGGTCGCCCGCGACGAGAGCCCGGACGAGTTCGCCCGTAACTACCTGGGCTGGGTCCTCGTAACGTTCTCCGCGTGGCGGGGCGACGACGTGGCGGCCGAGGTGGACCGCCTCACGGCCTGGGCGGAGAGCTTCGACGAGACGCTGGCGCGGCAGGCCGTCCACGGCCTGCATGCCGACGTTGCCTTCGGCGCGGGGGATTTCCTGGTCGCCTGCGACGAGTGGATGGCCTTCGCCGCCAGCGATGCGCTGAGTGCGCCGCGCTCCTACCAGCTTGCCGGCCTGGCCGCGCTCATGACGGCCGACTCTCGCCGGGCCGCCGCCGCCCTCACCGCCCACGAGCGCACGGCCAAGCACGGTCGCCTCTACGCTCTCGACCGGCGGCTGCTCCGAGCCGGCCTGGCAGCCCTCGATGGCCGGCAGGCGGAGGCGCTCCGCGAGGCCCGGGCCGTCATCGGGGAGTACGTTCGCCTGGATCTGCCGTGGCGCCAGGCCCTGGCTGCCGTCATGCTGGTCTCGACGATCGGCGCGGACGACCCGGAGGTTCGGGCGGCGGCCGAGTCCGCCCGCGAGATCCTTGCCCGGCTGGGGGCGAAGCCGTTCCTGGAGCGGCTCGACGCCGCGATGGCCCTCTCGCCGGATCGGGCCGGCCGCCCTGCCACGTCCTCCCGCGCAGCACCCGTGACGCAACCGTGAAGTGAGCCGGCGCCGACGGCGCCGACGCCTCGGGGCGTCGCACCTTGGGCGTCGCACCTGTGCGCCTTGACATCTTGATGCACCCGGTAGATGCTTTGATGCATGCGGACCACCATCAAGATCGACGACCGGCTGCTTGCCGAGGCCAAGACGCGCGCCGCGGACTCGGGTCGGACCCTCAACGCGGTGGTCGAGGACGCGCTGCGCGAAGCATTCGCCCGCCGCGCGACCGCCAACCGGCCAGCGCGGCCGAAGCTGCCGATCTTCCGGGGAAGCCGGGTCGTGCCCGGCGTGGACCTTGACGACAGCGCCGCGCTGCTGGACCTGATGGAGAGGGCCGAACGCTGATCCTCCCCGACGTCAACGTCCTCGTCTACGCGTTCCACGAGGGCACGCCGGATCATCAGCGCTACAGGAGCTGGCTCGAGTCGGCGATCGCGTCGGACGAGCCGTTCGGCCTTTCCGATCTGGTCCTGAGCGGGTTCATCCGCGTCGCAACGCACCCCCGGATCTTCGATCCTCCAGCGCCGATCGGGCGTGCCCTCGCCTACACCGACGCACTTCGATCGCAGTCCAACGCCGTGCTCGTCGCGCCGGGCCCCCGTCACTGGGAGATCTTCGATCGCCTGTGCCGTGCCGTGGATGCGAAGGGCAACCTGGTTCCCGACGCGTACCTGGCCGCCCTCGCCATCGAATCCGGGAGCGAATGGATCACCACGGACCGCGACTTCAGCCGCTTCCCCGGCCTTCGCTGGCGACACCCGCTCGCCGAGGGGTGACACCAGCCCCGGTCGTCCCGCTCGAGATCACGTCGGCGGGCTTCTGGGCGATCGCCCAGTTCCTGCCCACGACGTGGGTCATGAGCGGCTTCAACGAGGAGATCCTGCGGGGCGGCGGTCCGGCGGCCGTCGTGCCCTCGGTCGCGATCCTGCTGGCCTTCGCCGCGGTCTACTTCCTGGTCGCGGTGCGGCGCCTCAGGCTGAACTGACTGGCCGTCGCCGACTGACGCGTGGTCGCCGACGGTGCGTGGCGCTCAGCTGACCGTGATCGTGAGACGGAACCCCAGCCTGTAGAGCGGGCAGGCGCCGGACGAGCAGTGCGGGCTGCCCACGGCGCTGAGGAGCGTGGTGCCGGGCGTTCGCGCCACGTAGATCCCCTGTGCCCCCGGGATCACGAGCACGCCGCGGACCAGCCCCACGACGTCCTGGTCGGCCACCGTAGCTGCCCAGTCCAGGCTTGCGCCGAGATCGAGGAGGAACTCCTGGCCGACGGCGAGGTGCAGGACCGTCCCGTTGTCCGCGGCGGTCACGACGATGGGCGATGCGGCCGGCGTACCGGGCGAGGGAACCGGCGTCGGTGGGGCCGGCGGGACGCGGGTCACGGCCGGCGTGGGGGCGGCCGGCGTGGTGGCGGTCGGCGGCGTTGGCGCGAAGCTCGCCGCACCGGCGGGAGGCGGCACCAGCGGCCCGCCGCTGCACACCGGCTCCTGCTGGGTCGTCGAGGAACAGGCCCCCGTCCTTCCAAGCAAGCTGCCCGATGCACTGGGTACGGGCGCCGGCGATGCCGAGCCTGGCGCGGCTGCCGCGGGTGGCGGAGCGACTGCCGCCGGCACGCTCGGGGAGGCCGCGACGCCCGGGGAGGCCGCGACGGCCGGGGTTGGTGCAGCCCCGCTCGACGACGCGGCGCCCACGCACCCGCCGAGGATGAGGCATCCCAGGGCGAGCGCCACGCCGGCCGTCACCAGCGGGCCGAGCTGATGGCGGTCGCGGCGTGCCCACGTGCGTTGCTCGTCGGCCATGACTTCTCCTGTGGCGCTCACGGCTGCTGCTCGAGGCTGCCACTTGACTGCATCGACGCGGGCCCCGCGAGGATGGTTCCCACAGCGGGCGAGGCTCGATGAAATGCCCGGACAGCAGCGGTTGCGCGTCGATGTCCGGGCACACGTTCAGGAGCTACGAATACCTCGCGGTCAGCGGGGCAGCTGGCGCTTGGCTGGCGATCCGGCGAAGACGCGGATCCGGGCAAGCAGCTGGCGCTCGGTGGGTGGGTCGCCCTTCTCGACTTCGATGCGTCGCGTGCGGCCGTGGCCGTGGTCATCCGCGCGGACCTGCTCGGCGAAATGCTCGACCACCTCGCCGTCACCTACCAGGAGCAGGTCATCGTCGACCGGCAGCACGTGGGCGACCTGGGCGAAGAAGATCCGCATGTGCTCGTCACGGTGGCCCTCGCCGGCTGGGTGCTTCTCGGTGGGTGCCGACCCAGTCGAGCGGTGCCGTGAGGGGACCGTGGAGTCGATCCGGTGGCGGACGGTAAGCTCGGGGCTCCAGCGCAGGACCATTGCCGAGTTGGCGGAAATCCAGACACCGGTGGTGCCGCGACCAGTCATCGAAGTCCCTCCTTGCCTGCCACTCGGCGCCCAACACGACCAATGGTTCCGCGGGCCTGACGGGTGGCCGGGACTCGGCCAGGCGCCGATCCCACGTGCCGGCGCCGGCGCCGGAGCCGGAGCCCGACGGGCACGCTGTCACTGGTTTCGCGTTGCGCGGCCCCGACATCGAGCATCACGAGGACGGTACGCCAATCCCGCCGGCGACGACGGCCTCGTGCCCGATGCCGTCGTCGGAGCGCTGACAGCGGTCCGCGGATCAGGACTTCTCGCTGGGCCGCCGGATGGCGTCCTGGACGTCGCCCAGGACCTTCTGGGCGTCACCCTGGACCTGCTTGGCCTTGCCGTGGGCTTGCCGTTCCTTGTCGCCGGTCAGCTTGCCGATCTCTTCCTCGACCTTGCCGACCGTCTTGCTGATGTCGCCCTTGGCGTGCTCATCGGTCATGTCCACAGTCCTCCAGTTCCTGCATTGGCATGCTCGTGCGGCAGTCCCGTCGACCGTCTCACGGCGCGAGTTGCGGAGGCGACCATCCAGGCATCACCCGGACCGACGGCCACACGTGGCTGCGGGTCATCGTTACGCGGCTGCGGTCACCGTTGCGTCCTCGCCGGGGCGACCGGCTCGTTCGGGCGGAGTGCCAGGGCCGTACCCAGGAGCAGCGCTGGCACGACCCCGGCCGCCCGGACCAGCCGCGGCGCGCCGGCGAGGGAGAGCCCGGCGCCCAGGCCGACCGAGGCCGCCGCAAGCCATCGAAGGACCGGGTCGGGGAGAGTCTGGAGGGCACTCGTCGTGCCCTGCGCGCCGACCCGCGTCGCCTGGACGATACCCGGCGCGTGAAGCATGACGGTCGTTGCGCCCGTGCGGACCAGCATGGCGGCTCCCGCCGCGCGCCGGCGGACGCTGGCGAGGGGCCTCCGACGGTCGTGGGCGTCGGCCGGGCTGCCGGGTGAGTGCCGCCGGGACTTCGCGATCGTCATGTCTCGCTCCGGGTCCGCGACGTCCTCTCAGCGACGGCGGAGGCCACGTGAGCCGTTCGCCAGGCCCACCACGAACACGACCGCGATGGCGCCGAGGGTGGCGATCACGATGCTCTCGACATTGATGCCGTTGACGGAGCCAACCTTGAGGACGCTGGTGGCCACGAACCCGCCCACGAGGCCGCCGACGATTCCGAGGACGACCATCAGCAGCAGCCCCTCGCGGGAGCCCATGACCTGGTTGGCCAGGAAGCCGGCGATGGCGCCGACGACGATCCATGCGATGAAGCCCATCTCAACTCGTTCCTTCCGTGTTGCGAGGCACCGCTCCGGCCGTCGCCGTACGCGGATCTGGTCGCCTCATCTGCTCGGGCACCCCGACAGGGCGAGGATTCCTGTTTCAGGCCGGCCCGAGCCGGCCGATCCCGACGGCCGGAGCACGAGGACGCCAAGTCACGCCCGGACCCGCATCTCGAGCCCGCGGTGCGGGCTCTCCGCAGGTCAGGGCGTGACGCTGTGCGCGCGGTTCTACTTGGCGATGTCGGCGAACGAGCCCGGAGTCTCTTCTTCCGACGTCGGGAGCTCGGTCCGCTCGCCGACCGCGAAGTCGCCGTGAAGGCCTTCGTCCCGGACTTCCTCCGGCGTCAGTGGCTCGGTCCGCTCACCGGCCGCGAAGTCGCCCTGGAAGCCGTCCTCCAGGATTTCCTCGGGTGTCTGTGCCTCGGTCCGCTCACCGGCCGCGAAGTCGCCCGGCGTTTCGATTGCCGGCGGGGTGTTGATGCTCACGGGATTCTCCTTCTCGGTGTCCCACCAGATGGGGTTGCGGCATCGCGGATCCCGCGGGCGTCGAGCAGGAGCAGTGATGGGCGACGAGCCGTTCCGCAGCGAGTGTGCCGCCCGAACGCCACCGCGTCATGACGGTCCGTCATCTGGCCGCCCCAGGATCCGGGGGAAGCGACGCGCAAGGGACCCGTCACCCCAGGACGGGCCCCTTGGCGAATCGTTCGGCAGTTGTTCGGGTGCCGCCGGGCCCGCGACCAGGCGACGCTCAGTGACGCGGCTGTTCGCCCGGATCCCGCCCGCCATCCCAGCCCGTGTTCGAGAAGGTCGGCACGAATCGATACCCCTTGCCGGGGACCGTGGCGATGAACCGCGGATGCCGATAGTCGTTCTGCAGCTTGATGCGCAGGCTCCGGACGTGGCGATCCACGATGTTGCTCTCGGCCACGAAGTCGGTTCCCCAGACGGCATCGAGGATCTCTTCCCTCGTGACGACGCGCCCTCCGCGGCTCGCCAGGAGGTACAGCAGGCTCTGCTCGATGCCGCTCAGGTGCACGACCGACTGGCCTGCTCGTACGACGCGATTGAGGATGTCGATCTCGATCTCGCCGAGCGTAATCGTCGGAACGATCGGCCGATCGGTTCCCGTTGCTCGGCGCGTGATGACGATCGAGCGAGCCAGCAGCTCCTCGGGCGAGAAGGGCATCGTCAGGATGTCGTCGACTCCGAGCTCGAACGCTCGCAGCTTCGTCTTCAAGTCGCCGCGTCGGGTCAGGCCCAGGACCGGCGTCACGCTGCGCGTCAGGGTGTTCGAGGCGCCGAGCTGCCCTAGCAGCGCGGTGCTGTCGTCGTGATCCATGTCGACGACGGTGATGTCCGGGCGCCACTCGGCCAGGATCGCGTCCGCCTCCGCCAGGTTTCTCGCGGCCCGAACGACAAAGACGCCGTGATTCAGCGTCAGCGTGATGAGGTCCACGACCAGCGGGCGATCGTGGAGCACGAGTGCGCGGCGCGCCCCGACCTCTCGCGGGTTCACATGGCTGGCCATCACGGCTCATCCTGGTTGCGTGGCTGACGTTGACAAAGCGTCCGCGTGCTCCCTTGCCACCAGTTGTCGGCTGGGCGTTGCAGGATCGCGGCCGACGGCGGAGTCTGACGCGCGACAATCCCATCTCCGCCGGGTACAAAGACACTGGGAGCTTCGTGAACCACGCGATTCTAGCCCGGCTGCCTTCGCCAGCAATGACAAAGTACACATACGCGCCGAAGGTCGCCCACGTACGATCCGCGGGGCGCAAGAGAGGAGCTCCATGAGCGCGATCGAATCGGTTGGCTCGCATGTCGCGCGGCTGCTGCCGGGGGCTGACGCCAGCACGCTCCGTCGCCTGGAACGTGGGGCCCAGCAACGGACCTTCCGCCGCCGCGACGTTCTGCACGGAAGGGGGATCCCGTTGCCTCCGTTTGTCGTGCTCGACGGGCACGTCATGGATCGCCGCGTCGTGGAGACGGGGCAGGTGTACGCCGCGCTGATCGCAAGTCCCGGCTATCTCGGCGGACTTCGCTCGATCAGCGACCGGGACGGTGAGGCGCTCTACGAGCTGGTCGCCCTGACCGACGGGACATGGGCGACATGGGATCCGGGTTTCCTGCGAGGGCTCGCGCTACAGGACGCCGGGCTGGCAGTCGGCCTCCTTGACCTGGCATCGGATTTTGCGGTGGTCCTCAACATGCGGCTCGATGAACGGTCCTTCGAGAATGCGCGCCAGCGGATGGCTGCCATCCTCATTCGGTACGGGGAGGTGATCTTCGACACGCCCCATCCCGTTGCGCAGCGAGCAGACCTGGCAGCCATGATCGGCACGAGCCGCGTGATGATGTACCGGACTTTGCGCGAGCTCGAGGCCGACGGTCTCGTGATACGCCAGCGCGGCGGCGGCATCAGCATCATCGACGCGGAGCGGCTGGCCAGCTTGGTCGCGGTGGCGCCCCCGGACGGCGCTCCGGCTCTCTGACCAACAGGCAGTCGGCCATTGGTCCCGACTCCCTTGACGCTTCGACGGTGAGCGCGCAATGACGACCCCTGCCGGCCGGCCCGCCGATCCGGACACCCTGCGCATCGCCTTCCTGGCGCTCGGTGCCGCGTTCTTCGGCATCGCCGTGCTGGACCGGGTCCTGGCGATCGCGGGCGGGTTCGGCTCGCTGCTGCTGACGGTCTTCCTGACCTGGCTGCTCGCGTTCTTGATCGGCCCGTTCGTCAGCAGCCTCGAGCGCCGGCTGCCGTTCGGCCGTGGGTTTGCCGTGGCGGTGGCCTACGGCGCGGTCATCGGTAGCATCGCCTTGTTCGTGGTTGCGGTCGCCCAGATCGGCGCCCGCGAAGCGTCGGACCTCGTCGGACGAATCGATGAGATCACGGCATCCATCGCGAAGCTCGTCGGCGATATCCAGCGCGCGATCGGGATAGACCGCTCGACCGTGGACCTGGCAGCACTCGTGGAGGATGTGCAGCGACGGACGTTGCCGACCGTCATCCAGGGGCTCGCCGATCAGACGCAGGTCATCGCCGGCAGCGTCCTCGCCGTCTTCGGGACGCTCTTCATCATCGTCGTGCTGTCGCTCTACGCCGTCGCAGATCCAGATGCGATCATGGGGATGATCCGGCGGATCGTGCCGAACCGACACACCGACACGCTGCTGCTCGTCGAGCGCACGGTCGGGCGATCGTTTCGTGGTTTTCTGCGCACCCAGGTCGTCCTGGTCCTGATCCAGATCGGGATCACGCTCGTCCTGGGCCTGGTCTTCGGTCTGCCGTACCTGTTCCTGCTGACCGTCGGGACGGGCGTGCTCATGTTCATCCCGTTCTTCGGGCCGCCGCTCGCGCTCATCCCGGTTGTCTTCGTCGCGCTGGCCTTCCGCCCGGACGTGGCTCTCCCCGTCATCGCGATCCTGGTCATCGGCCAGACGATCCTGGTCAATGCCATCCAGCCTCGGCTGCTCCGGGAGGGCGTGGGCCTCCACCCCATCCTCGTCATCGTGGCCCTCCTGGTCGGCTCGCAGGTCGCCGGCCTGTGGGGGGCCATCTTCGGCATCCCTTTCGTCGCGGTCGTCAACCTGCTGCTGCGCTACATCATCGATGCGCGCGCTGTGAACGAGATTGAGGGCATCGAGCTGGCGGAGATGGTGGCAGCGATCCAGGCCGAGAACCCGGAGGTCCAGGTCGAGGAGGCGGTGGCGATGGCAGCCGATCAAGCCGAAGCGATGCTCGACACGGACGCGTCAGGCGAGGAGCCGGTCCGCGCGTAGCGGCGGTGGGTGGAGAAGCGGAAGTCCCTGCCGATCAGGCGGTCGTGCGTCGGCCCATGAGAAGCCGGTACGCCGCGACGACGACGACGCCACCGATCACGGCGACCACGATGCTCTCGATGTTGACGCCGGTCACGTCGGCGACCTTCAGGACGGTGCCGGCCAGGAAGCCCCCGACCACAGCACCGACGATGCCCAGGATGATCGTGGCGATGACGCCTTCGCCGCCGCCCATGATCAGGTTCGTGATGAACCCGGCGATCGCACCCAGGACGATCCACGCGATGATGCCCATGGCAACCTCCTCCAGACGAACGGGCGCCGCGTGGAGTACCTGCGGCACCACGTGTTCACGAATCGCCATCGGCCGAGGCCCGCCGTGGTCTCCCACCGATCGGCGCTTCTCGCGAGTGTGCCTCCCGAACGCCACCGCGTCATGAAGGTCCGTCATCTCCCGGGGACCACAACCCGAGGATGCCGCTGCCCTGGGACCGAGCTGCTCGACGCGCGTTCGGGTCGCTGTTGGGCTCGCCGGGACGCGACGACGTGAGAGCTACCGAAGATCGTCGTCCCGATGAGACCGATGCCGGACACGCCGAACGATTCTGTCGGGACGGCAGGCCCAGATCGCGGCCGCGGTGCCGCGGCCCACGGTCTGCCGTACGCTTCGGTCCATGACGCCCACCGAGTTCGCCGCCAAGTGGAGCGGCGTGACGACCGGCGAACGCGCCTCGGCCCAGTCCCACTTCCTGGACCTGTGCGCGATGCTGGGCGAGCCTGGGCCGACCCAGGCCGACCCCACCGGCTCGTGGTACGCGTTCGAGAAGGGCGCCGGAAAGCTGGCCGGCGGCGACGGCTTTGCCGACGTCTGGAAGCGCGGCTTCTTCGCCTGGGAGTACAAGGGCAAGCGCAAGGATCTGCGCGCCGCGTACCTCCAGCTCCAGGGATACCGGGATGCCCTGGAGAACCCGCCCCTCCTCGTGGTCTCGGACCTCGAGACGATCGAGGTCCGCACCAACTTCACCGGCCTGTCTCCGGTCACCAAGGTCGTCACGCTTGCGGACCTGGCAGCGCCCGACCCGTCGGAAGCGCTCGCCATCCTGCGCGCCGTCTTCACCGCTCCCGAGGAGCTGCGCCCGACGTTTGAGCCGGTCCAGATCACCGAGGCCGCGGCCCGCCACTTCGCCGAGCTCGCGCAGGTCCTCCGCGCCCGGGGCCACGAGCCGCAGGTCGTCGCCCACTTCCTGGACCGGATCCTGTTCTGCCTCTTCGCGGAGGACGCCAACATCCTGCCGACGGGCGTGCTCTCGCGCCTTGCCGAGAAGACCCGCGGCCGGCCGTCCTTCTTCCTCGATGCCCTGGGCCAGATGTTCGGGCTGATGTCGCGGGGCGGTGGGATGTTCGGGACGGACGAGGTCCCCTGGTTCAACGGGGGCCTCTTCGACTCGGCGGACGTCCTCCCGCTCACCGAGGCGGAGATCGGGTTGCTCCTGGAGGTGGGGCGCCTGAACTGGGCGCTCATCGAGCCGGCGATCTTCGGGACCCTCTTCGAGCGCGGCCTGGACCCGGACCGGCGGGCCCAGCTGGGCGCCCACTACACGGCCCGCGAGCAGATCTGGCAGCTGGTGGAGCCGGTGGTGATCCGGCCGCTCCGCCGCGAGTACGCGGCGATGCAGGCCCGGGTCACGGAGCTGCTCCTGTCGGGCCGCAAGGTCACGAAGGCGACGAGACCCGAGGAGAACCCACGCCTCGTCTTCCGGGCCTTCCTGGATCGCCTGCGCCGGGTGCGCGTGCTGGATCCCGCGTGCGGAAGCGGCAACTTCCTGTTCGTGACCCTGGGTGCCCTCAAGGACCTGGAGTGGGAGGCGATCCAGTGGGGGAGCCTGGTCCTCCAGGAGCCCGGCGAGTTTCCCCGGATCGGCCCGGAGGCGGTCCTGGGCATCGAGATCAACGCCTACGCCGCCGAGCTGGCGCGGGTGACGATCTGGATCGGCGAGATCCAGTGGATGCTCCGCCACGGCCTGGGCTACCGGCGCGACCCGATCCTCAGCCCGCTC
>Ga0209048_10003705_pt1 | contig 14774 bp, 16 predicted proteins | sample FrelakmetCRP12CR_FD_187146 | JGI IMG/M metagenome (GOLD analysis project Ga0209048, IMG submission 187146) | Freshwater lake sediment microbial communities from the University of Notre Dame, USA, for methane emissions studies - CRP12 CR (SPAdes)... | ecosystem: Environmental > Aquatic >... | reverse complement strand
GTCAGTCAGCTGAAGAGGGGTTCGGTAAGAAAGCAAAAGGTGTCAAGAATGGTTGATATACAGACAGTTTCGATTGCCATTGCCTCCGCAAGTGTTGTAGCTGGAATTGTTTACTATGCGTTTCAGGTTAGACACCAAACCAAGATAAGAAAGACGGACCTTCTCACAAGACTCTATTCAATAATGGTCAGCAAGGACTGGCTGGAGGCTTGGCAGAAAGTCCAAGAAAGGAAAGCCCTGAACTATGATGACTACTTAAGAGAATATGGATCTGTTGAGTTAAATGAGGTGTACGTGTTCCTTCAACAACTGGGCATGCTTCTGAAGAAAGGACTCATAGACGTTGACATGATACCTCTTTCCTACGGGCAAGTCAATGCTCAATGGGAGAAGTTGAAACCTGTGCTTGAAGGTGGTAGAAAGAAGTGGAGCACGCCGAAACTCGGCAATGAAGCGGAGTACCTTTGCAGTGAACTAAAGAAGAGAGAGCAAACAGGTGGTCACAGTGGTTGATATATCAACCGTTTCAATAGTGATTGCTTCTGCTGGCGTGTTTGCGGCAGCTATCTACTATGTTTTCCAGCTTAGGCATCATGGCAAGGTGAGACAGACAGATCTTGTGATTAGACTTTCCTCTGAATTCAAAAGCAGAGAATTCTTAGAAGCGTTTGTGGACACCTTTGAGGTTGAGTTTAAAGACTACGATGACTTTGTGAAAAAGTATGGAAGACCCATTTCTAAGAGCCAAGTTCCCATGTCGTTTATGATGATGGGCAACTTCTTTGAGGAAATTGGGATTCTTTTCAGAAATGGGCTCATAGATGCTTCTCTGGTCAGTCAACTTTTTCCCATTTCCGAAATGTGGGAGAAGATGAAACCTGTTCTTGAAGGTATGAGAAGGGAATATCACGATCCAGGACTTTTTGAGTGGTTTGAGTACCTCTACAACGAGATGCAGAGGAGAGAACAGAAGCTTAAGCAATCAAAAACCTAGAAGGTTGGTTGGATAAAACTTTACCCCCCAAACCAAACATTCCAAAAAAGCAAATTGCACCAAACTTATAACAATGAACTTCCTCTCACACTCTTTGAATTTTCTGATTTCTAATTCTAAACAAGAAAAAATATTAGAAATTCTATTTCTTACCCCGTTTAGAAATTAGAAAACTAGAAAACCTAAACGTTACCTGAAAATGCAATAGACTGAATAATGAAAATGTTGCTTATTTATTCAGTTATGGGGAGTTTTTGAAGAACTAGGAGATTGAAGGAGATAGACCATTTGTGCACGAAGTGCACACCATAGGAAATACTGTTTACTGTTTCTATAACTATGCGGAAAAGCTATAGCTGAATCGAAAGTGACTATATGGATTGGTGAGTTGAGTTGCTTGAAGGCAAGAGCGTGAACTTGAGAATTATAGAAAAAGAGGATTTGCCTCTGCTTCAGGAATGGTGGAACAGCCTTGAATTCTCGGGAATTTACAATCCATTAGATGCACAACAGTCTAAGGCAGATATGGAAAAACAGTATGAGAAGCTCGGGTCGGAAAAACAGTGGTTTCTAGTACTAAAAAAAGATGGAAGCAAGATTGGTTTCTTGGGAATGGGAACGGGTGTTTTCGGATGGCAGATAGGCTATGTTCTGATTCCTAGCGAAAGAGGCAAAGGGTATTGCACTGAGGCTGTCCAACTTGCATTAGACTATTTGTTCATGTCTAAAGACATAGTCAGAATCCAAGCGGGAACTTTCATAGAGAATTTGGCATCACAGAGGGTTCTGGAAAAAGCTGGTTTCAAGAGAGAAGGAAGAATACGAAAAGGGATGCTTGCTTGGGGGAATTGGATAGACCTCTATATCTATAGCATTCTAAGAGAAGAATGGAAAGAACCAAAAATACTAACAAAAACAACATAGCGCGCGCAACTAGAAATCTTATATCTACATTGCAACAGAAGAAAAACTAGGGATACAGGAATGGGTGAAAAGAGAATCCATGTTTTCAGAGAAATCGTAATTGTCCTAGTTTTAGGTCTAGTCTTGGTTTCTGTTCTCAGTATCAAGACCGTTAGTGCTCAGGCTGGACAAATAACACTCAAACCATCAGACGATACATATGTTGATTCTAGCAACCCAAATTCAAACTATGGTGGACAGACACACCTCGACATTGAATATTTTATCGTTGGTACACCACCTTATCAACTAACTTACATAAACATAGTGTGGCTGAAATTCAACTTGTCGTCTGTTCCAGACGGAGCAGTGGTTGATGTGGCGACATTTCAGCTATACACGGTAACAGCTGGTGAAACATTTGACATTCACACTTATTCATGCTCCAACAACTCGTGGACAGAGCTGACACTAACGTATTCCAACATGCCAAGTTACAATACCACTTCAATGGACTCGGCACTTGTTGCAATTGGTTATCAATGGTACAATTGGAGTGTAGTCGATGCTGTTACTAACGCTCTAAACAGTCACTCTTCAGCTGTGACGGTTGTAATGAACGAACCCTCGCCTCATAGTCCCTTCAGCAACGTCTGGTTTGATTCCAAGGAGGCAATTGTCACAGATCATTCTCCCAAACTGTCCCTTCATTGGAGTGGGGTTGTGCCAGAATTCCCAACATTCCTTACCTTGCCACTCTTCATGATAGCAACACTGCTACTAGTCATAATCTACAAGAAACGATGTGTTAAACCTCAAATGTGAAGAAAAGCGCGCGCTACCCCACATCATGCATTCTAAGAGAACAGCAATCACCAAACATATAACACAGAAAGTGCCATCGCACCTGCCCGGGTGCAATCGCAAATGCCAAACAAACATAACCTCGTATTGTATGTAGATCAAGAATTGGTTGAAAAGACTCGTAATCTTGGCTTCAATTTGATGAAATTGAAGGTGAAGAATGGGTGATAGAGGAGCTTGAAAGCAGTTCTATGGAAAATTGACAAGTCATAATCTCTTTATATCGCTTGGCCGCATATATTTCATTGCTTGGTCGTGGCAGGATGAACAAACGAATAGCCGCAGTAATTGCGGTAATTGTGGTTGCTGCAGTTGTCATTGGAACTATCTCTTACTATAGCCTTACACCGAAGAGTAAGGAATTGCCAACAAGCACTGAACACGTGGGTGGCAAATACAATGTTACACTCAGTTTCTTCAACAGTAGTGGAGGCCAAATGGAATATACAGATGAAATTGGAAGCCATTCGGGTTTCATGTATTTTGAACCTCAGATGAGGACTGGTTTGGATTGGATCAAGAATGCTACACCCGAAAACGCAGTGTTTCTGTGCTGGTGGGATTATGGCCACATGATCAAAGGATACGCTGAAAGAAACGTCATAGTCCGTAATCCATCGCACGAGTGGATTAGTATGATTGCAGAGCCATGGCGCTCTCAAGTAACTGAGTTCGACTCGAATGAGAGAATTGTGGACGTAGCTAACGCTTTTACCACAAGCAACTCCACTGAGACTAAACTGATCATGGAAAGATATGGTGCCAGCTACGTCGTTGTCTACGAAGACGAATACGTAGTTGCCAAAGCAGCTTGGATGTGTAAGGTAGTGGGATTGGATCCTTTGAACTACACAACGCCCACGAGTCCTCTGGCGTTCACAGATTCTGGGAAACAAATGATGATCTCCCGACTGCTTGACAACAGAGACACAGGCCTCACTCTGGTCTACCAAGATTCAGTGATGAAAGTTTACAGGAAAGACTAGACACAGATATCCCCAATACCTCAGTGCACATAGACTACATTTCCTCTAGTAGGGTATATTCACACTTGAAAAATCCATGGAATTTTCTAATTTCTAATTCTAAACAAGAAAAAATCTTAAATTCTATTCCTCTTCCCGTTTAGAATTTAGAAAACTAGAAAACGAATCGTTACCTGAAAATGTGATCGCATGAACATGGATTGTATTGAGTGGTTGTTCAGTTATGGGGAGGTTATGAAGAACTAAGAGATGGAAGGAGATAGACCACGTCTGTACGAAGTGCGCGCGTTAGAACTTAAAGATGTGGAAACTTATATCAAGTTCAAGCGAACCAACTCAATTAGAGATCATTTGAAGGCGTTCTTGGATGACTGAAGAGGATGAATCTAGCGAACGAAGTAAATATGGACTCGACCGCGTTCTTGCAATAAGCGATGGCGTTTTTGCTTTCGCAGTGACTCTTCTCGTTCTTGATTTAGTAGTTCCTGTTCTTTCTCCAGGAGCATCAACGGCGGATCTATGGCAAGCACTGTCTAAAGAATATGTTAGCTTTCTCAGCTATCTCACGAGTTTCTTTATTGCTGGCTTATGGTGGAATGCACACAATCGAAATTTCAGACATATACGGAATACAGACTCCACTCTAAGATGGCTGAACCTCATATTCTTGCTCTGGATCGCTCTGCTTCCTTTCTTCACTAAAATCTTGGATCAGTATAACACTCTTCAGATCGCTGTCGTATTGTACGCGACCGATCAGGCTGCTGCAGGTATTTTCATGGGTCTCTCGTGGTGGTATGCAAGTAGAAACCATCGCCTAGTGGATAAAAACTTGAAAAAAAGCACGATAAGGACCAGATTATTGGCCAATGCTGTGGCACCATCTTTCTTCATCATTTCCATGGGCATCTCTTTTGTAGGTTCCACTATTGCCACCTACTCTTGGTTTGCAATGTTCCCTGTCCTTTTCTTGACGCATCGTTTGGAGCGAAAAAGTGAAAAGCAATAGTCAAAAACCGAAAGCTTTCTGTAAAGCATAGAAATTAGCGCACGCTAGGAGATTGTGAAGAGATAGACTGCTGGGCACGAAGTGCACATCATTAGGGCACTGTTTATTGTTTCTATGACTCGATACTGTTAACTTACTAGGGATAGAAGATTAGACCTTTTCGGCTTGTTGCAGTTTGAACTGTTTCTCACACTCTAAAGCCACAGGTATTACACTTTCACTCGTCAGACACACGAAACTGAGTATTTCCTTGAGCTTTCTGTTGACATCGGTCTTCGCACCATCAATTTTGACTGTTCCATCATGTTCAATTTCAAAGTCGTAGTGAGCGATGGCATTTCTCAACTTTCTATCTAAGCCTTTATTGAATGACTCGAAACCATGCTCTTTCAAAAACAGTTCTTTTGTATATATGTTGACATCCGCTATCTTTTCCATACAGGACGCAAAATCTCTGTCAAAGAAATTGAATAGGTCATGTCCTTGCGAGACAAGCATCGCACAAACGAAATTCATGTATGTGGCAAATCCCCCTTCAGCAGCAAACAGATAGAATACTAGACGCAACAGCGCTTTCTCATATTCACCCGTTCCTGCAGTTTTAATGATGTTCTGAATAGCATTCAGCGACCGTATTATTGCCTTGTTTTTCTCTATGAAGCTCTCCCAGTCTTTTTGGACACCTACGACTTTCTGACTTGACCAAGCATCTTTGACTAGCTTTTGCAGTTGCTTAGTTAGTGCCTCACGTTCCTCTTTTGTCCCCCATTCAATTACCAAGATAATTCCACCTATACCTCTAATCAGCATGTATTTACTAAAAATCTTATTAATATGAAGTAGTTATTGAGATTTGGTGCAAGCTTTGGCTAAATGTCCAAGGTGTGGAACAGAGGTTTCTAAGGTTAGTAAGGAATGGAATTATGCTGCCTTCCATGTCAAAGGATTTGACTGCGGAAAATGTGGAAAATATTTCAAAGCGTATTATCATGAAGGGAGATTAACTCATACAATCCCAAAGCAAGGACGATGATTCAATCAGCGAGAGAGCTTAAGAAAGTGTTACGGGCTTTGGCCATCAACAAGGCAGAATCTTTTTCCAACTGATCAATCATTCTTATTTTGTCAGCGATTAATTCTCCTATTTTCTTTTGCATACTCCTTTCGGGTTTAGGAAGCAGTGTATTCAGAACATCATTCTCAGAAATGCGTTCTCTTGAAGGAGTTGAGCCAGTAACACAGTACTTCCATTGATCAGTTACAATCTTAGATCTTAGAATGGCTAGCAGATACTGTAAGTCAATGTCCTCGGAGACTAAATATAACGGCATAAATTCAGTGGAGCATATGCAGCCTTCGAGTCTGTTATCAACGAGAAACACTTTGCCTTTCTGAGGGTTCAAACAACTGACTAATATCAGTCCCTTCTCTAACAGAAGCTTTGTCGAATCTAACTCATCAGTCTCAGTTATTCGCACTCTTCCTGTCTTTTCTTCAACATTCCTCATGTCAATAAGCTTGTAATAATCAGCAAAATTCGGACTTTTCTTGATGGCTTGCTTAACCAGTTTTCCAAGTTTTTCATGATCTCCGCTTTGTATCAGTTTAGTCAATGCTTCTCTGTAGGGAGAATGCGCTATTGCGTCAAGCCGATTTTCTTGAGAGATGTTCGCAAGCGAATACTTGGTAGAAAATTCTTCTGGAAGAACTAAGCCAAGTATGTCGAAAATAAGACTGTCAAGTGTTGAAAGTATATGGTCTCGTTCCTGCAGACAAAGGTAAGCTTTTTCATACATTCCTCTAGTTTCTTGCGATATTTCGTACTGTTTGTCAATATCCTTTGGAAAAAGTATTCGCAAATCCCCTATTGCAGAATAATCTAGAGCAGGTCTAGTTCCTCCAGTGACAGCTCGGTCCATTTGCAGCTTACACATCTCACTATTGAGAAAATGGCATAAGTAGTACGGTAGTATGATTTTGTCATCGACTTCCATTTTTACCGAATGCTGATTCATGTTAGCCTCTTCAATGTCGTCAGGGACTACCGCAGAAATGCCATATGTAACTCCAGTTATGGTTAACAGAACATCATTTGGCTTCAGTTTCGATCTTCTTAGCATTTTCTCATGAATTATTCTTGGAATCCGAACTGCTTTCTCTACTTCTAATTTACATTCCTTTACGTTTTGGACTCTGATAAACGGAATGCCCTCTGGAACATATGTGGCTCCTAGAGGGGTTGCTCCCCCTGTAAGTCGTGTTTTTGAATCTGCCAAAAGCTTCCGTAACGGCTTGACGATTTTTCCGTCAGTCAGTTTTTCAAGTCTACTCAGTGTTTCGTAGTATTTTGGATTAAAGAAATGAGCGTCAATTCGATTGGTTCTATTACTAAGGTTTTCAACTGTGAAATATGTAGCCTTAGAAAGGTTCATCTAACCTGCCCCAGCTCAAACTTTCTGAAGCTGTCACGAATGTTGTCAAGATCGCTCAATTCTTGCGCATTTTTCCCAGAATCTGTATGCCCGACATTTTGGCTGATAGCCATGAAGACTTTCGGTTGTTGCTCCTCAGTTTTTTCTTTCTTCACCAAATACAAAACTGAGGTTTTCACTCCACTACCAGTATTGACAAAAGTGTTCTGTGGAAGCGAGATTACCGCACGCACTATGAATCTTGACATTATATAGTCTCTAAAATCCTTATTTGATTTTGTGTTGAGGACGCTTTCATCCATTATGGTCAAGAGCTTTCCATGTGGTCTTAAGAGATCATAATATCTTTCGATGAACATTATACTAGAACGCAGAGACTGCCGAAGGTTTCTTGACTTGTCTTTGCCTATTGGATCATATGCAAGGTCGTATTGCTCAAGGATCTTCCTTTGATCTTTGTCTTTCTTTGTATATCGCATCGCAAATGGAGGATTTGTCAAAACTACGTCAAATTTGAGACTCTTAGTAGTTAATGTGCCTTTGAGTTCTCTAATCTCATCAACAACTTCTTCATCCATGCCTTTCTCAATAGTCATATCTTTATCGAGTGCGTCAAGGAAGAAGATCTTGCTACCTCCATCGCCATGAAGGTACATGTTTATCCTTGCAATTCTGGCAATCGATGGAGGGCCGTCTCCCACATCAATTCCAAAAAGGCATTCTTCTTTCAGTTGATCAAGATATTCCTTTTTCTCGACATCGCTGAGACTAGCATTCTCTTTGATTTTCTGCCCCATCACTGCCATAGCTTCAATTAGGAAACCTCCAGTTCCACAACATGCATCCAATACTTTGTCAATGTGTTCCTTGTTGGCCTTCAAGTCTGCGAGATGCGTCATGAATTGAACTACAGACCGAGGAGTGAAGAATTGCCCTAATGCCTTGCCCCTCATCGTAGCACTAAGAAAAGTCTCAAATAACTTGCCATTGAGATCCTCATCTACGCCATATAGATCGTAATGCTCTAGAAGCTCTACTGCTCGCTTTATTGTGGATGGTTTCAGAGCAATCTTTTCGTCATCGTTGAATATCCTTTTCTTTGTTCCTTTTTTGTATTCGTCTCTTAACTCTTTCCGTAATTCCCCAAAAAGTATTTCATTGATAGGGTTGGGCTTCTCCTTTTCCTCTCTCTCAATCCAATAATTGCTGAATATGATTTCATCTTTTGGTAACGGTTTCCCTTCCCAAATCCTCTGTTTCAACCATTGATCTTCTCTCAATCTTTTGTCTGAACGTAACTTGACAAACATCAATTTGGCAAATTCAAAAAACGCCCCAACAGGATTTTTTTTCTCACTTCTCCAAATCACGTTATGACATGCTCTGAAGATCCCGACAACCTCATCTCGTGGGGGTTTTCTAAACTCAAAAACCTCTATCTCTTCCCTAGATTGAAGCAATAGTGAAGAATAGGTCAGTTTGGATTTCAGTGTTTCATACTTCGTGTTTCCATCTTGAAAATCCAAGAAAGATAACATGTGTTCAACTTTGTCACTATCGTAATGTTTTACGATTAGTTTCAGTCCATTTATGCCTACACAGTATTGATCTGGCTTTGGGGGTTCTAGTTTCCTTCTGATGACAGATGCGTAGAGTTGTGAATCTGAAAGCCCTTCATCGGCATTTTGACTCGGGTTTTTGGCATCGATAATCAAGACAGGCTTATTATGGGCTTCATCAAGGTATACCACATAATCGGGTTTGTAATTTTTTCGACCTTTTCCCTTACCTATCGACTCTTCTCTTATTGTGGCTTTTGTCTCGATCAAAGAATCTTTATACCCCAAGTCCTTCAGCAATCTTATTACAAAGAACTGTTCGACATCACTCTCATTTCTAAGGTTCCTTAGTTCACAAAACTTGTTCTTGGCATCAGATGCAATAAAGGAGTTTAGAGTCACATTACATCAATCTCCCATCCTTTTTTCCAATTCTGCGATTATTTTTTTCTCCTGCGTTCCTCCGTTGAAAATCCAGCTTGTTCCATTCTGTGTTTGGACGATCTTTCCACTGGCCTTTAGGTAGTCTAGTATTAGGTTGAGGGTGGAGTGGGGCATTTTTGCAGGCAAGAGTTCTTTGATTTCTTCTTTTGTCAGGGGATCCTTTGCTTCCCTCAAGACCTTCTCGACTCTAAGCACGTTCTTCAGTGTCGGAATCCTCACCATTACGTACACAATTAGATGCTTTTAAGTATATAAATTCGCACTCTTGCATCACTATACGGTAGCGTGTCTATTCAGGTACGTATAAGTGTAAAAACAGGCGATAAACTTATAAGCTTGGTCTATATCATAGATATATCATCGGCGATACAGATATGATATGTAAGTATTGCAACTCTGAAAACGTTGTCAAGAACGGTCACACGAACGGAAAACAGTTCTATGTCTGCAAGAGTTGCGCTCACAAGTTTGTCGAACCAGAAGCTTATCCGAAAATGAGGACAAAAGGAAGAGTCATCGCAACAGCCATAGACCTTTACTTTGAAGGTCTCTCTGTCAGAAAGGTGAAAGTCCAAATTGACAGACTCTTTGGCGTGAAAGTTAGCCAAGTTAGCGTTTGGAAGTGGATGGCGAAATATTCAGAAATCGTTTCTCGCTTTGTCGAAGTCTTTAGACCTCAGCTTATGGGCATTTACCATGTTGACGAGACAGCGATCAAGTGTAAGGGTGTTCAAAAGTGGTTTTGGGAGATCATAGATGAGCAAACGAAGTTTCTGGTAGCTGGTCACCTTTCAGGTTCTAGAACTACCGAGGACGCAATAGCTCTTTTCGAGAAGAGTGTAAAGATTGCTAAGAAGAAGCCAATCTCAATCTATTGTGATGGCTTGCCAGCTTACGTTGACGGCTACAACAAAGTTTTCCGCACTCTGAAGATGGAAGGAAGACCAGAGCTAATCAGAAGTGTTGGGATAAGGGCAGTTCACAATCAGAATGCTGTAGAACGCTTGCATGGTACTTTGAAAGATCGTTTGAAAACAGCTAGGGGTTTGAAAGGTGAGGAAACTGTTAGGACACTGCTCGAAGGATGGACGGTTCATTATAATTATGTGAGGAAGCATCAGACGTTGAAAGGCAAGACTCCTGCTAAGGCTTCAGGAATAAATATCGAGAATAGTTGGAACACACTCATCAGAAGTGCAATCGTTGATAAGACTAAAAGCGAATTATCCCAAAGAGAGTGTTTAGCTGTGGAGGTGAGTGCAAAATGAGAAGGGTTTTAGTTAGCTTACCAAGCGGTATATGGAAGATCATTAACGCTGAGCTAAAGGGCACTATTGGAGAAAGCGACAGTGAAGTCGTGAGAAATGTTCTGATAGCTTATCTATCCGAGAAGGGATACTTGAACAAGAAAGGTGAGAAGCATGGCAAAGAAGAGTAAGACCAGTTCCGTGCGTGAAGTTGCTGAGGAAATCGATGTTCTTGATGACATGCTCTCAGCATTGGTCGAAGTCTTGGAAGAGAAAGGAATTTTGACTCAGGCAGAATGGGAGAAGAAAATAAAGACAAGAATGGAAAACAACAGGGGAAAGGTCAGTTTTCGAGACCTTCCACCTTGAGAATGAGCTTTCGGAAAGTATAAGTTTACCGTATTGGGCAATACATTGCCCAAGTCTTTATATGTGTCTGGGCTATACACTGACTGGATTAACATGGATATTTCTCAAATGGCGCGGATTAATCCGTGGTGGAAAGGCAGTGATTCGATCCAAGAGGACAGAGACTTGCGAAAGAGAGAACAGTCGAGAGTAGCTTGGGAACCTCGACTTAGGTTCTACTTCAAGTTTGAAGAAGACGCATTATATACGATGCGTGGTCCTCGTCAAGTTGGAAAGACAACATTAGCCAAGGTTCTAATAAGAGATCTGCTTCAAAAAGGGATTCAAGGCAAGAGAATATTCTATTGGACTTGCGAGTTAGTCAACGGACCGAAAGAATTGGCATCCATTCTCCAAGGCTATCTAGACTATGCAAGAGCTTCAACTAACGAAAGACTCTTCATTTTTCTTGACGAGATCTCCTCAGTCAAAAACTGGCAAGATGGCATAAAACATTTGACTGACACTGGAATGCTTGACAACTGCACCACTATACTAACAGGCTCGCACAGCCTTGACATAAGAAAAGCCTCTGAAAGACTTCCTGGCAGACGCGGAAAAACGGATGAAGTTTTGGACAAGGTTTTTCTTCCAATGAAGTTTTCTGAATACATTGATGTCAGAAACCGAAAATTGCGCGATGTGATTAGGTCTCTTGGCTTGTGGAGAAGAGAGGAGAAACAAGATGTTATTCTTCAGCTTGCAAGTGGCAAGATGCCTACAGAGATTCAAACTCTGAGTATGTATTCAGATGAACTTTCCAAACTTTTTGAAGATTATCTGATAACAGGAGGGATTGTTCCAGCAATAGATGCCTACCTTTCTCAGGGCTCAATTCCTGATAGTGTTTATGGGAATTACATTAGTGTAATGCTCGGTGATGCGATGAGATGGAAGAAGAAAGAAGTGTATATGGCGCAAATCATAAGACGGATTATTGAGAGCATGTGCAGTCAAGTCAGTTGGCAATCCCTATGCAAGACGACAGATTTGGGTTCACATCATACAGTTGCAGAATACGTTGATGTATTAGAATCTAGTTTCATCGTTTCACGTATTTATCGTCTCGACAAGAACAAAGGTCTGCCATTCTTTGAAAAAGATAAGAAGATACATTTCCAAGACCCATTCATTTTTCATGCTTTGAGAGGATGGGCATTTTCACGTCCCTATTATGAAAGCTCTCTTGAATTTCTAGGAGAACAGCAAGATTACGGCAAACTCGTTCAATCTGTGGTATGCAATCACCTCATAAGATTGGCATTCAATTTTTCCCCGAGATCTGATTATGAATACATGAACAAAGTCACTTACTGGGAAAGTAATCTCGGAAGAGAGTTAGATTTTGCAGTGAAGTTGGACGGTACTTTCTTGCCAGTTGAAGTGAAGTGTCAGTCGGATTTCAAGAGGGGCGATTTTCTAGGCTTGCATGGTTTCGTCAAAAGTGGTTCATCTTATTCTGGGATTGTGATAACAAAAGATCGTCTAAGATTGGAAAAAGGTCTTACGTTCATTCCACATTATCTGTTCCTTAGTTTGATCTAGCTTAGCTCATAAATGCTTTACCAATGAAGGCATTTCTTTCTTGAATACTTGGTATGCCTTTATGAAGTCAGTAGCTTCATCTTTGATATATTGCAGGACCTCGGGAAATCTTCCGTCTCTAAGAAGTTTAGGGATTTCGTCATTGTTCAATGGATTGGTTTTTGGAATGATCTTGTCATAGCCTTTGAAGTTGCCTTTGTTCATTAACACTAAGACATGTTTCAAATCCAAGCTGCATCGTTCATGTAAGCAACGAATATCAAATTCTCCTAACCTATGCTTTTTCATTCTTTCGTTCAGAAGGCAGAAGTCAAACAACAAGTTCTTGCCGACGAAAATGAAATCAAAGGGCTTGCACTTCAAGTTTGGAAGAAACGACTCTATTATCGCTTTTTCCGAAGAGTCCCAACTTTTCAATATGTTCAGTTCACCGATTGGTTCGCCAGTGAATCCATTAAGCCTTTGCCATTGGATGGTTCTGATTTCATCCTTGTCGAAGTCTACGCCAGTAGTTTCCATATCAAAATAATGCTCAACCAAGTGGATGCCCCATAAACCTTCTCTTTGAGGTCGCTCTTTAAGTTACTGAATCTGTGAAAACTGTGAGAAGATTTAAGACATGTTCTAGCATACTTCCACTTATGGCCAGAACGATAAAATGTCCAGTGTGCAAGAATGAAGCTGTGGATCGTCAATTTAGGTTGGTGACATTAGTATCAGCAGTACCACCAAACGATAGATATAGCAAACAAGAAGTTCTCTACGCACGAATATGCCCTAAATGCAATGTCGTATTCTATGACAGAGAATATGATGAGAAACTCAGAGTCTAATGAAGTTCAGTCAACTTGACAAATTGACAATAAGTCCATTTGAAGAGGTCTATCCCTAGTAAGTTAACAGTATCCTATGACTCTGCGGAAAAGTTATAGCTGAACTGAGACAGACTACGCTATTTGGTAACTTGTGTGTTAAATGAGTGCGCGCGACTTGGGAGAACTCATTGTGGATATTTCTAAGCAAGACCTTGAAATAAGATCTGTAAGAACACGCGAGCATTTTCTCTTCAATCTCCTTAATTTCCTATATTTCAGAAGAGCTGACGGTGTTCGCTTTCTGATGGAAGGTGGCCCCTTTGGCATAATTGTTTGCATTCCATACGTCGCGCTAGCTGAGATATATTTCTTCAAACAATGGAGATACTTCATCGTTCTTGAGCACCGAGTTGTCGGTGTCTTAGCCCTGCGGGAAGAGATCATGACATTGTACATAAGCAGCATGGCAGTTTCACCAGATTACAGAAGAATAGGGATAGCCACTTACGCACTTAATCATGCAGCAGCAGTTGCTAGGAAGCTTTGCAAGGAAGCTCTTGAGCTTGAGGTACTGAAGAAAAATGACCCTGCCGTCAGATTGTACGAGAGACACGGTTACCGAGTAGAGGAAGAAAAGAGAAGATCCTTCATTCTGAGAAAGCAAATCATGAAGCCCTGATCCAGTGTGATGCGCGCGCTATGATAAAACAGATTTATGTTGTTTAGCAGCGCGCGCTGACCGCGTCAAGAATTAAATATTGAGCTGAGTATTGCTGTCAAGAGGAAGATTGAAATCTTGGATGAAAGAGGGTTCAGAAACTACTGTCTTGAAAGAAAGCTGAGTGAAAAGACAATACAAGCGCACGTTAAGATTGTTAAAGAGTTCGAAACTTTTTTGAGAACAAAGTGCCAAAACAGGAGTATAGCCAACGTCACTTCTGCCAACCTGCACACATTCGTCAAACACTTGATGGATGAGAATAGGAACACATGGGATAACATGCTCTCCCTCGTCAGATACGCCCGTTTCATAAACAACAAGGAAATAATTGTTCCTATGCTGGAGCTTCTTGACGGTAGTGACGTCTTGGAGAACCTCTCAAAAACAATCAAAAAGACAGTGGGTAACACCAAGCACAAGGCGATTTTCGAGGGGATCAAGTTGCCCCCTCTGGGCACACTCTCAAAGGATAGACCAAAAATCACCAAAAAGTTCATGGATAATCTCGAAGCAGAATTGGGTATAAGTAAGTGCAGAGAAATCCTTTCAAGCGGACCTCATGCCAGTCCTAAGGAGCAATATTTGCCTGAGCAGAAGAGGTTCTTGGAATCTAAGGGCATAGATGACTTCCTCAGAAAAAAGCACGAGAAATACGTTGAAGAGCTCGAGAAGTACATGAAAGAAAAGACATTGTACTTCAATCAGGAAATCACCAAAGAGGTTCTTGACTACGTTAGAAAAACTCCGACCTGCCAAGTCGGCGTGAGAAAAGGAGACATAATATACGTCACAAAGATTCCCTACATGGCTAAGGAGTATTTGCGCGAGAAAGACCCCAAGAAGAAGC
>Ga0209048_10003704_pt1 | contig 14776 bp, 11 predicted proteins | sample FrelakmetCRP12CR_FD_187146 | JGI IMG/M metagenome (GOLD analysis project Ga0209048, IMG submission 187146) | Freshwater lake sediment microbial communities from the University of Notre Dame, USA, for methane emissions studies - CRP12 CR (SPAdes)... | ecosystem: Environmental > Aquatic >... | reverse complement strand
CAATCTCAAAGATGGCCTGAATGAACATGAGAATAGCGATGATGGTGATACCGAGGGGACGTCTTGTGGTGCTAACGTTTTGCATGAAATCCTCCTTTTGTGAATGTGTATGATCAATCGTGGATGTGAAGCAAGAATGTTAGGAATGATGAAGTGTTTTGTGTTTGTTCATCACCTCGCTTTCTCTGGCACTCTGGCAAGGTTATACTGAACGATACGAGTCTGTAAGAACCTAGTAGGAGTTGGCTAAGGATAACCCATCTCTAGTATACAATATAATGAATGTGCTAGTTGGAACGTGCGAAACGTGCCACTACATTATAGAGTACACGTGTGCCCCATTGCAGCGAACGAATATTGATGCGTTCATCGTGACCGTGAACTCTATCCCAATCATATAAACCGCTGATGAACATTTCTGGAGCGAAGCCGTACACTTTTATTCCAAGACCTGCAACGCGTTGGGCATCTGTTCCTCCTACGAGTAGCGTTGGGATCACCGTTGCTTCAGGATCATGTTCTTTGACAACATCTTTGATGACATCAAAAAGCGGCGATGCTGGATCGGCCTCGAGTGCCAGGTCAGGATCGATGAACTCAACGTCCATATCCTCGCCGAAAATGGCTCGTATTTCTTCCAGAAACATCTCCGTAGTCCAGCCGGGCAGAATACGCGCATCGAGTGATACCTCGGCTTCTGATGGTATGACGTTGATTTGGGAGCCAGCTTGCTCCCTCATGTCCACCAACCTCCTCGTCAGCGGCGGCCATGAAGATCACATCACGTTTGAGCTGAACGCCAGTGCGTTTAAGCACTAGCATCGTCATCAATTCCATTGTGACCATGTGCTTCATATCAAGAGCGCCGCGGCCATATATGAAACCGCCTGCAATCTCGGCTGCAAAGGGATCATGTGTCCACTTGTCAGGCTCGACGGCCACAACATCGGTATGCGACATCAACAGTAATGGAGGCTCAGAACCATCGCCTTTAAGCCGTGCTACTATTGTGCCGCGATGTGGGGCAGGGCCGAGGATCTCGCAAGCTATGCCCTCTTGTTCTAGGATTCCGCGAAGATATTCAGCAGCAAGAGTTTCATTACCTGGAGGGTTGCGCGTGTCGAGTCGTAGGAGGTTTCGCAAATTGGTAACCGCCTCATCCCCTACCACATCCCAATCAACGTCGCTATGCTTGCTCGTAGTAGGCATTAAAATCTCCTAACAGTGCTCAGTTCTCCGCTGTGATCAGGCCTGAGCGTTATCGATGATACTGAAAAGTGTACCATTGAGCAAATTATATCGCGGGATGGATAAGGCTGGCAAATGCGTCTTGAGAGGATTATAAGTAGCAATAGTAGCGGATCTAAAGTTACCCCCCGATTCTCACCCGTCTACGGGCCTTTCTTGACCGTAATGCCAGTGTGACAACGGCAAACACGAAGATGGCAATACACATAAGCATTGCTCCAATAGAGCTTAGTAGTCCGATTACGCCTCCTGCCAGGATAGCTTGCTGCGCGTGCCCAAACTGCAAGACAATCGCTGAAGCGACAATACCTGACACAGTGAGAAAGAAACCGATTGAAGAAAAGATAATGGCGAAAATAGCTAGAGCAGTACCATCCAACCATCGAGATTTTTGCGGATAGATCTTCTGCACCTGCTCAGACTCATATTCCTCTGAATAATGACCGCTATCCGCGCTATACCCTTCTCTATACTCCTGGCTTGTTTGCCATTGTTCTGGCTCCTGCATGCGCATGGTATTTCTCTTCCAGGTATTACTGCTCAATGTTACACGTCACCTCTCTTTACATACGTTTCGGTGTTACAAACATTCCCTCGTCCTCACAATTTTCAGTGCTGACATGTAACTTCTTTAAGATTTAATCATGGTTAATACCATCTTGAATCGTTCAATAGCCTTGAGGGAGTGAAGGCTATGGGCAGGCATCAGAAGCATCTCTCCAGCATTCATTTCATGCTTTACCCCTGAAACAATAATTTCTGCCTGGCCATCAGTTATCATCACGAAGGCATCATACGGAGCAGTATGTTCACTTAAGCCTTGATTTTTATCAAAAGCAAATAACGTGATGGTGCCGGTAGTTTTGTGGATTAGTTCGCGACTAACAACAGAATCTTCTTGATACTGGATTGCGTCGTTTATCGATTGCGGTGTCATCAATTTCTTGCTTGATGGTTGCTCTTTGTTCATGCTAAACCTGAATAATTCTAGAATCAACTCGTAGAGCAATGATCCCTGTGTCTAACACATGTGACCCACTACAGACAGCCATCATGGCGTCAGTTCTGAACGCACACTGGAGGACGCCCTGCGTTGCCTCTTCGCTGGCCATGGGTAGGAGTTTGTCGTACAAGTGCCAATCGTGCAGGAGTTGTTTTCTCGCTGATGGGCAGGGTCACTGTCAGGACGCCATTCCCATAAGTAACATTAGCACATACAGCATCGACTGCGATTGGAAGAACTAGTTCGCGGTGATAGACCCCCGCGCTCCATTCATCAAGCAGTAGATCCTTGACATCCTTGAGCATACTACGTAGGTTCCCATGGATAATCAGGCGACCATCAACGGTGACTTCGACAGAAATGTTCTCGGGTTCCAAACCAGCCATCGGGGCTGCAATCATTAATCGCCCTTCTGTCCGGTAAACCTTGACAGGAATGTTCTGTTGCTTCAACTGCTCTTGCATGTTCCTCGCCTCTCGTTTCTCTGTCTTTTAGCTTCTCTCATTTTTCATTCTATCACACCGAAGTATGGAGAAGAAAACAGTTTTCTCTTCCATGACAAAAGGAAATATCGCCATCATAAGACTACCGCAATTCCGCTGCAGGGATCTAAACTTCAAAAGGCAAAACTAGCTATACGGTTCGGGCCACTTCCTTCACACAAACCTCGCTTCCTAATGGACTAAAGCCTATCCGAATAACCTGCTATAATTACCACAGGTCGTGATAAAGGATGCCAGTCAAACCCCTCAAGCGTGGCCTGCGGGATAGTTGTGCTCTATACTCACAATGGTCTTCCTTTCTTTCAGCCCTCCGGTTACCCGCCATCTGGCAATTTCACTGACGGCAAATGGCCAATAGCTCTTACTCGTGGATGTTCAGAATCTACTGTTGCTTCAATCAATAATGATGGAATCACCTGTGGTGGAGATCCGATCGGTTATAATGCGAATAACGGCGCATGGTTACGCACAGGAATATGTGACAAGGGGATCACTAACCAGTCCAGTATCGACCCCAGCCCGGCTGTGAACAAAGCGCTAGGGTGGATCTACCCATCAAGTGGCTTGATTAAGCTGAATGTAAGTGCGTTGCCATAAAATGGCTTGAGTTCTTTTAAATCAAGGGCGAGAAAGAGGTCTCCTCTCACGCTGAATCCCACGTTCTAGTGCTTCAATGAGATAAGGACGAAGAGTTGCTGGCGGGATTATATGATCGATGGAACCAACTTGCTGGGCCCTCTGGACGGTATGAGTGTGGTCGAACTCGCTCGCTATCTCGCCCACCTTCTCGGCGTGTACGATGGTCGTGACCTCTTTCAACCTGATTTCCAGAGCCGTCTTCTGTATACCAGTCGCTCGCGCAAGCTGTTCTTGCAAGTCCTTCACTCGAGGATCGGCTCTCATCCGAGCATCGACTTCGCGGGCAAAGACGACGGCTGCCGCCGGTACTCCGCCGATAACCGAGGCGTATGATCCCTCCACAGCAGCTGTCTCGAGATTCTCATTCAATGCCTTCGAGAAGTCGACGAACGCGCCACCATGGTAGCGTGATACCACACAAAAGATGAGAGGTCCCTTAAAGTTGGTAATCGCCCGACCAATCTCAGCGCCGTACTCGAGCTGTAAATTGCGTAACGATTCTGGTGAGCCATCGAATCCTGAAAGATTGGCGATCACGACGAGGGGCCGGTTGCCGCTTGCCGAGTTGATGGCTCGCGCCGCCTTCTTCGAAGAAAGAGGGAACAGCGTGCCTGCCGTCCATTGTTCGGGTCCGTCACCTGGAACAAAGCCACGCCGGGGAATAGGCCGGGACTCAATACCGAGCATGGCGACTGGATAGCCCCCAATATGCGCATCCCATACAACGACCATATCTGCTCCGCGCATATCATGCCAACGTTCTAGCGGTTGGTGATCCGCGTCGATCAAAGCCCACATAACGGTTCGGATATCGAAGGGATGCTTTCGACCAGCATTCTTCTCATCAGAGAACAGATCTCCCAGGCAAGTGAGATCGCTGTCCTCGGGCCGGGTACTGAAATAGGGAGAGTCACGCACATCACGTGATGCCGGATCTTTAGTTTGCGCACGTCGTGGGAAGCGTTCACCTGGCAGAACATAGGTGTGATCGTAGTGACGCATCAGGACCTGGCAGGCAGAACCGAGATCGAGAGCGAAATATTGCGCCTGGCCGTTAGGACCCATAATGTGTTCGTAACCGCCGATCCCATAGTTATCCTCAGCCGAGACTCCTCCTGAGTAATCGAGGGACTGCTTGCCAGTCAGTACCATCGCGCCATCAGGCGTCATGATGAGGATGCCGTGGGTATGCATGAGCATCGTAGCCTCGGCATTCCAATAGGGCTGAGCGCCAACATTAATGCCATTGACGATCACGTTGATTTCTCCACCAATCTGGGTGAACTCGATGATGCGCCGCAGCGTCCTGGCGACCCAATCCATATTCTCAGTACCGCTCTCCATTGAGATCCTGGCACCTGCTGAAAATGTAAACCACTCAAGTGGCACCTGGAGCCGCTCAGCAAGATTGACGGCTTCAATGATACGCCGGCATTCCGGCTCTGCAACCGATCCAAGGCTATGGCTTGGATCCCCGAGTAAAATGACGCGTGTCATTCCTTCCGGGTACTTGGGTGTATTGTTACGGATGATACCAACTACGATCCCCGCTCCGTTCTTGCCGTAGGGACGATCAAAGGGTACTAACCGGTTGTCCTCGTCCAGGTCATATTCGGTGAACTTGCCAGGAGGTATCTGGGTGCGAATGCCTTCTGGCTCTGGAGTCAGCATTTCTATGATCTCATAAGGATAAATAAGTCCGCGCTGCCGCAACTGAACAACCTTCTGCCGGTACTCGCTTAGTGTTGCAATGGGCGTTTCAACCGGCTCACTCACCCTGAGCACTAATTCTCGGCCACCGGGGTTCGAGAAGTGCAGTATGCGACTGCGCAATTCTCCGGTCTCCGGTTCTGCTATCTTCGCGTGAACCACAATTCTTTCCAGGCCAAGCCCCTCAGTAGCTGGCCAGAGCTTCCGCATAAGTTCCAGGAACTCCTCTGGTAACAGCCCGAGCGGTGGCCAGATGTAGAGCAGCACACGGTTCCAGGGTAGGCGCTTATGGAAAGGCAAGTGGGACTGGTATAGGCGGATGCTCTCCAGGGCTTCCATCAACATGCGTTCGAGATGAGGAATCTGGAGGATCTTGCCTGACTTGTCCCGTAGTGGTGACATATCACGTACCTCAGCAAGAGCGAACAATCGCTCGTCCTTCGGGTTGTCGATAGCGATTCCATGGAACAGGTAAACATCCTCCGCTGAGGGCAGCCGCTCAATCTGGAAGTTGGCGAGCCGCCAGATGTGGAGTCTCTCCCCCATCATGGGATGAAGCCCGCGAAAGAGCCGATCCTCCTCGTAGCCCACCGATTTATCGTGGGGGTTTTCACCAGGGCTGTAGGTGAAGTGCTGCGTGCTCGTCATACCAAGGCCCATGCCTGGGGCGTTCACGGCAACGACGATTCGACGGAGATGGCGCGGGAAGTTTGTCTTGTTGAGTATCATAAAGATCTCCTGCTCCGTTGACTCAGCATCGCCCAGGGAGGTCGACCGCCAGAGGTAGAAATCGACGACGACATCGTTCTCATTCGGAAACTGATTGACAAAGCGGGACATGGCCATATCCGCAACAGCGAGATCTTCATACCGGGCGTACGTCGTCACGACAACGATACGTGTACCCTCGTATTGGTAGGCTGCTTTGACGAAAGTTTGTCCATCAGCCGTCGTGCATTCGAAATCCTCTAGCTTGCGGATGCGATAGTAGCGGCGTGTGAGCACTTCAAGCATGAGTTGATGCATCTCGTCTTCCGACTGAGGAAAGCGGCTCGTGAGCAGATTCTGTAATGGCTGTGGACAGGCAACCAGTATACTCATCCGCTCATCGCGATCAGAAGCAGCGGGATGCCCGGCAAGGTACGCGAGGTGGACCTGCATCTCCTCGTAGACCTTGTTCCTGGTTTGTTCAAATAAGGGCTTATTGAAGTAACGAAAGCGAATCTCGCGTGCAAGGTCATTGACAGCCAGGTAGCGTCCTTGCGTTGCAAGTAATAGTCGATCGAGGAGGATATGCATTTCTCCGCTAGCTGAAAATGCTAATGTATCCGCATGCTCAAGACGTCTCTGGAGAATGGCTATGATCGCAGCCAGTTGTTGATTGATATGTTCATGCGACTTATACATCAATAGTAGGCTCGCGTCTAGCTCGGGTGAGGGTTCCAGGCTTTTGATGCCGTAGTGAGCGAGTGCTCGTTTCAGGCTAGCGAGGAATGTATTAGGTAGTCGCTCAGGTGTATCGCGGGAGCGGAGATAGGTCAGCAAGTCCTGCTCAACGCTGTGTACCTGTTCTCCCTGCTCGGTGGCCTCAACCGGATCTAGCTCGCGGCGGAAAAGTGAGCAGATGTCAGCGAAGGTTGAGAGTATCTCGTTCTCGCCTTGTAGCAGTTCCTGATTGTCTGGTGCGATAAGATGGTAGACCGTGCTCTGTTCACTGAGGAGTTGTTTAGAGTCGGTTGGGTCAATGTCATATCCAAGTATTTGGCAGCGCAGCGCTTGGAATATCCTACGATAACGCACCTGGAGAGTGTCATCATTGCGCTCTGCTGTGTATGCGGCATCTACGAACTGGATAGGTTCGGTATCACCAGATGTATCGACCCATTCCGAAGGTTCAATGTGTATGAGAGGCGCTCCCATATCAACTTGAACATTCCTTGTCACGAACACTTGCACCACGGTGCCTGGGAACGGAGCTGTAATCGCCATCTCCATTTTCATGGTCTCGACCAAGGCAAGTTGATCGCCCGTATTGACGTGATCGCCAGGAGTGACGGTCACGGAAACCACCACAGCAGGAGCAGGACTGCGCACAAGGCCTCCTTCCTCGTGTGTTATACGATGAGGGATACCCTCGACCTCCACATAGCATTCGGGTCCATCTGCGAGCGAAAGGACACGATATCGTCGTCCGAAACAGGTAAGCCGCCGTTCAAATTCTCCCAGTCGCTCTACTTGTATTTCGATGCTTTGTCGGCTCGTTGTCACGCGATACTGCTGGGGACCGAGGCAGGAGACCTTGAGCTTATATACCAGCCCGCGATACTGGAAGTGAGTGGGGAAATCCGCGCTCTGGCGCACTCTGGGTCGTCCACGGGCTGCGCTAGCGTAGAACTCTGCCTCGGATAGGCGTTGCTCGGTGTTGTAGACCTCGACCGCTGCCTGCAGCAGTGCAATGCTGGCATACTTCCGAGACCGTTGTGCCTCTCCACTTCTCAGGCGGTCGAGCCAAAGGGTTTCGACCGCACTGGTGGCGAGATCGGGACGGCTCAAGAGATCAAGCAGCAACGGCTTATTGCTCATCCCCGCGCGGATGACAACTGGGCTCTCGGCTAGTGCGCGGCTCAAGCGTGCAAATGCCTCCCGGCGGTCGCGTCCCCATGCTGTGATTTGGGCAAGCTTCGGGCCGAATTCGGCATGAACAATGTCTCCCTCTTCATAGCCGGTATCAATGCGAATTCCAGGCCCACCGGCGAGACGGAATAATTCGAGTCGACCCGAACCAGGTGCAAAGCCGTTATCCATATCTACGGCGTACAAGTGGATTCCGATGGCATGGCAGGTAGAAGCAGGAGGCTCACCTACAAGGCGTCCACCGCGCGCCAGGTCCAACTGCAATTTGACCAGGTCGAGCCCCGTAGTGACCTCTGTAACTGGATGCGTGGCACTAAGGAACGAGTTGAATTGCAGAAACCAGAATTCACGCTTGCCGGAGTCATAAAGGAACTCAACGCTTCCGGCGCTCCGGTAGTTTGCGAGTTTACATAAGCGAACTGCAGCCTCACGAAGTTCGCGCTCCTGCTCCGGCAGGAGCACCGGAGAACGGGATTCCTCCAGTATCTTCTGACCATGACGCTGGACTGTGCAGTCATGTACTCCAACAGCCCAGGTTGTCCCAAAGGTATCAGCGATTACCTGCACCTCAATATGATGTGCGCCATCGATCATACGTTCAAGGAACTCGGTTGGGTCAACCGGAATGTTAGCCTGCTGAGCAAGTTGCCTGGCACTGATCTTGTTACTCAGGAGCCGTAGCGTCTCAGCAGTTGGCCCAACGAACACGATACCGAGCCGCTTGCAGAGATCCGCAAACCAGGCTTCTTCAGCGAGGCGACTCCAGCCGACCCAGGCTCCGTCGGCCTGAGCAATGATCAGTGCCTGTTCAATACGTTCAGGATCCAGATAGCTGCTCCTGCGCTGTCCGTCTCGCGGGTCGAGGAACGTTGCTGGACCGATGCACACCGCGTCGTCGGCCTTTCGCACAAACATCGCCTGGCGGTCAGGCTCAGTGAACAATGCCACCGTTGAGAGACTTAGCTGCCGCTCATGGTTCAGTTCCTGCACGGCCCGGATCAAGCATAGAGCTGCCACACCGTGGTTGACGATGGCAATTCTTTCCATAGGGTGCTTCATAGTATTGCCTCTGTTGATGGACCGTAAGGGTTTCTGGTGATTGTTTGCTTGTACCATGGCTTGCGCGACCCTCCCGTATGTAGATCAACGAGAGTTGAAATAGCGAACAGTTCATGTCACTTTACATTTTCAACTAAAATGAGGTTGGTAGGCAAGCTCTTCAATGTTCTTTGTTCCCATTTCTCAGTGCATGCGGCATAAAGTGATTTCATCTAAGCATGGATAAGTTGAGTTCTTTGGAATAACTAGTCAGGGGCATATGTTATCGCAGGTAGAATGTAAGTTACATACTACAAGTTAGAAAGAGAATCACACATGACAACACAAACGATCAAAGCGATACAGGTCCACAACTACGGTGACGTGGATCAGCTCAAACTTGAGCAGATACCGCAGCCAGAGCCAAAGGAAGGCGAAGTGCTTGTACGCGTACACTCGGCAGGAGTGAATCCCATGGATTGGAAAATCCGCGCAGGCTATTTGAAAGACTTCATGCCGAAAACATTACCCTTTGTTCCTGGCGCCGACCTTGCCGGAGTAGTAGAAAAAGTCGGCCCTGGCGTGAACACATTTCAGCCGGGCCAGGAAGTCTTTGGCACGGGTTCTCAGGGAGCATATGCAGAATTCGCGATTGCTCCGGCGAACATGCTGGCGTTGAAACCAAAAACGATGAGTTTTGATCAGGCCGCCACCATTCCCGTCGGCGCGACCACGGCCTGGCAGGGCCTCTTTGACCACGGGAATCTGCAAGCCGGGCAGCGCGTGCTGATCCTGGGAGGCGCTGGTGGTGTTGGTCTCTACGCGGTACAATTTGCCCACTGGAAGGAGGCGCATGTCATCGCTACTTCCTCTACCAGCAATAGAGATTTCGTGCGCTCATTGGGCGCGGATGCGGTAATTGACTACACAAAGGTGCGCGTGGAAGACGAAGTCCTCGACGTAGACCTGGTTCTCGACACAGTTGGCGGTACGGCGCTTGCCAGTGCCTTACCTACGCTCAAACGTGGTGGCACGCTGATAACAATAGCTGGTCAGCCCGACGAGGTGAAAGCGCGCGAGCTGGGTGTGCTTACCACACGTTTCTCAGCCCAAATCAATAGCGAGCTTCTGAGCACGTTTGCAAAGTTGATCAACGAGGGCCAGATCAAGGCGGTTGTCGGCGAAACCTACTCACTGAACGAGGCCGGAAAAGCTCATGAAATCAGTCAGAGTGGCCACGGGCGCGGGCGCATCGTCCTGCGCGTTGCGTAGGTATCTACCGCCACGCGCGACAATATCCCTGTCAAACTCACCTTTGAGGAGCACTCGCAGGCTACTCTATAACTGAGTAGGTAGTTTAGCATAGGTGCCGTAAGTCTCCTGGTCAGGAAAGCCAGGAGACTTACGGCACCTATGCTAAAAATGTTTTTCCTCTTTATGACTGGTTGCCTCTCATTATAGGAAATGAAGAGGTATAATGGTTGCAGAAAAAACGAGTGTGGAGGATGGAGTCATTTTAAGAAGCACTGTTGGAAAATGGCAAGACATGATAGCTAATTTTACCAGGGCATTCAAGGATCGCTGGAGACATCTTATCAACGGTTTCTGGTTTGTACCCTTACTTATTTCTCTTCTCGGCCCAATGCTTGCTGTCTTCTTTCTTGCCCTCGACAATTTTGTTGGAGAGGTAGATCGCACATATCTCTTTAGTGGGGGTGCTGCTGAGGCAAGCATTATTCTCTCGACAATTGCAGGCTCGCTGATAACTGTAATTGCTCTCACATTTTCGATTACCATTCTCGTGCTGCAATTGGTTTCAAGCCAGTATACTCCACGTGCCCTGCGTGGTTTCCTGCAGGATAGGGTCACCCAGATAGTAGCGGGAAGCTTCTTCGCTATCTCTACCTATTGCTTGATCGTACTTACCACCTTGCCTGATTCGTCCTCGCGCAACCCAAGCTTTTTTCCAACTATTAGTGTCACTGTCGCTTTGATTCTTGGCTCTTTCGGACTTGTACTCTTACTTATCTTTGTTCATCATACTGGCTCTGTAATACAGGTGACAGATATTACTGCGCGTATTGCCCGGCAAACAATGGAGGCCATGGATGTGCAGTATCAAACGTTGATGAGCGAGCCATTTGAAGCAGAGACCACCTTTACCTACCAGACTCAAAATGTTGAAGATCCCCCTGTTCGTTTAAGTGCCACCCATCCAGGTTACGTCCAAAGAATAATGTTTTCTCATCTTGAGAACATTCTACATCGGCCTGGACTTCACCTGCACGTGCTTGTTTGTCCGGGCGACTTTGTCACCGAGGAAACAGTAATAGCCGAGATCAGTCCAGCAGAAGAGGCTGATCTGGCATGCAAGAAAGCCGTCTTTGATAGTGTCTACATCGAGCGCGAGCGCGATTTCTTCCAGGATGCCCGCTTTGGTGTTCGTCAACTTGCCGACATCTCGCTTCGTGCCCTCTCTCCAGCAGTAAATGATCCCACGACAGCGATCCTATGTATCAAGTATTTACAGGCTGTTTTCGAGCATTTTGTGCGTTGCAAGCCACAACCAAACGTATTCCATATGGTCAATGGAACAAGTAGCCTGGAGATCCGCCAGCCAACTTTTCGTGAGTATATTGAAGTTTTTCTTGAGATCCGTCATTACTCTGGAGGAAACATACGAGTCAACACAGTACTTCTTATAGCCGTACAAAAGCTCATGGAGCTTGCCGAACAACTTGACCTCGAGGAATATCAAGTCTATCTGACAGAGTTAATGTCTAAGATGTCAGCGCAGTTTTGATAACGCTCTAAATCTGCCCAATCAGCTTCGACAGTCGTACTTGTTCTATTTCAGGATCTGTTATCTGCATATTCATAACGAACAATTCATCCAGGCCCGCTTCAAGAAGTTCAGTGAAGCGTGCGGCGATGGCGGTTTCATCACCTGAGATAATCAGGCTATCGATCAGACCATCCGTCATAGTCCCATCAGGGGCGATAGGAAAACCTGCATCGGCGAACATATTGGCGTAGAAAGGGAGCCGTCCATACCGGCTGAGTTGGCCGCGGGCCGCTTTCAGCACTGCCTGGCGATCCTGGCTAAGCGCTACCGGAATGCCAGCTATCAATGGGGGCACTGAGCGCCCACTTTTTGCTGCACCCGCTCGTAAGGCGGGCAATGCCTTTTCGAGCAAATATGGAACTGGACATACCCACGAGATTGCGCCATCAGAAACCTCACCAGCTAGATGGAATGCCCCTGTACGCAATGCCGAGATCAATATGGGAGTGTGTGGCGTGCGAGGAAAGGTGGTTTTGACCGTGAAGAAGCGTCCGTGATAATCTACGTCGCCCTGCCAGAGGATTGCTCGTAGTATGTCCACATACTCTCGCAAGTGTTCCAGTGGAGCGTTCATAGGTATACCATAGAATCCCTCGATAGCTGGACGATGGCTCGTTCCTATCCCTAGACGCAATCGATTTGGAGCAAGATCACCCAGCGTCAAAGCCTGTTGTGCCAGTGAAATGGGATGGCGGGGATAGGTTGGCACAATGGCCGAACCCATTCGCACCCTGCTCGTCTGCAATGACGCTGATGCAAAAATAGCCATTGTGTCGGGTGCTGATGTAAACTGGGTCATCCAGACCTGTCGCACACCGTCTGCCTCTGCCTCCACAATAGCCTTAGCCGCAGCTGCTGCATCAGCACCATATATTGCTAGCCCAATACGCTCGCTGCTCACCTGGTAGCGAAGCTATCGGAGACGTTTCATTATTCTCCATGAGTCAAAGCCCTTCTCAGATGGATTATGTATTTTCTCTAAACATAGCATGCTGCTTTCTGCACTGTCAAACTTGTACAAAGGTACGGTGGGGCTTCTCATGCGGTCAAGGCGAGCCATCACCTTTCCTCACTCGCTTCATCCTCTGAAGAAACAGCATGGGTGGCTCTCCAGAGAGCCTGATGGTTTCCAGAGGGTGCCTGTGGACGCAACCACAAGGAAACGTGTACCGGTTGCATCGTCTCCTGCACCACTGCCACGAGCTGCTCACTCAACTGATTCAAATCCACCTCGCTGCGCAGTGTAGCGCTGAAAGTCGCCAGTGTCCGAGCCGCGTCGTACTTGCGGCGATAGAAGCGCCGATCAATGATTTGTTGAAGACGGTGGCGTAAAGGCTGGAACAATGCGGAAATGGCGAGGGTCGAGATTACAATAGCGAAAGCGTTATTCTGACGGAACATCCCCTGAAACAGCGATTGCAACGCAAAGATGAGGCTAAAGTACAGCAGTGCCAGCAGTGCGGTCAGCAGGCCATAGACTAGCGCCTTATTGATGACAGTGTCAATATCGTAGAGTCGCGAGCGCAGGACGGCGATGGCAATCGAGATAGGAATGAAAAGCAGCAGGCTATTTGTCACGGTTGTCGGAATCAGAGCCCCTGCTACCGGGGAATTCAGCAACTCTTGGGGGAGGAAGAGATTCCCAATAATAAGAAACAGTGCAAAGCCGCCCAGGGCCACAGAGAGTCCAAATACCACCCACTTGGTCTGTTGGCGCTCCCGATATATGGAAACGCGTCGGTAGCGATAGACCTGCAAAACAACCAGGCCAAGTAGCAGTGCCGCAAACACCAGGGCACCCACACCAGTAAGCTGACCAAGGTAAGCATTGCTTAGAAAGATGTACCACACTTCATAGAGGCCGACAACAAGCACGCCCCAGCGGGTCCAGCGGGGCACAAACCGACCGGAGGGGAAGAGCAAGAAGAAGGTCGGGACACACACCTGAGCCAGGAGTTCCAGCCCTCCGACCAGCCAAAACCAGGCGGGAGTCACCGTCCTCAGACCGAAGTCCAGAAGACCAGTATAGGTGGCGCCGCCGAATAGCACCAGCATGTACGCGCAAAAGAGCGCCATACGATCAGCAGATCGGCGCCAGAAGATCAGCGCTGCCAGCGCCGTGTAGATCAGCGTCGTTCCCACACTCCACCCGATCTGGTAGGCCACCAGCAAGCCAGGTGTGAGACCAGATTGCTGGATCTGGCTCACCTCAGCTGGGGTCCAGCCGTTGATGCACAACGCGCCCGGCTGACAGACAGTTTGCAGCAAGGCGTTAGCATGGGGAATGGCGATGGCGTTCAGTATCAGAACCAGCAGCGTCAACACGACCCAGCCCGCGCGGGTGATGAACAACCAGCGTCCATGCAGGCGCGTCTCCGACTCATTGCGCGCACCAGAGTGTTCAAAGGCGCTTGTTGGGCTCTGTTGCAGGCTCATAGCTTCTCCTGGTTGCTGCTTCATTGAAAACTAACTGTATTTGCAAACTCTACTTTCTCGATGTACATATTACCATATGAGCGTCTCCTAAACGTTACGGCAAGTGTTACAGACTAATAGATTACACTAGACTTGGAGGTATTCACATGTTCTGAGGAGATTAGTAGTAATTTTTTTTAACACTGCGCGTTTCCACTTTATAATATATGTTACGATGAATGAGAAGGACATAAGTGGTTTAACACTCTGGCATTAAAAAGCTAGCCACTCAAGGAGGATCACATGATTGACACGCCTCTACCATCCATGCGCATCATCTATTTTTCTAACCAGTCACCCGAGGTAGTCAACGCGGTTATCGATGGACTGGAAGCGCTTGGGCAGCAAGTCTTGATGCTGGTCACGACTCCCGGACCTCGCGCGAGGCCTGTCAACGATTATAAAAGAACGGTTGCCAGTGCAAGGCGAGATCTGGATATTCTGGTCACCACTCACATGAATCGCCTGGCGGCTATGTTGAGACCTTTGGAACCTGATCTCATCTTCACCACGGGTTTTAGCTGGAAGCTACCTCCAGATCTGCTCACTCTGCCTCGCCTTGGAAGTGTGAATGCACACCCCTCTTTGCTGCCACGTTATCGCGGACCAAACCCGCTCTACTGGCATTTCATAAATGATGAGACCCACGGAGGGCTAACCATGCATCGCATGGATGCCGGG
>Ga0209048_10003703_pt1 | contig 14777 bp, 12 predicted proteins | sample FrelakmetCRP12CR_FD_187146 | JGI IMG/M metagenome (GOLD analysis project Ga0209048, IMG submission 187146) | Freshwater lake sediment microbial communities from the University of Notre Dame, USA, for methane emissions studies - CRP12 CR (SPAdes)... | ecosystem: Environmental > Aquatic >... | reverse complement strand
CCCCCGACCCTCACTATGTTGCTTGACCCGAGCCTGCACATCTTTTGCTATCCCCGTGTAGAGCGACCCATCCCCACAGCGGAGGATATAGACTGTCCAATCCTTTCGTCCCTTTCTCTTCATCCCTTGGATCATCCGTAGGTATTTAGTCTTCACATTCACTCTCTAAAGATTAGAGTTTCATTACAGACGAAATTGGGCGTTGGAAGTTACCAATCATCAATTACGGTTTGCAATATACACCTTTTTTGAATTTTAGGAAGTGCGGATTACAAAAAGAAACATAGCACAGGATCTCCCCAGAAATCCCAGAACAAGAGCGAGATCGGGTCATGAGATGATAAAATAATCGTCTGAAAATTGAAGATTGCCATTGGTAACCGATGACGCTTGCCTTCCTACTTTCCGATTTCAAAGGAGTCCTATCCGACCGCCATATTGACTTCAGACCGTAATTGACGATGAAACTGCCCTTTGAATTGGAGGATCCTCACATAGGAGACTGGGACCCCTGCAAGAATCTGATGGCGAGGTCTGGAAGGATGAAGCCTGATCGTAGATAGCTGTTTAGAAAAAGGGGTCTAAGCGAAGGGCAAAACCGGTCAATCTTGAAAGATGGCATGAGTTGGTCTTGCTCCGATGAACACTGCACCTACAAAGTGTGATCATCACCATGGATCCAATATTGAAGATTATTGATTGAAATGTACATAAGAAAGGCAGGATCATAGGAACCCTACCTCCTTCTTCATTTACCATCCCGACTCAGACGCCCATGGTCCGAAATACTCCACTACAAATAAAGCTGATGTCACACTTCCATTATTGGCAGTCGTTCTTGTCTCAACGCCGCTACCGCTTGACCTCCTGCACTTTAAGGTTGAAGCACTGTCTGCCTTGACCATGAGCCCAGAAATTCTTATGTAAGGTGTCAGACTTATCGGTTGGCATCTGCGAGAAATGTGCGCACAACTCATAGGTACTGTCGCTGAGCATCCTGTATTCATAGGGCTGTTTCGTATCACGGTCCAGCAGCTGAACGGAACCGCCTTGTTCCTTCGAGAGATCCGTAAGCGAAGCCGGCAGACTCTTATGCCGTGTCCAGTAAAGATCAACATTGCTGGCAATAGCAGACAGGTCGGCCACTCGTTGTGCGTCTATTCGCCGAATTCTCTCCTGGGATGGAGAGCCAATCAGAATCAGCCCACCGGCCACCGCGGTCACAACCATGATGGCAACTGCCACGGCAAAAATGCCTTTCCCCGACCACTTCATCTCCAATTCTTCTGTGCGTATGTCCCATAGGTAATATCCAAAGACACCACCGGCGATGATTCCGACCGTCAACACTTTTAGAAGAAAACGGACGCTAAGCTCACCACCTAAGAAATTGTTGATGAGGGCAATCAGGTCGCAGATGATTACGCTGGCAGCAATGAACAGCGTTATATATGTCAGCCACTTGCGGACTTTAGAAGCACGCTTGCTGGGGTCGCGCCCGACTGCACGGCTGAGCAAGCGGGATACATAGAGGAAGATAGGGAAAGCAATGATGAGGGATGCGACCGCCCAGCGGATTTCGTGTAGTGTTTGCTCAATGACACCAGCCGGCGTAACGGGGTCTGGAAAGGCGCGGTTGATGAACTGGAAAATCAGGCTTACGAGGTGGTAAGCGGTAATATAAAGGGTCGAAAAAAGAACGAGGTACATGAATGCCTCACGTGCAGAGAGATATGGCTTTGGCCGCGGCACCGGAATCGGAAATTCGATCTCAGCAAAAGCAGCAAGTGCAATTTTCACTTGATCTGATTCCCAACCTGCCTTCAGTAAGGCATCTTCAATCTGGTCTCGCGAAAGTTCGCGTGCCAACGCGTCCCTAACGAAGTTTAATAATTCCTCGTTGACGGCCATTATTTTTCCTCCTTATTTGCCTAACAAGTTAACAAGAACCCATGTATCAATTGTCGTTTAATGAAGAATCTCTTGGCATACTAACACTCTTAACGAAAAAAGAAAAGATGATGCACAGTTGTACATGAAATGTTTTACAGATCTGCCAGATAAGAGAATAACGATTTCAGGAAGGAAGGGATGAGAACAAGATCGTCGACAACACCTACAAGTCATGCCTATGGATTTCAACATGAGGTTGCGGATTACGTATCGAAACATACTATCATTAATTTAACGGAAAGCCGCTCCGAGTAACACGCAAGATCATAGCGTTCTTATCCGACACGATTTCTAAGATGTACTGATCGCAGTTTGAAAACTCCGCAAAGACCAGGCTACTTCGGGATACAGTATGCCCCAGTAGCCGTCTGGGTGCATATGTATTGGTCAGGCAATTCTTGAAACAACCCCGCAAGCTGGTTCGTATTGCCGCCGGACCCGTAAACGTAATTGCACCCCAACAGTGTGACGGATTTGCCAGCTATTGTCGATGAGCTGACCCGCGCCCAGTTCAGTTTTACGGGCCAGCCACCAAGGCCAGCAAGAATCCCCCAGCCCGGTGGACCTGTTACACTGATTTTTATCTGACTTACATCTGGACAGTTGATGTTCGCTGGCTGAGGCTTCTGAATAGTAAATGGTGCGCTTACTCCCAGAACCGATGCGAGATCTAGACTTGTAACCCGTATTTGAAACGATGTTCCATAAAGATTTGCAGGCAGGGTCCCAGGCGGGCTCCATCCCACATTGCTGGCGCCTGGGCCCACGCTCGCCTGGATTGTCTGAGCCAATGTCGAATTGGTGAGCGAATATAGTTCTACTTTGACAGCCCCTCCACTCATTTCATTGACCCATTTAATTGTGTACGGATGGCCGGTCAACATCGGAGCACCAGCAGCCACGCCGTCAAAGGGCAATACACGGATTGTTGGCTGATTAATAGCGAACAAACCCGATGTGCCCAAAACTATATCGGCCTTGGCGTCGCTCGTTACGCTGGTCCTGAAGGTACCGACAATCTGGAAGCGGCACTGAACAGACGATTTTCCCGACGTTGGAGCGGGAACTGCCAAAGACCAACTCCCTTTTCCGTTGCTCCCGATCGAGATATTGGGTACCGACTGCACGACTGTGCCGGACGAGTCGAGTATAACCAGTTTCACCGATGTCGGATTGCCGGTATAGGACCAGTTGATCGTGTAACGTGAGCCGGCAAACAAAGCTCCTGGTGGGGTTGCAAGGGTAACGGCCGTAGATGCAACAGTAACCGGCAGCCGGGCCTCAACCCGCGTGTCATCTTTGCTCGTCACCCGCAGTTCATAGTTGCCTGCGGCCGTGCTGAAGGGAACGATATAGACGGTGCCCCCTGTGGTCGCCCCGGACCAGATGAGGGCAACCTCACGGTTGTTTTGCCAGAGGGTCACGTCCACCAGATTGGAGCTGGTGCCGTTGCAGGTCCATTCTATATACTGATAGCTGCCCGTATACCAAGTTGACGCATTGACGTTGCCTTTGCTGGAGGCAGGTATGGTGATGGTGCCCTTGGGCGGAGCATTGGGATCATACTTTATTGATGCTGGCGTTGTGGCACTGGTCGCAGTCTTCGCCGGCTGGGTGCTTTTCTGGGTAGTAGGTGACGCTGCATATGCCGTATATGTCAGCACAACCAGACAAACCACAAGCACTGGCATAAACACATGAACTAAGTTTCTCCCTCTTGCTTTCATAATGGCACCTCTCATTCAGATTTTATCCTCAATGATCACGGAATGTCCTATCAATATCAAATTGCTTTCACAAAATGTACCACATTTTTTGAAATAAAGCTCTACAGCTTTTAGAATATTACTGATTGAAATGTCGCATTGAGTGGCGGAATTGAAAAAACAACCTTACAGGTAAGGAAGGGACGAGAAAAAATGCTGGTCAGCACCTTCAACTCATCAACCCTCAATTCCGAAACCGACTAATGATTAATCCTGTTATCAAATTTTTCTTGAATTCGGTAGCGAGCGCATGCCCCTTAGCTTGCTGCGGGGTAAGCGAGCGAATGACGAACGGCACTGTTCCTTAAGAATCGAAGATTCTCCGCAGCTTGCTGCGGAGAGCTTCAATTATCTTATTCATTAGGTAAGAAAACAACGCATTCAATCCTCAAAAGAGAGTGCGATGAAGAAGGCGTTTTTCTATAGGATATTTATTCGTATGTAAAATGGCATTGACATAAAAGAAGTCCTTCTCCTATAATTCCCGTGCTTAACAGGAAGCACTCTGGTCTTTTCCCTAAATCGCGAACACGATGAAATATAAGCCCGCGCAGAGACGAACCTCGGCACAATGGGGGTGAGATCAGGATGAACGCAACCCTTAAGTCGGCAGTAATCCGGTTATGATTGCTGCGGAACTTCTTAGGAGGTGATCTATTAAAGATCGTCTTAAAGTTTTCACACTACTTTTAATGGTTTTTATTTTGTGTGCCGGATGCGCGGCTACGGGGAAAGCACTTATCCGCACAACGGGTAAAGAAATACGTACGTCAGAACTCCTTCCGCAAAAAGACATCGCCGCTCCTGAAACAGAAGCCTTTCCCTTACTGTTTGACCAATTCAGCTACAAAGGATTGCCTGCGGGAGAGGTGGGGACATACGAGATGGTAAGCGGTGTCATCCTGGATATCATATTGGACGCAGACCCCGCCCCCGTCTTCGAAAAATTGGTTCAGCAGGAATTCAAACGCAAGGGAATACAAAATCGGCAGTCCACCTTAACTCTAAAGGGATTCGTCAAAAGCCTGAGTGTCAATGGAGACAGAGCTTATCCGCAGTCTTTTACCGGACAGGTTTCCCTTGATCTTGCCGTTTATAATATGAAGACAGGAGCACAGGTCTGGTCTCGAAACTACAGCGGCTGGGGCTACGGTGCGGAACCCCAGATTGCATTCGTGTCGGCTGTTCGGAACACGATGTCTGCCATCACGTCGGACGACTCAATCATGGAATTAACAGACATCTATCTCGTTTCAATAGGCAAGAAACCATCCGATGGTCTAATCGCCGGCAAGGGAAAGCGTCCCGGGGAGATTACCCCTGTCCCTTCAAAATTACAGGCAGCGAGGGACGAGAAGAAGCCGGCAGCAAAGAGCGGCACGATGCCACCAGCTATTACTATTACCTCTCCAGAAGTGAAACGGGGGGTCAATATAGTGTCCAAAAGCAGTAGCGTCACCGTCATTGGTATAGCGACTGCCGAGAGCGGCATGGCCTGGGTGACGGTGAATGGCGAGGAGGCGGTGCTTGATGAAAAGGGAAACTTTACCGCCAATACCCTCTTGAAATTGGGGGAAAACCGCATTGTCGTTACAGCAATGGATGTCCGCAAAAATCAGAATACGGAGCGGTTCACGATTGTCAGAAAGGTGGACAAGACCACTCCGTCGGCAAGTGAAGAGGCCGCAGCTCCACCTCCAGAGGGAATGAGGTACTTTGCCCTGATCATCGGGATAAACAACTACAGGAATCTGGAAAGGCTTAGAACAGCGGTCAACGATGCCAGAAGCGTAGCCCAGGTGCTGAAGGCAGACTACGGATTTGAGACAACGCTGATTATCAATGAGCAGGCGACACGCGACAATATAATGAAAGAGTTGAACACGCTGCGCAAGAAGCTGACCTCCAGAGACAGACTCCTGATCTATTACGCAGGACATGGCGATTACAACAGAGAAACCGACACAGCTTATTGGTTGCCCGTAAATGCAGATAGGGATGATAACACCAATTGGATTGAGTCGAAAAGTATTTCAGATCAGCTCAAACTCATCTCTGCCCGGCATATCCTCGTGGTGGCGGACAGCTGCTATTCCGGTACGCTAACCAGAAAGGCCGCGACGGATCTATCGGGAAACGACACTCGTGAAATGTATCTCAGAAAACTTCAGGATAAACCATCCCGCATCCTGATTGCGAGCGGTGGAAATGAGCCTGTATCTGATTCGGGAGGAAAGACCCACTCTGTTTTTGCAGAGGTTTTTATACAAGCCCTCAAGAATACCGATAGGGATGTCTTTACAGCCGAAGAAATGCATACGCTCTACATCAGGGAACCCGTTGCAGGCAGGACGGAGCAGACACCGGAATATAAGGTCATCCGTAATTCCGGTCACGACGGCGGCGATTTTGTCTTTATGAAACGGAAGTAGAAAAACGCATCCTTTTATAGCCGTTACTAATTGGATAATACGGGGAAATAGAGCCGTTCCCCTTTCTGTCCTGATGTTGGTGGGAGTATAGTCCTTTTTCCCTTCGACCAATCAACGTAGATGGCCGGTGTCGATTGGCCATCTTCAGGTCATGTAAAGAAAATATTTTTGAAATAACGGCTGTTACTTCTTGTATTTTTCGAAGAGAGCGCGGCTGTTGATTTCCTGCATCTGCTCGCTGTACTTGGGGTTCTTGCCTGAGAAATTAAAATAGTTATAGGGCTGGCCCTCGTAGTAGTCTCCTGTGGCAGTATTCTTTGTTCCCCATCGGTCGGATTGATAGACCGTTCCGCCTTCCATTGTAGAGATCCAATCCGATGTTCCCCGGATGTAGTTGGTCCGCTGGTAGTCGATATAATCCGCGCTTTTCTGCCGCTCGTCATAGGCAGCCTGCATCATCTGGTGGATGTCCTGTGCATTCCGGGAAACTATTCGGGCCGTGTCCTGCTGCATTTGCCGAAGCCTCGCCATACCTTGTGCGATATAGTTCTGGGCAAACCGGTCATTAATTTTATAGGACTGAACCATAGTAGTGAAGTTTGGAACCAGGGGTTCGAACTGTTCCACCGGGGCCGCAACCGTGATATGCCAGAGCCTCCAGTTGGTGTTCAAGCGGGAGCCGAAGGAGATGCCGAAGGAATACGCCTTGCACTTCCTGCCCGCTGCATTATAGGTATAGACAAATTCCTCTGCCTGCACGGGACCCGTGGTATAGACCTGACCGATCTCTTGATTCAGATCCCGCCTCGGATTAACCTGGATGAATTCCATATTGGAGGCAAATCCCATCCGGCCGGCAATGAACTGCATGGCCTGGTGGGGCGGCAAATAGTTAGAGACGAGAGCGCCGGGAACTCGGGCTCCATATTGCGGGGTCAAGACTTCCACTGTCCCAACAATGAAACTCGCAGGGCTGTTTGGATCTTTTGCAATAAAGGCGCCTTTACCAACGCTCTGAAACTTCCAGTCCTGAGGGATCTGCAAGGTTGCAGACCCGTCATGCAGGCTGCGCTTTACCAGAGACACTTTCCCGGTTCCTGATTTCGTCTGAGTTGCACCCTTTATGATGCGAACATTTGAGAGAATGGTGAGAAGGAGTTTCTTCGATCCAGCCAACTGCCCCTCCGGGGCCTCGATACGGGAATAGGTGAAATTCCCGTCACCTCCTTTTATCCAGATACGGAACTCTTTTCTCGTATTCTTATGGTCCGTATAAATGCCGTCGAAAACGACCTTCTTTTTGTCCCGGGAAACCATCGTCCTCTTGATATTCAGATCCGCAGACTGTTTGCGCATCCCATTGGCAAAGAAGCTCGCCAGGGCCAGTACGTCCTTCCTGGTCGGGCTTATCCCATAAAACATGGCTGACGTATAGAGACCGCCCGGATCGGTTACAATAAGGGTTTTGAAGTTTTCCTGCGTTCCTTCGTTTGCCTTCCATCCTTCCGGCATGTAGAGAACAAAGGTCGCCTGTTCAGTCACGTATTTTTTCATGGGTTGTCCGGTGGCCTTTGCATCAACCTGGCCTCGCAGCATGAGGGTCGTGCTAAACGCCAAAATAAAAATCAGGGAGATTGCGATTTTTCTTTTCATGATTATCAGCCTCCAGAAATGATGATCAAGGATCAGAAAGATGACGGTGACACACTTTAGTTTTTTCTCCTGAAGGAACTCTTGTAGAATCTGGGCCCAATTTTGAGAAGAGCCAGTTCGGTATAATTCTTGAGTATCCTCCTACTTCACCAGAGCACTCTTGATTTTGTCGATATCCACATTGTTAACGTAGTGGATAATATTTAACCACATTGAATGAAATCCATATCCGCCGTTAACCATTTCTTCAATGGCCTCATCTTTTGACCAGCCCTGTTCCACAATACGATACATCGCACTCATAACCCCGGTTCTATCTGCACCGTGCTGGCAGTGGATGAGAAACGGGCCATTCTCTTTCTCTCTTATGATTCTTAAAACTCGAATGACGTCCTCATCTTCGATATGCCAGGTTTTTACGCTTAACTCTTCGTCTAATAAACCTGTGCCTCTGATTTTAGCTGTGTCAGAATGGAAGGCACGAAGGTTTATTATAGTTCTTACGCCCAATTTTTTTAAGTTTTTCATGCCCTGCTTTGTTGGCTGCGCGCTTCTGTAGAGGTTGTCATCTATTCTATGTAAATTCGGGACGCCAGGCAATTGTATCGGAGTTGCCCACTCGAAAGGACAATTAAGTTCCTCAGCTAATGCAGGCAAAGCGATGATAAGAATTATAAGCAGAAATGGGGGGATTTTTTTTATCGTGGTTTTCATCTAAGGTTCCTATAGTGCGCGATCAGCCGTGAGACCATTGCACACGTCCCTCCTTGCGGGGAGGCGCTTTGGGCATCTCATCCCCATTTTATTTATCTTCCTCCAAGCTACACGATGGCCTTCATAATATGTCCGAAACCGCGAACCTTCAGATTGTCATTACGACCTATGAAGTAGCGTGCGTTTATTTCATCCGGCCCCAGGTCTACAGCCTCCGCAAAACCGAATGCTTTCAGGTCCGCTGCCAGCGACGAAGGATCAAAGAATGTTTGCCAGGGTTCACCTGCCATGGCGACTCGCTTCGAGAGTTCATCGAATGCTGCCCGCTGCTGGGGATTTAGTAATGAAGGTGAAATAACATAATCGAAGACGACGCCGCTCCCTGTCTTCAGGTTGGCAATAAATTTAAGAGTCGAGGCTATAGCCTCTCCCGTCAAATAAGGAGTCACTCCCAACCACGAGAAAAAGGCCGGCTCACGGTGATCGAAATTCGCATGCCGCAGTCCATCCTCCATAGTCTGTGTCTCAAAATCCACCGGGAGAAAAGTGAGATTATCAGGTATAGAGATACCGGCTGCTTCCAGTTGCGCGCGCTTCCAACTCTGCGTCGCTGGGTGATCAACTTCGAAAACGCTCAGCCGGGCTTGTACGTAAGGGTTTCTATAAGCGAACGTATCAAGGCCCGCACCCAGGATGACGTATTGGGAGAGCCCTCTCCTGACGGCTTCGCGAAGTACGTCTTCGGCATAGCGGGAGCGTGCTGCAATGAAGGCCCTGAGTAAGTCCGAGCCTGGAGCGGCAGTAAACTGCTGCGGAGTAGCCTGCAACGCCGCTGAGGTTTCTGCACCGATGATACGCAACGCCAGGGGATCATCGAAGACCCGGGGTTCATCAAGTATCTGGTGTGCAGAGCGGATTATTGCGGCTCTTTGCGCAGTAATGCTAGGACCTTTTGCTGCCATAGTAACTCCTCGCACTTCTATTGTTTGACCTGTTTATAGGTATGTGGCGGGTCAAGTCTATAATCTCGACAAGATGATCAATACAAATGTCAATAATAAAGATTTGACCCCATTCTCTTTGTCATTCTCATGGCTCCTTTAACCTCTCACCAAACGTTTTCCGAGTTCCAAAGCCTCCTTCATTAAGGATTTATTATTTGTGATTTCTCCGGCATCCATAGCGCTTCCGTAGACCATCCCGACGATACATGCCCCAACATATCCGTATGCATCCTGAAAGGTTCGGAGGGCATTGACACAGCCCGATTTGAACGGATCAGAATCTCCATAGCTCATTGCTATTGCGATCCGCTTGTCCGCAAATGATTCCTTGGCATAGGGCAGCAAGGCAAAAGAACGATCCATCCATAGTTTTGTCTGCGCCGATACAGTAAACCAGTAAACAGGACTCGCAATTACCCAGGCATCCGATTCGCGCAGTTTCTTGTAGACAATCTGCATGTCGTCATTGATGGAACAACCCTTGCTGTTTGGTTTCTGGCATGCGTAGCATGATTTGCACGGCGAGATATTCATGCCGTGGATAAAGAGGGTCTCCACAAGGGCGCCTGTGGACTTTGCTCCCTGGGCGATTTTTTCCGCCAGTATAGCGCTATTGCCTTTCTTCCTGGGGCTACCCAGTAGAACGAGAACTTTCTTCACGGCATTCTTGTCGGTCATTTTCACCTCCATTTTAACGAATTACAATTCATGCAACCACCTCTGCTCGATTTCCACTTTAAATGAGGAAGGCGGTGTGCTGTTAAGGGGTATTTAACCCTGGGGCAGTGGAGGCGTCGGCGGCCGGTGCAGTGTGCGGTGAAGCATTTGTGTTTCCCTTGTTTCCCAGCTTCACCATGGTCTCCATACGTTCCCTCGTATTGGGATGCGAATCGAGCAGCCCGCCGCCCGTGGCTCCTGAAGACTTCAGAAGGAAGCTGAAACTGTAGGCCATGGTGCCCGCAGGATCGGGATCATTGGCCTTTGACAGGATCTCAACGGCCTTACTGTCCGCCTCGGTTTCCTGAGAGCGCGAATAGGCGGGCAGAGCAAGCATGCCCGTCACTAGGGCCGCATTCGAAGCGATCAGACCTCCCACCCCCGGGATAAACGACAAGGCAGTACGGGTCAGCTGTTCTGCTGCGATTGCTGCCTTCCTCTTGTCTGCGTGACCCAAAACCTCATGGCCTATCTCATGGGCAGCCACCCCTCGAATGAGCCTCTCATCACCCGTGTTAATCAAGCCCGTAGTAAAGCCGAACTTGCATTCCCCCATAGACATGGCGTTTAGTTTCTGAGAGTCGATAAAGAATATCTGGCAATGGTCCGGGGAGCGGCCGGCAGTCCGCAGGAGCGGCACAATCTGTTCAGCGACTTTCTTATGGGCAGGATTCTGCCAATCCGGTTTGACGACCTTTGTCTGGGCTGCTGTCTGAGTCACACAACCCACAAGGGATGAGATGCAGAGATATAATAACAACTGGCGCCAGGCTGCTAATGTCATCGCTCTGTTCTCCTCTTTCTCCTGACACTTTTGTTGAGATTTGTTTGGCCTCTTATACGCAGGCCGTTGCAATACTGCTCCTATCATTCTTATTCAGGCACGTCAATTCCATACGGAGAGAAAGTATCATCTTCGCACCACGAGAAGCGGCATGATGTCTCATTGAATGTTGCCCGGAAGAGATCTGAATAGCGAAAACTCCTTGAAAAAAATCATAGAATGGGTATAATTAATTTAAGGTGCCCTCAGGCATGGATTTGCAACGATTAAATTACACTTGGAGGTCTACATGAGAAAAACCTTAGCTATTATTTGTGCAGTAACAATCAGTTTCTTTATGGCAACATCCCCCGTTCTGGCGCAGGATCAAGACAAGATACTGAATCCCAGGGAGGGAAAAGGGGAGTGTAAAGCAGATATTGAAAAATTTTGCAAAGACATTAAGCCGGGTGGCGGTCGGATCTGGGTCTGTCTCAAGAGCAATGGAGACAGGCTTTCACAGGAATGCGCGAATCACATGGCCTTGGTCAGTGAAAGATCCAAGGAATTCCGTCAGGCGTGCAAAGGCGATGTGGAGAAGTTCTGCAAAGGGATAGTAGCAGGTAAGGGGAGGATTGTTTCATGCCTGAAGAGCCATGAGGCTGAACTATCCAATGCCTGTGCAGCTGTTTTTCGAAGATAGCATTTCCTCTGTCACATAATATAGGAACATTTTAGTCCATGTATCCTTTTTCAGGCATGAGGTTGTAGTGCGTCAGAATGGCGCCTGTCGCCTGGATGACATCATAGGGAATGCGAATTTTTTCGTGAAGCATGGGACCTTCTGTTGCATTTGCCAAGGGTCCGAAGGCAAAAAAATGATCAATGGCCTTATTGGCATTGGTGAAGGGATTGCCATAAGGCAATGGTTGTACCAGAGCAAAAACCTCACTGACAACTATAGTCAGTCTCTCTGATATCTCCCGGGCTTTTCCCTGGTCGTTTTTTTCAAGACTTTCGATGAGAGAATATAAGCTTTGAGAAAAGCAATTGGCCGTGCTGAGAAGGAAACCATCGTAGCTGCCACCTGTGCCCGTGAGCCAATGAGCATAGTTGCCCTCGGCGCCTCTGACGAGAAAGACGCCACCCTTGTAAACATCGGAAGTTGCAATGCTGTCCTGACCGCTTGAGTCCTTGAAAAAAACCAGGTTGGAATACTTCTGCACGAGCCTTTCAAAGGTTTCAGGCGCAGCTTCATTTTCGGTCACCTGGGGAAGCTGATACAGGGCTATAGGCATCCCCATATCGAGGACTGCGGAAAGACCGGCTTCAATTTGATGTTGCGCAAGTAACCTTCCCCGGGGCGGACAGATGGTGAAACCGCAAACATGATTGGCTTGCAGGATTTGGTCGGCATCCTCTTTTCCCGGCAGATTTTCTTGAAGCATCTTAATCATGCTTGAGATCGTCCGCTTCATGGCTTCAACATCAGCTTTCAGGACACCGAGGAGAAGACTGATCTCCCGCGTCCGGGCCTGCTTTATCGCGAAGTTTGCGACTTCTAATGTTTCATCTTCTGTCAGTTCCCAGCCATCACCGGTTGATCCCGGAATAAGAAATCCTTTTACCCAGGGGACTACATGGTTGAAATGGACATGCATCCTGTCAAAATCGATGCCGCCATCAGGCCTGTAGTGTGTTAGGAGGGGACACCACAATCTGGGGATACCGGAAGGAAAGAGATTTTTGATTAACGCCTGGCGCTTCTCTGCAACTTTTTTCATCGGGCATTTCCTGCTGTGATCTGCGATGCAATACTTCGGGAAAAGATTATGGCCAGGAGAATTGAAGGGAGAGCAATGATTAGCAGGGTCAGGTATATCACACGATACAGATGATTAAGAGCCTCCGTGACTTCTACAAGCGGGCGGGCCAGCCGGACATAACCTTTGACCGCAGCATTCTCTTTAATGGGAAGGGCGATGTAGAGCATACTTTCCTGAAGTGTCGTACTGAATCGGGCAGCTTTGCCATACCCTGTTTGCGCTGCTTGCTGTATTTCTGGACGGTTCAGGTGATTATCCATCTTTGCCGGATCTGCCTGGGAATCGGATATTACCTGGCCTGACGGATCTATGAGTGTCACCCGCATGTTTGACTGTTTGGCAATTTCCGGGACATTACGTGTAATGTTTTCCCCGGGCATAAGGGTGATGATTCTTGCTACGGCCGACATTTCATGCTCGATGTTCTGAGTAACTATGTCGCGGATTTTCGGCGTGAGAAAGAAGTCCAGGACGGCAATCATTAGAAAGACCAGGATCAGGTACGAGGAGAATATTGCCAAGAAGCGTTTCATATTATAACCCCCTTTAAATTAGAAGTAGTTATATGGACACCATATCAAAGGCAGCATCGTCCCAAACGCACGTATGATCATGCATAATGTAGATTAATAAACCAAATAGAACAAAACCTCAATATAGTAGTCTTACAGAAATCCGGCGTCAATTTCAAAGATACGTAGTAAATTAACTGACGGCATTCAAAAACAGATATATGGCCGCTGCGATAAATGCCGATATAGGTATTGTTAAAACCCAAGCCCAGATGATCTTTCCCGCAATTCCCCAGCGGACCGCGGTCAACCGCTTTGTAGCTCCCACTCCCATAATCGCTCCCGTTATCGTGTGGGTCGTGCTGACGGGAATGCCTGCTACCGAGGCGCCAATGATAGAAATGGCAGCCGCAGTTTCTGCACAGAAACCTCCCATGGGTTGAAGTTTTGTAATCTTTGTCCCCATTGTCTTAACAATCCGCCATCCCCCTGACAGAGTTCCCAATGCAATGACCAGATAACAAACAAACTCAACCCAATAGGGAATATAAAAACTGGAGCCCAGGTAGCCACTGCTGAAAAGAACAATAGCAATAATCCCCATAGTCTTCTGCGCATCGTTCATACCGTGGCTAATACTGAAAACAGCTGCAGAAAACAACTGGAACTTCCTGAACGCACTGCCTGCAGTCGCCACCGAAAAATATCGGGATAAATTTAAAGTCAGACTCATTAGAATTAATCCAAGGGCTAAGCCGATAAGGGGGGAAAGAATGATGAAACTCGCCGTTTTGATAATCCCCTTCCAAACCAGAGCCCCCGTTCCCCCTTTCAGAAGGCCAGTTCCAATTAGACCACCGATGAGGGCATGGGAGGAACTACTTGGCAGACCCAGCCACCAGGTAATGAGGTTCCAAATTATGGCACCCCCTAATGCGGAGAAAATAAGCAAGTTGTCTACAATTCTAGGACTGATGATCCCCGTACCGACAGTCTTTGCCACCTGTGCGCCAATAAAAAAGATAGCCACGAAGTTGAAAAGGGCTGCCCACATTACGGCATATTGGGGCTTCAGTACACGGGTAGAAACAACTGTGGCAATTGAATTTGCGGCATCATGAAAGCCGTTAATGAAATCAAAGACGAGGGCAATGAAAACGATGATAATAACTGAGATCAGGGGGTAACTATCCATGTTTTCGAGCCATCATTTACTCTGCAATTGAGTCATCATCACATTCATCAATGTCACCCTTCATGGACGGAAGAACGTTGCTCATCTAGCACAGTTCTTCGCTGATAGTCAACGAGCAATCACCAATTGAAAAGGCGGATATTTACTGTTTACCCCGGATTAACAAATTCTTCATCATGCTTTAACAAATTTGAAACATTTGGAGTGTATTATACGCTTGAAAACAAGTTCGCTTCATAATC
>Ga0209048_10003702_pt1 | contig 14777 bp, 9 predicted proteins | sample FrelakmetCRP12CR_FD_187146 | JGI IMG/M metagenome (GOLD analysis project Ga0209048, IMG submission 187146) | Freshwater lake sediment microbial communities from the University of Notre Dame, USA, for methane emissions studies - CRP12 CR (SPAdes)... | ecosystem: Environmental > Aquatic >... | reverse complement strand
GGGAGTGGGCGACCGGACAAACATATGTATGCGAGACTTTTCCCCCTAAGGTCAGGGGCAGGTACGGGGCCTTTATGCAGACTGGCGCCCCGGTTGGAATCGCACTCGCATCAGTTGTAGGCGGATTTGTAACGCCCGCGATCGGCTGGAGAACCAGTTTCTTCATATCCGTTTTGCCGGCCCTGCTCGTAATATTAATAAGAAAACAGCTTCCTGAGTCCGATGTCTGGGCCGAGCGAAGAAGGCTTATATCTCAAGGGTCGCTCACTGAGAGCGCGGTAAAAAGCGAAAGCTCCGGCAGACTTTCATCATTGTTCTCAAAGCCCTACAGAAAGCTCTTTATTTTATCCCTCATACTGGCGGTCTTCGATATGTCGGCATACTGGTTTACATATTCCTGGCTTCCCGGATACCTCAACCAGCAGAGGCAATTTTCGATGGCGAAGTCTGCCGCCTGGATGCTGGTTACCCAGACAGGCGGGTTTCTGGGATATTTCACATTCGGCTATGTTGCTGACCATTGGGGAAGAAGACCGGCGTATTCAATTTATTCGGTCCTGATGGCGCTGGGGCTAGTTATGATCACACTGCTCTGGGACTCGATTGTCTCCTTTCCTTATCTGATACTCAGCTGCATGTTCCTGGTGGGATTCGGTACCGGCATGTTCGGCGGTTACGGACCGCTTTTTTCCGAACTCTTCCCGACAAGGATCAGGAACACCGCGATGGGATCTGCTTTCAACATAGCCAGGGGGGTACAATTTTTTACGCCGGTTATTATCGCCCTCATCGCCCAGCGATACGGGCTGGGGGGAGGCATTTCTCTTGCTGCGCTGTTCGCACTGCTTACGGGATTATGGATCTGGACATTTCCGGAAACAAAGGGGAAGAAACTGAAAGTCCTTGAAACCTGAAGAATATCATTTGGCCGCCCTTTACAGTAAAGGGTCCGACCGGCGGCGATTCTTTATAGCCGACTAGTTCATTTCACATACAGCATCTTTTTGCAATCCGTAAAATATGCAGTCCTGATAAAGCAGAAATAGACACCGGTTGCAAATCCTGATGCGTTCCACACAACCTCATATGTTCCGGGCTGCTTCGTTTCACCGACAAGAGTCTGAACTGCTCTGCCCATCACATCAAAGATCTTCACCGCAACAAATCCCGCTTTTTTTATCTCAAATCTGACCGTGGTCGTCGGATTGAACGGGTTCGGGTAATTTTGAAAAATTTTGTCGGAAACGGGAATTTCGCTGCTGAGCGAGCGAACTAGCCCGCTTACGGCCCTGAAAGGAATTTCAACGTAAGATGGACGCAATGTATCCCAGAAAACCTTTACGGCGCTCTGGGAAAACACCGGCGATACGAAAGGATACTCGCCGAGAACAATCCTGTTTGTTTTATCCATGTTCGTCAATTCAACGTGGATCCTGCTTCCTTGAAGAAACTTGTGGGCATGAGGAATGCCTTCGGCCTCCACCACACCCTCCGAACCCGGCTGCCACTGCCTGACCGTGAAATTTATCCGGTTGATGAAATATTTGCGGCCGAGGCTGTCCAGCTCGTAAATCTGGGCATGGATTGGAAATTTTTCGTAATCCGAGCTCACGAACAGCTTCATCCGGGGGGCTCCCGTCCAGAGCAAATCCGACTGCAGGGGAAGGGAATTGAAGGAAATCGATTCACGCGGCAGTATCGCGTCAAAACGCTTTCCTTTAAAACCCTCTATCCAGGCAGTATCGAAAGTATATGAAGTTTTCAGATAATTGTTCACAAGAACCTTGGAGCCAGTGTCCCGGGGGGGTGAGTCCAGCAGCACGGAATCCTGGCCCAGATAGAACCTGACCGGCTGGGTAATTGCAGGCGGCCAGGCTGAAGCAGGCTCGTGAGTCCACTTGAAATAACCCAGGCTGTCCATCGGGAGGCTGCTGTACGCGTACTCGACCGGCTGGTCGTCCAGGATCCCGGTCGGGCGGTGAAGCAAAAAATATTTCAACCAGCGGGAGATCTGGTCAGACTGGTACGCCTGCTCGGACAAACTTTCATCGGACCAGTGCCCCTGCGTGCCGAGGTAAAGTTTCTTGGGGGCGTTTTGATGGAGAAAGAATTCAATGCCGCCGGAAGCCGTAAAGTAATGGTCCTGCCATTTCAAGAATGTCATCATCGGTGCCATGGATGAGTTCATCTGAGCGGTATCGATATCGCGCCCGCGCGGAAATCTGGATTTAAGCGAATCGTAACTATCCGAGCGGGCAAACTCCCAGAGGCTGTCCCTCCCCGCATAATACCTGACTGTACTTGTGCGGAGCAGCAAAAGCAGCGTCCGCCTGATGCAACCGTTTCTCAGCATATCAGAAGCCCAGTCGGGGACACTAAGATCAGTTATGATCGCCGCAACCGGGAGGCTGTCTGCAGCCGCCCACAGCCCATGTATCCCCCCCTGAGAGCTCCCCACTATCCCGACTGATGAGGTATCCACATCCGGCAGGTTTTTAAGATACCGGAGAACCTCTTTAAGATCGCCGCGCTCCTGAACCGACATGATCGTAGAAAGGCCTGATGAATTGCCATGCCCCCGCACCGTATATGCGAGCGCCAGGTAGCCGCTGGCCGCGTAAAGCGAGCAGGTTTGTATTTTTGTCTCCTTGCTGTTGCCGAAACCGTGTATGAAAATTACAGCGGGATACCCTTCAGCCGGCGGGGATTGTGCGGGGGTGAAATAGGTCGCATCCAGGCTGTCGGCGCTGCCCACTTTTATGAAGATGTCGCTGCGTGTCTGTGCAACTGCGGCATAAAAGAATATCCAGCATGTCACCACAGCATAAATGATATGGTTCAAAAGGCGGTATGAAAAATTATTTCGCATCCGTAATAAACCCGAATTCGGCGAATCGAAGCATCAAAAAATTAACATAAAAAACCGGAAATAGCATGTGATGAACGTCAGACATTTTTGACTTGCAATCCGCGGGACTCATTTTTGGCCCGTTTTGTCTTCTGCAGCTGCCTTGCTCAAAGGGGTCTTCAGCCAGAGTGCGTAAATCTCCTTCTGAAGATCCGAAGGATTCTGGATTTTTTCAATCCTGTAATCCGGAACAGGCGTTTTTCCGACCTTTAATCTGAACTCGCGCAGCGATTCATCGCGAAACACATGAAGGGTTAAACTGTCCCCAGGAGCAAGATCCCCGATCCTTTCCCGCAGATCATACGACCTTATCCTGAGACCGTTCAGTGCAAGCAGCTCGTCACCCAGATTAAGGCCGGCATCCTCGGCAGGGGATCCCGCGACTACAAAAGTAACCTTTGTCTTTTCACCTGCATCGTTTGTTCCGAGCCCTATCCATGGCTTGGCGGTGCTGTCTTTCCGCACAACACGCAGTCCAGCATATCCAACGTATTCCTCCCAGGGTAGATCCTTCGTTCCATAGACATAGTCGTCGAAAAACTGGTCCATTTTCCCGCCGGCACACTCCTCCGACGCGCCGCGGAAATCATCCAGCGTGTACCCCGGTCCCGAAAGCGGAAACCTGCTGTACATCTTTCGCATTACGTCGTCGAGGGAGGATTTGTTGCCGGAAGTGCGGCGGATACCGAGATCCAGCAGCATGCTAACGCTCGCCCCCTTGCCGTAGTAATCGGACTCCGTGTTAAAAGCCTGTTCATTCCCGCGCCAGTATTTTACCCATGCGTCGAAGCTCGCTTCAGAGAGCGGTTGAACGGCATTACCCGGTCTCTGCCTGTCTCCCTGTATCCTCCCCGCGACACCATCTGCATACTTATCCGCTGACTGGAATCCTGCCCTCAGCATCATCAGGTCATCGTAGTAGGATGTCGTCCCTTCGGCGATCCAGAGCTCCCTGGAGTAATTTTCTTTCGTATAATCGTACGGATGCATCCCCTTGGGGCGCAACTGCTTGACATTCCATGTGTGGAAATATTCATGTGCCACTACCGACAGAAAGCCGTGGTAAAAATCGGGGTTCCTGAATACAAAAGGCCTCGTGCCGATCACGCATGAATTGATGTGCTCAGTCCCGCCGCCCAGGACCGGTGAGCAGTGAATCAGAAAAACATACTTTTTATATGGAAATTCCCCCCAGAAATTTCTCTCTGTCCGCACTATCTTCTCAATATCCCTGATCAAAGTATCTGCATTCCAGTTCCCCTCGCCGTAAATGGATAGGATGTGCGGAATACCGCCCACCTCAAATTTAAAATCCTTCTGATTTCCCACCTCGACCGGACAATCCACAAGATAATCGTAGTCGGGAGCGGTAAAATCTTTGCCGTCACCCTCAAGCCCGGTCGTAACATGCCAGTTCTTATAGGGCAGTACCGTAAGAGTCAGGGGCAGGTGCCTGTATTTTTCCGCATACATAAAGGCCGATGTGCCGTCCAGGAAAGCATGCCCGTCGTTGAGTCCCCGCGTCCGCAGGCCGAATTCATCCGCATAAACCGTGTATCTGGCAGTTACTGTGGAAGATCCATTTGTTTCGATCCGCCATTTCGATTTTTCGATTTTCGACCAGAGCAGCGGCTTCCCTCTTCCATCGGCCGCCGAAAAGCTTACCACGCCGCTGGCGAAATCCATTACCATGTACCTTCCCGGACGCCACACGGGAAGTAATAGATCAAGCGTTTGTTCGCCGGCCTGGAGATTTCCATAGGTCAGCTCGACTTCCAGCAAATGGGTCGAAGGATTGGGCATCGAGAGGTGATAACGAACTGACGGTTTCGCTTCCATCGCGGTGGAAGCAAATGCCATTAAAAGCAGCAGAGAGTATATCCGCATATTTTTGGTCTCCGGAAGAGAATTATGAAATTAAACCGGTTAATTTCATATTAATATGGAAATTTTTAAATTGTATCCAAAATAAAAATGAGCGAGAACCGGAGAAAAGAATGCAAGAAATCAGCGTAACCGCAATACAGGCAATACAGGCAATCCTTGCGCCTGCCGTGGGAATATCCGCAGTGGGACTGCTCCTGCTGGGGCTCAGCAACAGGTATTCTGCAATCATAAACAGGATCAGATTGCTGAATGAAGAGAAGCGTAAATTTTCAAGGCAGCTCGGAGAAAAAGGTGAACTGGCTTATACGGACAATGTGCGCTATATGAGCATTTTGAAGCAGACACAGGAGCTTCTCATCCGCAGCCGGTATGTCAGGAACGCGATCCTCTCGCATCAGGTGGCGATCGGTCTGTTCGTGCTGACCTCGGTGGCGATCGCACTTAATATGTTTGTAAGCACAACAACACTCCAGGTTACACCGCTGATAATCTTTGTTGCCGGCATGCTTGGTGTTTTTGCAGGGATACTTTTTGCCGCGATTGAAGTTTATAGGTCTTTCAAGATCATCCTTCTTGAGGTCAAGGCAGAGGACTGAATTTGGAAGGCCCCGGCCCACCACGAGGGGGAAGGAGCGCTCAAATCTACAACGTTATTTTGTAGCTCTGATGATAACGATTGTGATGTCGTCGCTCTGCGGAACGCCCCTGCAAAATTCCTGAACCTCCCAGAGAATCTTATCTTTCAAATCAGCAGCTGAACCGTGGCCGAACCTTGCGACCACTGACTCAAACCTCTCAATGCCGAAAAATTCACCTTCAGTGTTGGGGGCCTCGTAGATACCGTCGCTGTAGAGAACGATGCAGTCACCCTCCCCAAGCGTGACCACGCGTTCTTCGCAAAGCATGTTCTCCCCGAAATTTAACGCCATGCCCTTCACCTGAAGCGTTTCCACGGAGCGGGACCGGCTCCGGTAAATTATCGGAAAGCAGTGACCGGCGTTCGCGATCGTCACGTTTCGGGATTGGCAATCCACCAGTGCCAGGATCGCTGTTATGAAGGCCTTGCGGGGAAAATTGCTCCTGACTATCCGGTTGCTCCCCTTGAGGTGAGCTTGCGGCGAATGCCCCATGATTGCCTGTGAAAAAAGAACACCCTTGATGAGAGTTGCAAGGAGCGCCGCCGGCAATCCCTTTCCAGCCACGTCCGCCACGACCACCTCCCAGCGCTGGTCATCCAGCTTTATAAAGTCGTAAAGATCCCCGCCAACTTCATACGCGGACAGTGAGGTGGCGGCAAATTCAAAAGTCGGGGCCACCGGCAGTTCGCGCGGTATAAGGCTCATCTGGACTTCGCGCGCTGCAAAGAGCTCCTTTTCGATCATCAGCCTCCGCCGCTCCTGTTCATACAGGTGGGCGTTCTCCAACGCGATCGCCGCGTGAATTGAGAGGGACTCGATAAAACTCTGGTCGTCGGCCGTAAAAACACCTTTCCGCTTATTGAGAAGCTGGAATACGCCTATTATCTTGTCGTCCTTGTTCCTCATAGGCATGCAGAGGATCGTTTTTGTGCTGTATCCAGTCATCCTGTCAAAATCCGGGTTGAACCTCGGATCCAGGTAGGCATCTTCTATATTCAGAATGTCCCCTGTTGCAGCCACATAACCGGCAATGCCTTTGCCCAGGGGAAGTTCAATCCTGACATGCTCTGTGCCGATGTAAACCTTTGACCAGAGCATCTGTTTGGCTTCGTCTATCAGATATAGCGTCCCCCTGTCCCCGTCCACAATTTTCAGGGCCGTCTCCATGATCACATTCAGCAGCTTGTTGACGTCCAGCGTCGAATTTACGACTTTCGTGGCGTCTAAGAGCTGCTCAAGTTTTTTAAGTTCCGTGATTGTCCATTCAGCGCTACGCTCCAACTCACCCACGAAGTGCTTGTTCAGTGCGCGAAGGCGTATGCTCAGAACCTGCAGCAGTCTGACAGCGAAAGGGTGGCTGTTTTCCAGAAGCTTTTCAAAGTAATTTTTTTTCAGAGTGAAAACCACACAATCGTCAAGTGCAATCACCGTGGCGGAACGGGGCCGCCCGTCCACAAGCTCAAGCTCTCCAAAGAAATCCCCCGGATGAAGCAGCGCGAGCAGTTTCTCGTCACCAAATTTAGTTTTCTTGAGTATTTTTACACGCCCTTCCGCAAGCAGAAAAAGCTCATCCCCATCGCTCCCGTCCTCCAGAATAATCTGATTTGCGGTATAATGTTTAACGCCGAGTTTTTGCTTCACGGAATCAAACATCGCGGCATCCACCTCTTCAAAGAGAATGTTGTGGCGCAGGCGCTCCGTACTTAGTGGTGTTTTCATTATCTGATCCCCTGAATTTGATTTACCTGCCTCTCGCAGCCCGATATTATGGGAACCGCTTCGGGATTCCCTCCCCGACACAGGCTATAAAATATGGCAAGATACATACAAAAAAAATTAAAGAGTTTTCCTCAGCTGGAATAATTAAAGCGTGTAATAACACCTCTCTAACAAAAAAACCTCAAACGTGCAAATAAAAGCCCCGTATTCCTAAAAATATATTCAAATTAAGCACTTGCCGTGAATATCTGGGGAGATATCTGCCTGTGTCTGTCTTTATTTTAACAGAACCTATTTTTCTGCCTCGCTAAAGACCTTCCCCGGATCAGCAATGTTTCCTGCTTCTAGCCGAAGCTCGACAAGTACACAAGATAAATTCACACCTCTACTATAGAGGAGTAACTATTTCGCGTCCCGTATTAACAATTCTTGCAAAGGGGGCCTCTCATGCGAATTTTCTATACATAGGGGGAGGCTATCGGGCTTTTATTACAATAATTGTGATGTCGTCGCTTTGGGGCACATCTTTTGAAAATATCTTGACTTCATCGATTATTTTCTGCATAAGAAGACCGGCTGCAAGGCCTGCCGATTTAATGACAATTTCTTTTAGCCTTTCGCTGCCGAAAAATTCCTGAGATGCATTCTGAGCTTCGTCCACACCGTCGCTGTAAAGAACAATGCAGTCTCCGGAATCCATCTGCATTGTCCGTTCCTCGCATACCAGTGAATCCGAAAAATTAAGTGGCATGCCCTTTATAATAATTGTATCCGCCGAATTTGTACTGGCCCTGTAAAGGAGAGGATAGCAGTGGCCGGCGTTTGAAACCGTCACGCTCTTCGAGTTGGAATTTACCACAGCCAGCAGCATCGTGATGAAAGACTTGCGGGGGAGGCTGCCTCTCAGAATGGCATTGCTCTGCCTGATCTGGACCTGAGGAGAGCTGTTCTGCAGCGCCTGGGCATAGAGGATCCCTTTCCCCAAGGTCGCAAGCAGGGCGGCAGGCAGCCCCTTCCCGGCAACATCGGCAATCACAATTTCATTAGTGGCATCGCCCAGGGGGATGATGTCATAAAAATCTCCCCCGATTTCCTGGGCCGGAAGGGTCCTGGCAGCAAATTCAAAATTTGAAATCTGCGGCAGCTGCTTGGGCAAAAGGCTCATTTGGACTTCCCGCGCGGCAATCAATTCTTTGTCCATTGCCATCTTTTTCTGTTCCTGCTCGTACAACCGGGCATTTTCAAGAACCTGGGCGGATTGCGCGCCGAGAATCGCCAGGAGGCGCACATCGTCTTCGGAGAAATTCCCCTGGTCTTTTTTATCAAAAACAGCCAGCATGCCGGTCAGCCGGTTCTTTACCAGGAGCGGAACACAAATGAGCGAATGCAAATCCCCTTCGATCGCTACCCCCGAAAACCTTTCATCCCTGGCAATATCAGCGGAAACCAGCGGCTTTTTATTGATCATCATCCAGCCGAGAATGTTCTGATTCAGGTGGAAATGCTCGTGGGGTCTTGAGGAATCCAGAGTTCTTACAAGCGTCTTCATCTCGGTTGGTGCGACTTCGTCCACAAGTGTTATCATTCCCTGCTGTCCGTGTACTGCCTTTACAGACCTTTTTACCACGCTCTCGATTACTGTATCAAGATTCATGGTAGAACTTATAACGCGGGCGAGGTCATTCAGAATTGAAAGCTCGTCGAGGGCTTTGTGGAGCCTCCTGTTTTCATCCTGCAGTAGTGTTATCTGATCCATGAATTTTGCCGTTTTTTATGTGAAGCCGCGTTACAAAACCCGGAATAATTTAGATAATAACAGATCAAAACACAATACAGCGCCATTGGGATAACACGCCGGTTGGTTTTTTTATCCGATATTTTTAACCAGGATAGAATCGTATATTTTCTCAATGGCGTTGACCATCAAAACGGTCGTAAATCTCTTCAGGAGGTACTCACGGCTCTTTACCGACATCGACCGGCGGAGTTTTGCGTCCCCCAGCAAAATTGACAATTTCCCCGCAATAGCGGACGGATCTCTGTCCTGGACGACATAGCCATTAACTCCTTCAACCACCATTTCCGCCACGTCTCCCACGCGTGTTACAACAACGGGAAGTTCCTGTGCAAGAGCCTGCAAAACAGCAAACGGAAAGGTTTCTCCGCCCCCTTCGACGGAAGGATGGGCATAAATGTCGAAAGCCGAATAAACTGCCCGCAGGTCGTCGCGGAAGCCGGCAAAGACGACATTATCCTCAATTCCAAGATCGCGGGCAAGATTAGATAGTGTGACGGATAGCTCACCGTCACCGACCAGAAGCAACATTGCCACTGGAAAACGGGGAAGAATTTCCGCAAAGCCTTTCAGCAGATATTCCTGCCCCTTAAAAGGCACAAGACGCCCCACGTTCCCTATGACAACACGATTTTCATCAATGCCGAAGCTTGTACGGACAGTTTGCCCCAGAGACCTCTCATTTTTCATGTCTTCAGGATTTACGCCTAGATATACCACGGATATTTTCGAGGAGGGGATTCGGTCCGTATCTACAAGCAGTTTTTTTACGCAAAGTCCGTCTACGATATAATGATCGGTTGCAAGCGAATTTCTCAACCAGTGGGTGACATTATGCCTCAGGGAATGAAAACTGTGGACATTCGTAACGTGTGCAATCCCGGCCAGCCTGGCTGCGAAAGCACCAGCTGTCCTGTCGTAATTGCTGTTCGTGTGAACGATACGGATACGGCGTTCTTTGATTATTTTCCCGAGCCTGCGTGTGAATTTATACAGTTTCCCCTGTGGAGGAAAGTCAAGGGGGATCGCGGGGATTTTTTCGCCGACACATTTCTGAAAAAGCAGGTTGCCGGGTTTGCAGGCAACGGTTATAGAATGGGCTCTTGCAATCAACGCTTTTGCAAGCTCCAGCACGTAGAATTCCCCGCCGCCGTAAATATCCGAGGAGTTTGTTAAGAGGATATTATGTGAGTCCGGCATTTGAAGGAGCTCTCGGGTGTCAGAAATATAAATCCGGCTTCCGGTCTTTCAGGAGATCGTTGAATTCATTGACCTTCTTGTCAGTTGCCTGGGCGGGATCGATTTCTGCAATTTCCACACCGGTTTCTTCCATTCCCATCCGTACCAGTATTTTACCTCTGGGGGAAATAATTTCACTCTTCCCGATGAAGCTGAGGCTGAGACCGCCGCGATCTTCAGTCCCGACCCGGTCGGCGGTCGCCGTAAAGACGCGGTTTTCCAGGCACCTGGTCAGCATTGAATCGGGGCAATGAGGCATCACGAGGTTTGAGGGATGAGCGATCAGCTGGGCGCCTTTGAGAGCCAGCGTGCGCGCGCTCTCAGGATAAATCCAGTCAAAGCAGATCATCATTCCGACCTTCACGGAAGGCAGATCGAAAACCGGAAATCCCAGATTCCCCCTGGCAAAAAAAAGGTTTTCTCTATAGAAGAGATGGACTTTCCGGTACAAACCCACAAGACCGTCTGGACCAAGGAGGACACACGAATTGTACAGCGCATCAGCCTTCTCTGCAAAACCGTAAATAACATGACAGGATTTCTTTTTTACGAAGCTGGCAATCAGGCTGTAGGTCTTTCCCTTAACTTCCTCGGCAAGGCTGGTAAGTTCTTCCAGGCCGGTAAAGTTATATCCGGTGTTAAACAGCTCTGGCAAAATAAACAGGTCGGCCCCGACCTTCTCCATCAGAGCCAGTGCGCTATTGACATTCTCTTCGACTTTTCCGAAAACGGGGTTTGTTTGAACGATCGCTATACGCATAATTTTTCTCCGACCGTAAAATAGCACATCTTTAGGGCAGATTCAATAAATTTAATAAAGTAAAAATACTTCTTGCTATTGGCCGGTTTTATAGTTAACTTTGTGCTGCAATCAACAGTACACCGTTGTTTTCCCTCTGGGATGGCATAATAGTCCGGTTAGGGCCTATGCCAGGCTTTTAAGATCTTGCTGATGTACCGTTAAACCTTCCAAGGTGAGTGTCGCCAGCAGTCGTAATCGCAGTAAATGGTGAAGATTGATGCCATTTGCAGCGATTTTTTGTTTTAAGAGCATACAATAAGGGCGTACAACTGTCCCGCAGTAAGCGGGATTACACCAAAATCAAATCCGCAATAAGCGGGTAAGAAAGGAAGTGTTCCATGGAAAAAGGAACAGTTAAGTGGTTTAACGGAGCTAAAGGCTACGGTTTCATTTCACGCAATGGCGGCGAAGATGTATTCGTACACTTCAAAGCGATCTCCGGCGATGGATATAAAAATCTGAACGAGGGAGATACGGTTGAATTTGAAGTCGAGCGCGGTCCCAAGGGGCTTCAGGCTTCGAACGTTTCGAAAGTTTAATCTGCGATAATAAGCAGAAGCTTAACTTTTAAACAAACAAAATCCTGTCCTGGTAGATGCCGGGACGGGATTTTTTATTCCCTGATTCAATAATCTCAAGTCGTTGAAATACGCTTTCCGCCAACGCTATTCGCCGGCATTTATCAGGCGAAACATGCCAGTACAGCACCCGGACCACAATTACGACCGCCATGAACGGTAAAATCCGATCGCTTTTCTAAAATGCTGCCAACATCATATAAATATATCCGGAAATCGCGAATTCCAAGAATTGATAAAGGCATTCGGCTATGATTAGTTACGGAAGGTTCCCGGGAGAGTCCTGGCCAGACCTCTGGCTTCTCACTCGTTGAATCTCGGATTGAAGTCGGAGGTCTTACCCGTTATAATAAACGGAATTATTTTATCAACATCATTCTCTTAACTTGATTGGCTGTGTTCGATGGATTTGTACGACTCTCGGCACGCATGCGATAAAAATAAATTCCGCTTGCAACATTCGGTTGCCAGCGAACCGAATGATAACCACCTTCTTGATCTCCGTCGAAGAGTATTGCAATTTCCTCTCCTAAAATATTATAAACGGTAAGACGAACTTTACTCGCCGCCGGCAGTTCGTAGCGGATCTCCGTCGATGGATTGAATGGATTTGGATAATTTTGCCGCAACGCATATTCTTTCGGGAACTCCATCGCCAAGCCGGGCACAGAGGTAATTGTCGTTGAAGTCCGGAATAGGAACGTATCTGGAGCAGTAACTATGGAATAGCCATCTGTCACTTTTACCGTCCATTTATACACCGATAATAATTGCAAACGCGACATGATATTTAGACTCACGCTGGTGTCTTTCAAACCAGCCACTGTTGTATCCAGCCCAAGCCCCCATATGTTTATTGAATATTTCAGCGTATCGGCCGCATCACTGTCAGCGGATTTATGCCAAGTGAAACCAATTGGATGCGGCATAGAGTATAACACCACGGTATCCCCGTTCAACGGCGTTAACAACACCGGTGCCGTCGGGGCAGCGTTGAAACGTGCTTCAATATTGTGATTAGCCGTCACATTAGAGAATGTATAATTGTTCCGCTCACCGACAGAAACACTGTCCACAAGAAGGTCTGCAAAAGAATATCCGGCATTTACGGTCATTCTGAATGTCGTATCTGCACCATAAATGACATGAATCACACCCGATGGATTGATGCCTCCACCAACTCCCGCGGTCGCGGTGATGGTGAAAGTATTAATCGCAAATTTCACACTGATAGTATGGCTTCCCCGGACGTTTGTGAACGTATACTTAGTCGTCGAATCAACCTTCATACCATCGATGATTAGACTATCTACATGATACCCTGTAATAGGTGTTATTGTGAACACCTGAGTCTCCCCATAATTTACAATCACCGACCCGGACGGACTAATGCTGCCGCTCGGTCCAGCCGTCGCCGTAATCGTGTACCGGTTGATTGCAAACTTCACACTGATCGTATGATTTCCCTGGACATTTGTGAATGTATAACTCGTTGTAGAATCGACCATCAAACCATCTACGATTAAACTATCCACATGGTACCCGGCATCCGGCGTGACAGTGAACCGCTCATTTGTACCATAGGATACTCCCACAATGCCAGCTGGCGCAATCGCCCCGTACGCACCGGCTGTCGCAGTGATTGTGTACAAATCGATGGCGAATGAGACGTCAATTGTATGGTTAGCCGTGACGTTTGCAAAAGTATAACTTGCCGTCGAATCTTGGTGGAGACCGTCCACAAACAGATCCGCGACATGGTACCCGATATTCGCTGTCAGTATGAATTTCTGTTTTGAACCGTAAGCAACGCCCACTGTTCCGGATGGGTTGATCGTTCCGCCTGGACGCGCCGAGGCTGTGATGAAATAACTGTTACCCTCTCCAATCGCAAAATCGCCAAATGAGGTTATTCCAGTGGCTTGGATACTCGTTGCTGTTCGTGTTCCGAGGCTTGTAGCAGACCAATTCGGCAAGTCATATATCTGCACAATAAAATTGCTGGTATTCGCACCTGGATCTATGTCACCGGCGGTAAAATTAAATTTTACACTACAACGATTGAAAATTATAGAATCGTTTGAGAGGGTCCAGTAACGGTTCACGCTCTTGGAGGGATTAATACCCGAACTTGAGATATCCGGATGATCACCAATTGTCACAGTCGATATCAAATTTCCAGGAGAGCTCACATTACTGAAAATAAGCTCGACTGGTGTATAATTACTCGCATCTCCAATTTCGAACTTACAATTAACGCCTACTCCCGCAGCCAAATGCTTCTGTAAGTTACCAACCACGTAACCGCTCGCACGCACTAGGCTTCCCGTCGAACCGATAATAACTTTACTTGCACCCGTCGTGATATTTCCAGCGGCAAAAGCAAGCTGGCCGTTGATAGTAACGTCCCCCGCAAGGCTAATCCCTGCGCTGCGATTAAGGGTTAGGTTTTTAAGGGTAACGCCTGGAAGCGTTGTATTAGAACTGGTGCCCCCGACGGTAATATTCGATGAACTGCCTCCAATCAAGCTTCCACCGGACGTAGATATCGTCCCATTCAGTGTCAGTGTGTTTGATCCGATGGATAATTCGCCGTTGGTGAGTGTGAGTGCTCCGCTCACAATGACATTACCTGCGAGGCTGATGCCACTGATCCGGTCAATTGTTAAATTGTTTAGATTAACTGCAGGTAGTGTCGTACTCGATCCCATACCGCCAATAACGATATTGGACGAACTCCCCCCGACCAAACTACCGCTTGATGTAGAAATGGCTCCGTTTAGGGTCAACGTATTCGCTCCAATGGAAAAGACACCAGCCTTAAGTGCGAGTGTGTCATTAACAACCAAATCTACCGCCGGCGTAATTCCATTCGGACTTGAATTGTCAATTTTCAGATTATTAAACATTGGGACAGTAAGTCCACCGATGGTTTGAGCGGTGCTGCCGTGAAATGTAATCGTACCTGTCGATGGTAGTAAAGTTCCATTCGTCGTGAGATTGCCATTTAGGATAAGACCGAAGCTGCCCGGATCAAATGTGGAGTTCAGCTGTATAGTGAAATTTCCGTTAACAGCGATCGGACCGCCTAATATTACATTCATGCCGGACCTGACCTGAACGTTGCCGAAGGTGATCGCCGAAGCCGGTGTAATCACAGACGCATTCGTAAACGTTTCGTTACTCCCACCATTGAATGTCAGCGCTGTCG
>Ga0209048_10003701_pt1 | contig 14789 bp, 14 predicted proteins | sample FrelakmetCRP12CR_FD_187146 | JGI IMG/M metagenome (GOLD analysis project Ga0209048, IMG submission 187146) | Freshwater lake sediment microbial communities from the University of Notre Dame, USA, for methane emissions studies - CRP12 CR (SPAdes)... | ecosystem: Environmental > Aquatic >... | reverse complement strand
GAGACCTCCCGGCAGATCGCCGCGGCCGGGGGCCGCAGCCTTTCGATCGCCGCCGACATCACCGCCCGCGGCACGCCCGAGGACTGCGTCGCCCGCGCCGGCCGGGATCTCGGGCCCCTCGATGTCCTCGTCAACAACGCCGGCTACTTCGTCTGGAAGCCCTTCCTGAAGCTTTCTCCCGAAGACTGGGACCGCGTGATCGCGACGAACCTGACGGCGGCGGCCAGTTTCTGCCGGGCCGCGCTCCCGGAAATGGTCGAGCGCCGCCGTGGCCGCATCGTCAACATCGCTTCCATCCACGGCATGCGGGGGGACGCCAACGTCGCCGCCCAGAGCGCGGCCAAGTTCGGCCTCATCGGCCTGACGCAGAGCCTCGCCCGCGAGTTCCGCGCCCACAACATCGCCGTCAACGCGGTCTGCCCCGGCACCGTCGAAAACAAGAAGGACGAGGGAGACGGCGTCCATGCCGAGCCCCTCCTCGAAAAGCTCTGGCCGCGCGACGTCGCCCGGGCGGTCCTCTTCCTGGCCTCCGACGAGGCCACCGGCATCACCGGCGCGGCCCTGGAGGTCTTCGGCGGGACCCACCTCGTGATTCAGCCCTAGGGTCTGACCCCCGAAGGGGGTCTGACCCCATCCCGGAATTTTTTCCGCGGAACCTGCCTTGTCATCCGGCCGTAATAGAGTGCCGAGGGCCCGTTCGGGCCAGTTTCGAATTTCGATACGGAGGGGAAACCAATGCGCAGAAGCAGTGCGGTTCTGGCCGGCCTGGCGCTCCTCGCCTCGCCGCTGCTGGCCGACTCGGCTCCGACGGCCGACGAGATCGTCGTGAAGTTCGTCCAGAAGATCGGCGGGATGGAGAAGATCGCGGCGATCCAGACGCTGCGCTCCACGGGCAAGTTCACGGGAGGCGGCGGATTCGAGGCGAAAGTCACCCAGGAGAGCAAGCGGCCGGACATGGTGCGGCAGGACTTCTTCATCCAGGGCATGGACGGCGTCACGGCCTACGACGGCAAGACGGGCTGGAAGATCGAGCCGTGGGAGGGCAAGAAGGACGCCGAACCGCTCGGCGAAGAGGAGTTGAAGCAGGTCCTGGAGGACTCCGATTTCGACGGGCCCCTCGTCCACTACCGGGAGAAGGGCAACACGGTCGAGCTCGTCGGCACCGAGCCGGTCGAGGGCACCGACGCCTACAAGCTCAAGGTGACGTTGAAGAGCGGCGACGTGCAGTACTACTTCATGGACACGGACTACTTCGTCCCCATCAAGATCGAGAAGAAACGCGTGATTCGGGGGGCCGAGAGGGAGTCCGAGACGTCGCTCGGCGACTACAAGGAGGTTGCGGGCGTCTACTACCCCCACTCCTTCGAGAGCGGCGCCAAGGGCAGCCCCAACCGCGCGAAGATCGTCATCGAGCACATCGAAGCCAACGTCCCGATCGACGACAGCCGATTCCGCCCGCCGGCGCCCGCCGCGCCGTCCGCAACGAAGCCGCCCGCGACCGGGGGGGCCCGATGAGGGACGCAATGAGAACGATGAGGCTCCTGGGTCTTTCCACCGGATTCTTCGCCGCGGCGCTGGCCGCCCGCGGAGCCGAGCAGGCGCCCGCCGTGCGGGTCGACTCGGAGACCCTCGGCGGCCTCGGCGCCCGCAACATCGGCTCGGCCACGATGAGCGGCCGCGTGGCGGCCATCGACGCCGTTCACGAAGGGGACCGACTGACCGTCTTCATCGGCGCCGCATCGGGCGGCGTGTGGAAGTCCGTCAACGGCGGCACGACGTTCAAGCCGGTCTTCGACAAGCAGCCGGTGCAGTCCATCGGCGCGGTCACGATCGATCCCAAGAACCCGAAGGTCGTCTGGGTCGGCACGGGCGAAGCCTGGACGCGCAACAGCGTCTCGGTCGGCGACGGGATCTACAAGTCGGTCGACGGCGGCGAGAACTGGACCAACATGGGACTCGGCCAGACGGAGCGCATCGCGAAGATCCTGGTCGACCCCTCGGCGCCCGACACCGTGTATGCCTGCGCTCCGGGCAAGCTGTGGTCCGACAGCGACGACCGCGGCCTCTACAAGACGACCGACGGCGGCAAGACCTGGACGAAGGTCTTGAAGGGCGCCAACGCCTCGACGGGCTGCTCGATGATCTCGATGGACCGGCAGAATCCGGGCACGATCTTCGCCGGAATGTGGGATTTCCGCCGCAAGGGCTGGACGTTCCGCTCGGGAGGCGAGGGCCCGGACGCGCCGAGCGCGAGCGGCCTCTTCCGCTCGAGCGACGGCGGCGCCAGCTGGTCTTCCCTCGATGAAACGAGCGCGAAGGGACTTCCGCCCAAGCCCTGGGGCCGCGTGGCCGTCACGGTCGCCCCGGGCAAGCCGAACGTGGTCTATGCCTTCATCGAGGCGACCGTGCCGAACAACGGGCTCTATCGCTCGGACGACGGCGGCGCCACGTGGCGGGCGCTCGACCGCAGCCAGAACATGATCTGGCGGCCGTTCTACTTCGCCAACCTGATCGTGGACCCGAAGGACGAGAACAAGGTCTACAAGCCCGACCTCTCGCTCATCGCCACGACCGATGGCGGCAAGAGCTTCTCGAACATCGCGGGCGGCGCGCACGGTGATTTCCACGACGTGTGGATCGACCCGAAGAACACCGACCACCTGATCGCCGGCGACGATGGGGGCGTCTGGTACTCCTACGACGCCGGGAACAAGTGGTGGAAGGCGGAGAACCTGCCCGTCTCGCAGTTCTACCACGTCAGCGTGGACATGGACACGCCCTTCCACGTATACGGCGGACTTCAGGACAACGGCTCGTGGGTCGGCGACACGGCGTATCCCGGAGGCATCACGAACGCTCAGTGGGAAAGCGTGTTCTTCGGCGACGGCTTCTGGGTCTTCGCCGACCCGTTCGACCCGACGTACGTCTACGCCGAGTCGCAGGGCGGCGACATCGGACGCATCAACCGCAAGACGCACGAGATCAAGATCATCAAGCCGCTGCCGGGCTACAACGAGGAGAAGTTCCGGTTCAACTGGAATGCGCCGATCCACCTGAGCCCCACGCAGAAGGGCACGATCTACATCGGCTCCCAATACCTGTTTCGCTCGAGCGACCACGGGCAGAGCTGGCAGCGCATCTCCCCGGACCTCTCGACCAACGATCCCGAGAAGAAGAAGCAGGAGCAGTCGGGGGGAGTCACCGTCGACAACTCGGCGGCCGAGATGCACGGCACGATCTACTCGATCTCCGAGTCTCCGAAGGATCCGCTCGTCATCTGGGCCGGCACCGACGACGGCAACCTGCAGGTCACCCGCGACGGCGGAAAGACCTGGAAGAACGTGGTCGGCAACGTCCCGGGCCTGCCGAAGAACGCGTGGGTCTCTTCCGTCGAGGCCGGGCACTTCGCGCCGGGCACCGCCTACGCGACGTTCGATCTGCACACCTTCGGCGACATGCGGCCCTACGTCTATCGGACGACCGACTTCGGCGCGACCTGGACCACGCTCGCGGCTGCGGACGGCTCGATGAAGGGCTACGCGCACGTCGTCAAGGAAGATCTCGTCAACAAGGACCTTCTCTTCGTCGGGACGGAGTTCGGGCTCTGGATCTCCCTCGACGGCGGCGGGCAGTGGGCGCAGTACAAGGGCGGCGACCTCCCCAACGTCGCCGTGCGCGACCTCGCGATTCACCCGCGCGATTCGGCCCTCGCCATCGCCACACACGGGCGCGGCATCTGGATCGTCGACAACATCCAACCCCTGCGCTCCCTGACGAGCGACATGCTCGGCAAAGAGGCCGCCTTCGTGCCTTCGGGCCCCATCATCCAGCGGATCAATGCCTTCGGCGGAAATCCGACGGGCGACGCGACCTTCGAGGGCCCGAATCCCCCGAGCGACGCGCAGATCGTCTACTACCAGAAGAAGCGCCACATCTTCGGCGACCTGAAGATCGAGGTCATCGGCCCGGACGGCAAGAGCCTCGCCGTCATTCCGTCGAGCAAGCGGCGCGGACTCTCGCGCGCCGGCTGGTCCATGCGCCTGAAGCCCCCGAAGGTTCCGCCCGCGGCCTCCGCCTCGTTCTTCGCCTCCCTCGGCCCGCGCGTCCTGCCCGGGACCTACACGGTCCGGATGACCAAGGACAAGCAGGTCTACGAGACGAAGCTCGAAGTCCTGCCGGACCCGCGCTCGAAATACACGCCGGAGGACCGCAAGGCGCAGTGGGACCTCGCGATGAAGCTCTACAACCAGCTCGGGGACATGACCTACGACGTCGAGAAGATCAACGGCGTGCGGCTCGCGCTCGAGGAGAGGGCCGCAAGGCTCGGCGCGGACGATCCGCTCGCCAAACGCCTGCGCTCGGCGGCCGGACAGGTCGACGAGCTGCGAAAGAAGATCGTCGCGACGAAGGAAGGCGGCATGATCACGGGCGAGGAGCGTCTGCGCGAGCACATGGCCGAGCTCTACGGCTTCGTGGCGCTCTCCGAGGGGCGGCCGACCGAGGCCCAGGTGCAGCGCACCGATGCCCTCGCGCACGAGCTCTCCGACGTCGTCCGGAACTTCGATGCCTGGACGGCGAAAGAGCTGCCAGGGATCAACGCCGCGCTCACCGGCAAGAGCTTCCCGCCCATCCTGATCCTGACCCGTCCCGACTGGGAAAAGGCGGGTGAGCAAGGGGGCGGCAGCGGCGGCGGCCAGGCGTCTCTGGAGGAGAACCGGCCCTGGGAAAGGGACTGAGACCGGGGATGGGCCGTCGGCGACCGTTGACATCTGATGTCGTGATCATTAGCATCACGACATCATGACCCGGACGACGATCGACATTGACGGGCCGGTGCTCGAAGACCTCAAGCGCCTGCAGAAGCGTGAGGGAAAGAGCCTCGGACGCACGGCGTCGGACCTGCTGGGAGAGGCGATCGCGCGCTACGGCGGCCGGCGGAAGAAGCCGGCAAAGCTCGAGTGGGTCTCGCGGCCGATGAAGGCCCGCGTCGACCTCGCCGACAAGGAAGCCGTGCGCGCCGCCGCGGATTCCGGCCTCCTCCCCGGCCCGAATCCCCGATCCCGGTGAGCTACGCGGTCGACGTCAACATCCTTCTCTACGCTTCGGACGAAGCGAGCTCCTTTTCCTCCCGGGCCCGGGCCTTCCTGGAGGAGTGCGCCGCCGGACCGGAGATCCTCTGCCTCGGCTGGCCGACGCTGACCGCCTATCTGCGCCTGGCGACGCATCCGGCGATCTTCACCAATCCCCTCACGCCCGAGGAGGCCGAGCGCAACGTCGCCTCCCTGGTCGCGCTGCCCCACGTCCGGACGCTCTCGGAAGAGGACGGGTTCTGGGACGTCTACCGCGACGTCACCCGGGGGCTGGCCGTCCGCGGCAACGACGTTCCGGACGCCCATCTGGCGGCGCTGCTCCGGCAGCACGACGTGCCCACGCTCCACACGAACGACCGCGACTTCCTGAGGTTCCAGTTCCTGAAGGTACGGAACCCCTTCGAGAACGCGCCGGGCTAGCGCAGTGCGGGCAGGGACCGCCCGGTCGCTCCCTTCGGGCCGACCGCCCAGCCGACCCCGGGGCCGGAGAACGACACGGCATTCCACGGGGCCGCGTCGATCCTGGTCCAGGTGCGGCCGGCGTCGCGGCTGAAGGCCGATCCGCCGAGGCCGACCGCGAAGATCTCGTCGGGGCTGCCGGGAACCGGGCAGACGGCCGAATAGAAGCCGGACGCGGAGATCGGGGCCGGCGTCCAGGTCGCGCCGCCGTCCTCGGTACGTGCGCCGTTGACTCCGGTAAAGCCCGGCACCTCGTAGTCGCCGCCCGCCGCAAATCCGCGCCTCGAGTCGAGGAAGGCGACGGAGAAGAGGCCCGACGACGGGTTGCCCGCGGGCACCGGGGCTTCGGCCGCGCTCCACGTCAGGCCGCGATCCGCGGAATGGAAGACGCGGGAGGCCTTCGCTCCGCCCGTCACGAACCAGGCGTCGGAGCCGCCCTTCAAGGCAAAGAGGCAGGTTCCGCTGGCCGCGAAGGCGCCCTCGCCCGGGAGGGCCTCCGGCATGACGAGGTACTTCGGGGTATACCAGGTACGGCCGGCGTCGTGGGTGATGCGCACGACGAAGCGGCCGCCGACCGGGTCTCCGAGCAGGATTCCGGTCGAGGCGTCCCAGAACGCGATCGCGTCGTAGAAGCCGTCCTTCATCCGATTCTCGTGAAACTGCCGCCAGGTCTCTCCGCCATCGGAGCTGCGATAGATGCGGGACTGCAGCCCCGGGCCGGCGCTCATCAGGACGATCGTGTTGGCGTCGAGGGCCTCGATGTCGCGGAAGTCGAGGGCCTCCCCGCCGGTCACCGCGAGCCGTTCCCACGTCCGGCCGTCGCGCGTGCGCAGGACGGTGCCGCTCGCTCCGCTCGCCCAGGCGTGCGTTGCGTCGAGGACGGCGAGGCCGCGCAGCTGCGCGTCCGAGCCGCTCGGCCGGGGAGTCCAGGCGACCGTGGCCGCCAGCGCGAGAAGGAATGCGATCATCGGACCCAGAGCATCTTGACCGACACGACGAGCAGGAACGCGCCGAACATCCGCCGCAGCGTCAGGTCCGAGACCGGCTCGACCAGCTTCGCTCCGAGGAACGCCCCCACCAGGAGCCCCGCGGCGATCAGCGCCGAGTACCCGACGTTCAGGTTCCCGTTCTTCCAGTAGACCCACGCGGACAGAGCGCCGACCGGCAGGAGCAGGGCGCCGAGCGAGGTGCCGACCGCCGCATGCTGCGTCAGGCCGTAGAAGAAGACGAGCGCCGGGACGATGATGAGCCCGCCGCCGATCCCGAACATTCCGGCGAAGACGCCCGCCAGAACACCGACGGCGAGCAATCCGGCGGTTTGCATCGCGAGGCCTCCTTCTAGGGGCTGGAAGGGATCGCGAGCCCCGTTTCGTGGACTTCGGTGCCCGACCGGATTTCGAGCGCCACGTCGGGCGCGTTCGTCGTGATGGACGCGACACCCGCGGCGAGGAGGCTCCGGATCTCGGCGGCCTCGTCGACCGTCCAGGGATGGACCGACAGGCCGGCGGCGCCGGCCGAGGCCAGGAGCGCCGGGGACACGAGGTCCCGCCGGGGGCCGATCGCGTCGACCGGAGGAAACAGGGGCGTGCTCTGCCCGGCGGCGGGCAGAGCCACGGGATGATCGAAGAGAAAGCTCGTGGCGATCTCGGGCGCCGCCTCGCGCATGCGCTTCAGGAACTCGGCGTCGAACGAGGCGACCAGGCAGCGGGCGGCCACGCCGTACGCCGCCGCGAGCCTGGCCACGCGCCGTGCCATCGTGCCGTGATTCGCCCCCGGGCCGCTCTTGACCTCGACCACGTAGCGCAGCGCGGCGCCGTACCGGTGGAAGACCTGCTCGAGGCGCGGGATCCGGAACTCGCCGAACTCCGACGGAATCGAGAGCTTCTCGATCTCGCGCCAGGTGAAGCTTCGAACCGGGATGCGCTGCGTGCCGAGGACCACGTCCTCGTCGTGGAAGAGAACCGCCTCGCCGTCGCGTGTCTGGCGCACGTCGAACTCGACCGCGTCCACGCCGAAGCTCTCGGCGAAGTCGAGGCTCTCGATCGTGTTCTCGCGCGCGCGCCGGGGAGCGCCGCGGTGTCCCACGATCCAGGTCGGGTGCGTCCGTCTCCACTCGCTCATGCGGAAGGAAGCCGCATTATGTACGAGCCCCGGCCGCCGCAGTCTCCTCGAGGATGCGGCCGAGCGCCTCGTCGGGATCCGGGGCGGCGGTGACCGGCCGTCCGATCACCAGGAGGTCCGCGCCCGCGGCGAGCGCCTGCGCCGGAGTGGCCACGCGCTTCTGGTCCTGCGCCTCGGCGCCCGCCGGCCGGATCCCGGGCACGACGGTGAAGAAGTCGGGCCCGCACGCGCTTCGGATCGCGGGGAGGTCCGTCGCGGAGCAGACCACGCCGTCCAGGCCGCACGCCTTCGCGAGCAGGGCGAGCCGGCGCGCGATCCCCTCCGGGTGCCCGGCCATCGGCAGATCGGCGAGGGCGGGCGGGTCGAGCGAGGTCAAGAGCGTGACGGCGACGAGCTTCGGGAGCTGCGATCGAAGGGCCGCCTCCCGGGCCGCCGCGAGCATGGCGCGTCCCCCGGAGGCGTGGACGTTGACCATCGCCGCGCCGGAGCGAGCCGCCGAAGCGACCGCGCCGGCGACTGTCGCCGGGATGTCGTGGAACTTGAGGTCCAGGAACACCCGGGCGCCCTCCGAGGCCGCCTCGATCTCCCCGACGAGCGAGGGCCCCTCCGCGACGAAGGCCTCGAGCCCGACCTTGAGCCAGCCCACCCGGGGCCCGAATCGCCGCGCCGCCGCGAGAGCCTCGACCCGGGTCGGGAAGTCGAGCGCGATGCAGACCCGCTCGCTTCTCATCCTTCGGCCCCGGCGTCGCCGCCCGCGGCACCCGCGCGGTGCGCGCGGCCGACGAGGTCCGCCGGGGTCGTCCCCCTGGCGAGGCAGTATGCCGCGAGCTCCGAGACGAGCCGGCCCGAGATCCCGGGGTCCTTGAAGTTCGCGGTCCCGACCTGGACGGCCGCCGCGCCGGCCGCGAGGAACTCGAGCACGTCCGAAAGCTCCGCAATCCCGCCGATCCCCATCAGCGGGACGTCGGGGAGGGCCCTGGCCACCTGGTAGACCATGCGCACCGCCAGAGGCCGGATGGCCGGGCCGGAGAGGCCTCCCGTGCCGAACGAGATCCGCGGCCTCGCGGTCTCCGGATCGATCGCCATGCCGACGAAGGTGTTCACGAGCGACAGGATGTCGGCGCCGCCCTCGCGCGCGGCGCGGGCCGACTCGACGAGGTCGGGAGCGTTGGGCGACAGCTTGACGATCAGCGGCCGCTTCGTCGCGGCGCGCACGCGGGAGACGAGCGAGCGCGTCAGGGGCGGAGAGTTTCCGAAGAGCATTCCGCCCTGGAGCACGTTCGGGCACGAGATGTTGAGCTCGATCGCGGCGATGCCCTCCGCGCCCTCGAGCGCGCGGACGACGGTGGCGTAGTCCTCCTCGAGATCGCCCCACACGTTGGCGATGACGGTCGCCCCGAGGGCCCGCAGTTTCGGGAGCTTTTCCGCGAGGAAGACCTCGATGCCCACGTTCTGGAGGCCGATCGCGTTCAACATTCCGGCGGGCGTCTCGCAGATGCGGGGCGGCGCGTTGCCGGCATGGGGCTTGAGCGACAGGCCCTTGGTGCAGAGCCCGCCGAGGCCGGACAGGTCCACGAAGTCGGTGAACTCGAGGCCGTATCCGAACGTGCCGGACGCGGTCAGGATCGGGTTCGCGAGCGCGAGCGGCCCGAGGCGGACCGCGAGGGCGGTGTTCATCTCGGCAACCCGGCCACTTGGTTTGTCAGGTTCTGCCTCACCACCGGATCTTCTCCGGCGACAGGATCGGCCCCTCGCTGCACGAGACGACGAACGGCTTCTCGGTTCCCGGGATCACGCAGCCGAGACAGGCGCCGAAGCCGCAGCCCATCTCCGCCTCCGTCGAGAACTCCGCGGACAACCCCGCGCCCCCGACGACTTTCGCGAGCGCCCCGAACATCGGCATCGGGCCGCAGGCGAAGACGCGCGCGTAGCGCGCCCCGGCCGAAAGGCGCCGGGCGAGGGCCTGCGTCACGAAGCCCTTCTCGCCGAGCGATCCGTCGTCGGTCGTCAGGATCGTCTCGCCGGAGACGAGGCCGTCGAACCGCGACTGGAGCGACAGCTCGCGCGCATGACGCCCGCCGAAGTAGAGGTCGCACACGACCCCGCTCCCGGCGAGGGCCTTCAAGAGGGCCGGGAATGGCGCCGCGCCGATGCCGCCGGCGACGATTGCCACCCGCGCGCCCCGCGGAAGGTCGGACACAGTGAACGTGTTGCCGAGCGGGCCGAGCAGCCGCACACCCGCGCCGACGGGCATCTCCTCCAGGGCGGCCGTGCCGCGCCCGATCGTCTTCAGGAGAAACTCGACCGTGCCCGACCCCGCGTCCGAGTCGGCGACCGAGTAGGCGCGGCGCAGGTAGGGGCGCAGCCGGTCCGGGACGTCCACCATGGCGAACTGCCCCGGCGCGATCGCGTCCGCCAGGCCCGGGCAGTGGAATGTCACGGAAAAGAGGCCGGGCGAGAAGCTCTGGCGCCGGAGGAGGGTGGCTCGGTGGTCGGCCTTCACCGAGAGAGCATTCTATGCGAGTCGGATATCCAAGGTCGGAGGTCCGGGGTCGGGAGTCCGGAGGGATCAGGCCTCGGCAATCGTCAGCGGGTCGCCGGCGCGCCGCGTCTTCTCGAAGCACTTCTCGCAGAGCAGCCGCGCGTCGGTCGCCTCCGCCGCCGGCCGGGCATAGGAGCCGCATCCGTGGCAGCGCCGCAGGGCCCGATGATGGGCGTTGGAATCCTGGGCCGCCTGAGACTCGCGTTTGATCATTCACCTCTCCTCAATTCGCAGACTGAAGAAACATGGCACACCGAGACACAGCACGACCCGTACCCACGCAACAAACACTCACACCGCGCGACTTAGCCCTGCGCGCCGGCCGGACACTGTCGCCCCCCGGGGCGAAGGAGTCCTCTGTCGAGGTCAGAACAGTCTAGCAGGTCAGAACCTTGCGATCCGGTCCAGAGCCTTCCGAACGTGGGACGCCTGGGGCAGGATGAAATCCTCGACTCGCGGTTGATACGCCACGAAAGTGTCCGTCGCCGCGACGCGCTCGACCGGGGCATCCAGGTACGAGAACAGCTCCGAGGAGATCCGGGCCGCGATCTCGGCGCCGTATCCCCACGACATCGTATCCTCATAAACGACCACGGCGCGGGACGTCTTCCGGACGGAGGCGGCGATGGCTTCCCAGTCGTACGGGTTCAGGCTGCGCAGGTCCAGGATCTCGACCGATTTTCCGGTCTCCTCGGCAAACGCCTTCGCCGCCTGCCACGACCGGTAGACGGTCGCCCCGTAGGTCACGATCGTCACGTCCGCGCCCTCCTGCACGACCGACGCCTTGCCGAACGGGACCATGTAGTCCGGACCCGGGTAGACCCCCTTGTTGTGCGTCTGCCGGTAGAGGTGCTTGTGCTCGAGGAAGAGGACGGGATCCTCGCAGCGGATCGCCGTGCGCAGGAGGCCGTTCGCGTCGCGGGCGTTGGAGGGCATGACCACGCGCAGGCCCGGGATCTGGGTCATCAGCACGGCTCCCGACTGCGAGTGGTAGACGGCGCCGCCGCCGATGTAGCCGCCGATCGCCACGCGCACGACGACCGGGCAGGAGAAAGCGTTGCCCGAGCGCCACCGCATGTTCGAGAGCTCGTTGCGGATCTGCATGTACGCCGGCCAGATGTAGTCGTAGAACTGGATCTCGACGACCGGCTTCAATCCCCGCACCGCCATCCCGACGGCGCGGCCGACGATGTTCGCCTCCGCCAGCGGCGAGTTGAACACGCGGTCGGAGCCGTAGAGCCGCTGCAGGCCGGCGGTGACCTTGAAGACGCCGCCCTTGCCCTTGCACTCGGCGAGCACGGTGTCGCGCGAGGCGTCGGCCACGTCCTCGCCGAAGAGGACGATGCGCGGGTCGCGCTTCATCTCGTCGCGCATGCAGGCGTTCAGCAGGTCCACCATCGTGGTCGGCGTGGCGCCCTCGGCCGAAGCAGGCGCCGTCGAGAACGCGGCGCTCGTGGGGTCCACGTCCGGCGAGTAGACGAAATCGTACGCGGACTCGGGCTCCGGCACCTCCGCCGCGAGGGCGCGGTCGGCGGCTGCCTCGACCTCGGCGTCCACCTCGGCCTGCAGTTTCTCGATCTCGGGCTGGCCGAGGATCCCGTTGTCGAGGAGCAGGCGCGAGAGACGTCGCATCGGGTCCTTCTCGAGGTCCCGCTCGCGCTCCGCCTTCGGCCGGTAGAGCGCCTCGTCGTCGGACAGCGAGTGGCTGTAGGGACGAATGACCCGCGCGTGGACGAGCGCCGGGCCCATGCGGGAGCGGCAGTACTCGACGGCGTATCGCAGGGCGTCGTAGGATTCGATGAAGTCCGTGCCATCGGCCTCGGCGACGAAGAGATTCGGGAACGAGCGCACGAGCTTCGAAATGGATCCGCCCGGCGTGTTGACCTCCACCGGGACGGAGATCGCGTAGCCGTTGTCCTGGATGAGAAAGAGGACCGGCAGCTTCAGGTTGCTGGCCGAGGACAGGGCCTCCCAGAACTCCCCTTCCGAGGTCTGGCCCTCGCCTCCCGAAACGTAGACCACCTCGTCGCGATGAAAGGCGCCTTTTCCGGCGAGCTCCGCGATGCGGCCCATCCTCCAGCCGGCCTCGGCGGCGCCGACGGCGTGGAGAAACTGGGTGCCGGTGCACGAGGACTTCGAGATGATGTTCAGGCGCTTCGATCCCCAGTGCGAAGGCATCTGCCGCCCGGCCGAGGCGGGATCGTCCTTCGCCCCCACCGACTGGAGAAACATCTCGTAGGGGGTTACACCGAGCTGCAGGACGAGGGCCCGGTCCCGGTAATAGCAGTCGAACCAGTCGTAGCCGGGCTTCAAGACCATCCCGGCCGCCGTGGTGACCGCCTCGTGGCCCACGCTGTTGATCTGGAAGTAGATCTTGTTCTGGCGCTTGAGCTGGATCTCCTTGTCGTCGACCCGGCGGGAAAGGTAGATGTTGCGGTAGGCGCCGATCAGGGCGGCGGCATCGAGGCCGTGGAATCTGTCGGATTGGACCTCGGTCGCCATCTCCCCTCCCCGGCGAATATACCAAAGGGGTTGGAAGGCGGCGGTGACGCCCGACCCGGGAGCCGGAGGCCCTAGAGGAGGCGCTAGAAGAGCCGGATCAGGCCCCAGAGCTCCAGGGCCGCGAGGCCGAGTGTGATCGCGAGAAAGAGGACCGCCTTGAGGTCCGGACGAGGGCTCGACTGCAACTCTCCCATGGCCACGCCTCTCGGATTAGCAGAACTCATGCCACCGATGAGAGTTACGAGGGAGGGGCCCGGAACGTTTACGGCAGCCCCTTGCTATGCTTCACGCCCCATGGCTTCGGCCGAAGGAATTGCCTCTTATCCGATGCCCGCGCCGCGGCCGGCGGCGCCGGACCTGGCCTCGATCGACCCGCGGCTGGACCTCGAGGCGGAGATTCGCGATCTCAAGCGACAAAAAAACGCGGTCCTTCTGGCCCACTATTACCAAGAAGAGGCAATCCAGGATCTCGCCGACTTCGTCGGAGACTCCCTCGACCTCTCCCGGAAGGCGCAGGCAAGCCAGGCCCGAATCATCGCCTTCGCCGGCGTCCGCTTCATGGCGGAGACGGCCAAAATCCTGAATCCCAACCGGAAAGTCGTACTGCCCGACTACGAGGCCGGCTGTTCGCTCGAAGACTCATGCCCCCCGGATGCCTTCCGGGCCTGGCGGGAGCAGCATCCGGGCGCGGTGTCCCTGACCTACATCAACTGCTCGGCCGCCGTGAAGGCGCTCTCGGACATCATCGTGACCTCGTCGAACGCCGAGAAGATCGTCCGATCGGTCCCGCCGGACCAGGAAATCCTGTTCGCCCCCGACCGGCACCTCGGGGCGTTTCTGGCGAAGACACTCGGCCGGCCCATGACTCTCTGGCCGGGCGCCTGCATCGTGCACGAGCAGTTCTCCGAGCGCGAGATCGTCCGGCTGAAGGTCAAATACCCCGACGCAAAGCTCGCCGCGCACCCGGAATGCCCCGAGCCCATCCTGAAGCACGCGGATCACGTCGGGTCGACGCGCTCGATCCTGAGCTACGTCACGACCGCTCCGGGCAAGACCTTCCTGATTGCCACCGAGGAAGGAATCATTCACCAGATGAAAAAGCTCGCGCCCGATCGCGAGTACATCCCGGTCCCCCCCGACAACGGCTGCCGCTGCAACGAGTGCCCGTTCATGAAGCTCAACACGCTCGAGAAGCTCTACCTGTGCCTGCGCGACGAGCGGCCGGAGATCCTGCTCCCCGAGCAGATGCGCCGGGCCGCGGAAAAGCCGCTGTTGAGAATGCTCGAGCTGTCCTGACGCAATGGAGGATCTCGAGGGCGACGCGCTCGACCGGCGGCTGCGCGCGTTCCTGTCCGAGGACGTCGGCCGGCTCGACGTGACCACCGAGACGACCGTGCCGCCCGGGACCCGGGCGCGGGGCGAGCTCCTCGCGAAGTCCCCGTGCGTGGTCTCGGGCCTCCCCATCGCGCGCCGCGTGTTCGAGCTTCTCGACCCCGAGCTCGCCTGGGAGGACGCTTGGGCGGCGGGGGCGAGCGTCTCCGCAGAAACCTCCCTGGCGCGCCTCTCCGGCCGCGCGCGGGCGATCTTGACGGCCGAGCGCGTGGCCCTGAACCTCCTCCAGCGCATGTGCGGAATCGCGACCGCCACACGCCGCTTCGTCGAGGCCGTCTCCGGCACGCCGTGCAAGATCCTCGACACGCGAAAGACCGCGCCGGGCCTGCGGCCATTCGACCGCCAGGCCGTGCGCGACGGCGGCGGCTCGAATCACCGGTACGATCTGACCGAGATGGTACTCGTCAAGGACAACCACCGGCGCCTGGCCGGAGGAGTCGCCCGCGCGGTCGCCTCGGCGCGCCGGGGAGCGCCCGGAGTTCCCGTCGAGGTCGAGGTCGAGTCGGAAGCGGATCTCGCGGAGGCGATCGCCGCCGGCGCCGACCGTGTCCTGATCGACAACCAGGCGCCCGACACGGTCGCCCGCTGGTGCGCGATCGCGCGCGCTGCGGCGCGGCCTCCCTTCCTCGAAGCCTCCGGCAACATGCGCCTCGACACGGTGCGCGCCTACGCCCTGGCCGGCG
>Ga0209048_10003700_pt1 | contig 14792 bp, 13 predicted proteins | sample FrelakmetCRP12CR_FD_187146 | JGI IMG/M metagenome (GOLD analysis project Ga0209048, IMG submission 187146) | Freshwater lake sediment microbial communities from the University of Notre Dame, USA, for methane emissions studies - CRP12 CR (SPAdes)... | ecosystem: Environmental > Aquatic >... | reverse complement strand
TTCCGTGAGGGGCGTGCCGCAGTCCCAGGTGCCGGAGCGGGTGCGCTTCGCCTGGCCCCCGTAGTACCTGGCTCCCAATAGTACCGTCGCCAGGAACACGCCGAGCAGCACCGCGATGAGCAGGGGGGACATGCTGGTGCCCGACCTGGAGGGGATCTGCAAATAGAGACCGTTCACCAGCTGGCCCGCGATGCTCACTCCCACGATGGGCGAGGTGATGGTGTCGACGAAGGGCACGATCATGAATGCCAGCACTCCGGTCAGGACGCACAGCATCGCCGGAATGGCCATCCCCAGGAGCATGCTGCGGGGGACCTCGTGGGCATCCTCCGCCTCCTTGCTCCGGGGGCGAGCCAGGAAGCTGATGCCGAAGATGCGGACGAAGCAGGCCGCCGCCAGCGCACCGGTCAGGGCGAGCATGCCCAGGGCGATGGCCAGGATCAGGTCGACCGTGACGTTGTTGATGTTGTTGGAGAGGAGCAGCGACTGGAAGATGAGCCATTCGCTGACGAAGCCGTTGAAGGGCGGGATGGCGGAGATCGATAGGGCGCCTATGAAGAAGAGCACGCTCGTCGACCTCATCCGCTTGGCCAGACCTCCCAGGCGCTCCATGTCCTTCGTGCCCGTGGCATGTACAATCGAACCTGCGCCCATGAACAGCAGGCCCTTGAACAGGGAGTGGTTCAGCACTTGCAGCAGGGCCGCGATCAGGGCCAGGGCGGATAGCTCGGCCAGGCCATAGGCATAGAAGACCATCGAGGCGCCGAGGGCGATGAAGATGATGCCGACATTCTCGACGGTGGAGTATGCTAGCGCCCGCTTGATGTCCTTCTCCATCAAGGCATACATGACCCCCAGGAGCGCGGTCACCGAACCTATGAGCAGGACCACCAGCCCCCACCAGGTCTCGGTGACGCCCAAGAACAGGAAGCTCGTGCGGATCAGCATGTAGATCGCCGTCTTGATCATCACGCCCGACATCAGAGCCGAGACGTTGCTCGGGGCGGCGGGATGAGCGTGAGGCAGCCAGACATGCAGCGGCACGATCCCCGCCTTCATCCCAAAGCCCAGGAGGGCGAACACGAAGGCCAGGTTGCGCAGGAGCACCGGCATGGCGCCGTGGAAGGCGGTGATGCCATTGAAATCGAAGGTCCCCGCCTCGAACGAAAGGACGATCAGGGAAACCATGATGAGCGCGGTCCCGATGTGGGTCATCACCAGGTATAGCAGGCCGGCCGAGACCGCCTCCGGCTCGCGGTTCTCATATGCGACCAGGAAGTATGAGCAGAGGGACATCATCTCCCAGACGATAAGGAAGAGCACGATGTTGCTGGCCGAGACCACCAGCACCATGGAAAGGAAGAAGAGCGCGAAGAGGGCGCCGAAGAGCCCGACGTTGTATCTTCCGATGTATTCCCGCACATAGCCATTCGAGAAGATGGCAACCGAGAAGGTCGATATGCATATCATGAGAAGGAAGAACGCCGACAGCTGGTCCAATTGAACAGAGAAGGGGCCAAGGTACGGTACGGTGGTGAACTGGAAGGACATGGTGCCGCTGATGAAAACGTCCATCGCCGTCACCATGCCAAAGAGCGAGGCTACGGCCACCAGGCCGAAGGACAAGCTGATGCTGAGCCTTTCCCTCCTGCCTGTGACCAGGGCCGCGAAGGCCGCCACGAAACCCGTTGCGATCAGCGCTGCGAATGTGTAAGTGCTTAGCGTTTTGGCCACCTCGGGGAGGCCTTGGCGGGTCACGCCGCGTCAAATGAGGAGTGTTATGGCTCCTATCCCGCCTTTTCCGCTGGCACAACGATTGTCAGCTTAAATGTTTCGCCCATACGTCCATACGGGAGATCATATACGACTGCGCGGCCAGATGCACTTGGAGTAGGAAAGCAGAGATCAGTGCGACCTAGGAGATCAGGTCCCGAAGGCCGAGATCGTTCTCGTACCGCAATGCCACGGCCCGGGCCCAATGCTGGTCCAGGCCGTAATGGGTCATGAGGTGCTTGACGGTCGGCGTGTGCCCCCTATCGACCGCCCCGAACTCATCGAGAACCACGAACCATTCCGCCCAGGTCTTGCCGGTCACCTCTTTCACCTCGTCTTCCATCGACCTCTCCTTCTCCTTCCCGCAGCCTTGCGCCAGTTCGTTCCCTCCGCTTCTCGATTATTCCGACGGCAACATAAATCCTTCGCCATCCTCCAAGCCGATTACCATACTCGGCGCTCTCATAATATACCGGCCGCTTTCTATTCTAGACCGGTGAGCCAATGATAGAACGGGCCTCCAAAGTGACCGACGATGGACTTAGCGCCTCCATCCTGAAGACCGCCTTGAAAATCGAGGACTTCGGAATCGACTTCTATTCCAGGATGAGCGAGTGCGTGGCGGAGTTGAAGGGTGCGGCCCTGCTGCGGAGCCTGGCCAGCGATGAGAAGGAGCACAAGGCCATCCTCGAGAGGCAGCTCGATGAGATCTCCCGCCACCTCGATATATCCAAGGTCGAGCCGATGGCCGAGTACCTCAGCATCCTGCCGGCGAACGTCTTCATCCCCCCTCCGGAGGGCGCCTGCCTCCTCCTGGATGATGAGATCTCAGCGCTCGAGAAGGGCATCATGGTTGAGATCAACTCCATGAGGATGTACCAGGAAGCGATAGACAAGGTCCAGGACCAGAAGGTGCGCTCGACCCTTCAGGAGCTCGCGGAATGGGAGGGGCGGCACCGCGAGATCCTGGAGGAGAACCTCCGGCTTCTGAAGCTTGAGGGCGCCTGGTACGGGTATGGCCCCATCTTGGAAGGTTGAAGGATTCTCCGAAACCGTTATTAAGGCCGTTTAGGTCAGGTGGACTAGCGGCTACCAGCTGTCTGCTGTCAATAGAAATAAATACCTAGGTTTCATGCCTAGACTAATCCTTCCCCCTGTTAATTTAGGGGCAGGGAGGTTAGCCGGCCATCAGAGGAAAAATCAGGGGTGCATCTTAATGGCGAGGTTGCCGAGGATAAACAGAGAGTTATCGGCCTGTCTACAATGCGGTTATTGCCTAAGCGTGTGCGACACCTATGGCCAGGAGCCGTGGGAGTCGAACAGCCCTCGGGGCAAGTTATTCTATCTGAAGCAATTGCAGAACAAGACCCCGATCGATAAGCTGCTGGGCCGCAAGGTCGAGGTGGACAATGAGTTCGTCGACGCACTCTATCGATGCACCGGGTGCGCCGCCTGCTGGACCGTCTGCCATGTGAGCATCGAGTTCGCCGAGTTCTGGGAGACCGTGCGCGAATGGGTGGTAGAGCAGGGCAAAGGTCCCATGCCCGCGCACAAGAAGATCCGGGAGAAGATCGAGGCCTCCAACAACCCGTACGGAGAGCCGCCGGAGAAGCGGGGGGCGTGGTTCCCCGAGAGCATCAAGAAGGTCGAGGTCAACCCTGATGTCTGCTTCTTCGCTGGCTGCACCGCATCCTACAGGATGCAGAGGATCCCGCAGGCCGCGGCCGTCTTCCTGGACCGCTGCGGAGTGAAGCAGAACATCATGGGCGACAAGGAGATGTGCTGCACCTCTCCCATGCTGAGGACCGGCCAGATAAGCGCCAGTCGCGATTCCGCGGAGAACAATGTCCGACAGACGGAGAGGATGGGGGCCAAGGCCATGGTCACCGCCTGCGCCGGGTGCTTCAAGACCACCACTCACGACTACAAGCGCTTCTACTCCAGCCCAGCGTTCGAGGTCTATCACTTCTCGCAATATGCGCAGAAGCTGATCAAGGAGAAGAAAGTCAAGTTCACCAAGGAGTTCAAGACCAAGGTCACCTATCACGACCCCTGCCACCTGGGACGGCACGCAGGCGTGTTCGAGCCGCCGCGCGAGGTCATCAAATCCATCCCGGGCATCGAGCTGGTGGAGATGCCGCGCAACCGCATGGGCTCGCAATGCTGCGGGGCTGGCGGCGGATATAAGTCGCAGTTCAACGACATGGCCGTGAACATCGCGGCCAAGCGGGTCAAGGAGGCCGTGGAGACCGGTGCGGAGCTCATCATCACCACCTGCCCGTTCTGCGTGCTCAACCTGCAGGCGGGCGCGAAGCAGCTCGGAGCCAACATCAAGGTCATGGACCTGTCCGAGTTGCTGGCAGAGGTCACCGCACCGGTGGAGGCTGCACCCGCAGCTCCGGCGGTAGGCCCCGAGGCCAAGTGATCCCGACCCTCGTCCTTTATCCACTTTCCTAAGGACCAGCTAGAGCGCCAGCCAGGGAGAGATGACCGAGACCCTGACCTCGAACTTCTGCACCGGGGGGACATCGGTCTCCCAGGGCCTGCGCTCCACCAGGCGCACCTTGGTGACTCCGGTCTTCAAGGCCTCGAACTCCATGGTCCGCCTTCCCCCCGATCCGACGGCCTTCGAATCCGGGAGGTACTTCTCCTTGGGCAGCTTGCGGAGCTCCGACCCCATCTCCTCGATCTCCCACCGGTAACCCGTGGTGGGATTCTCCCTTAGCTCCAACTCGAAGATCTGCCCCACCATGAGCTCGATGGCGCTGCCGTTGTCGCTCTCGCTGACCTTCATCAGGGAATCGATTCCCATGCCGGCATATAAAATCCCCTTTCCCTTCCATCGGGGCAGAGCTAGACCGCAGTTTCAATTCACATCGCGATAGGTTAAAGTAGCGCGAAACCGTCGATTGGGCCCTAAATGGTATTCGAACTGCTCGATCCCCGCATCCTCAAGGTCCTCAAGGAGAAGAACATCCATGAGCCGACCGGCCCGCAGCGCCAGGCCATCCCGCACATCCTCAAACGCGAGCATCTCCTGTTGGTGGCTCCTACTGGCATCGGCAAGACCGAGGCCGCCATGCTGCCGATCCTGCACATGCTCCTGCAGGCCCAGGGGAATGGCATCCAGTGCATCTACGTCACGCCGCTGAAGGCCCTGAACCGGGACCTGCTGCGCCGCCTGGAGGAGTTCGGGAAGGCCCTGGGCCTGGACGTGGCGGTGAGGCACGGGGACACCTCGCAATCGGAGCGTTCCAGGCAGTCGAGGAAGGCCCCAGACATCCTGATCACCACGCCCGAGACGCTGCAGATCATGTTCTCGGGCAAGCGGTTGCGGGAGCATCTGGGCAACGTGCGGTTCTTCGTCATCGACGAGATCCATGAGCTGGCGGAGGACGAACGGGGGGCCCAGCTGGCCATCGCCATGGAGCGCCTGGTGAACGAGGCGGGCGAGTTCCAGAGGATCGGGCTTTCCGCCACCGTAGGGAGCGTCCAGGAGGTGGCCAACTACCTGGGAGGTGCCAAGCGGAAGGTCACGCTGATCAAGGCGCACGTGGCGAAGGACATGAGCATCACCACCCAGAGCCCGGTGGTGGACGAGCAGGACCGGGACCTGGCCGGCAGGTTGCAGAGCGACCCGCAGATGGTGGCCTGCATGCGGCGCTGCCGCGAGCTGATCGAGGCGCACCGGTCCACGCTGCTGTTCGTGAACACCCGAGACACGGCCGAGGCCCTGGCCGCGAGATATCACATGTGGGACGAGGGGTTCCCGGTCGGGGTGCACCATGGCTCCCTCTCCAAGGAGACCCGCATCGAGATGGAGGAGAACTTCAAGAAGGAGGTCATCAAAGGCCTCATCTGCACCTCGTCCCTGGAGCTGGGCATCGACATCGGCTCCGTCGACTTCGCGATTCAATACAACTCCCCCAGGCAGGTGGCGCGCCTCATCCAGAGGATGGGCAGGGCGGGCCATCAGGTCGGGGCCAAGTCGGAGGGCGCCATCGTGGCCTCCTCCCCGGACGAGATCGCCGAGAGCTTGGTGATCACCCGCAAGGCGCTCAAGGAGGAGCTCGAGCCCCTGCGGGTCAGGGAGAACCCTCTGACCGTGCTCGCCAACCAGATCGTGGCCATGGCCATGACGGGGACGGTGAATCGAGAGGACGCGTTCCGGACGGTGGTGCGCTCCTATCCCTTCCGCAACCTCAAGTTGGAGTCGTTCACCCGGGTCCTGGAGCAGCTGGGGCGCATCGGACTGCTGTTCATCGGCGACACCGAGTACCGCCGGTCCAGCCGCGGCATGCGCTACTTCTACGACAACCTCTCCATGATCCCGGACGAGCGCACCTTCCGGATCAGGGAGCTGAGCACGCGCAAGATCGTGGGCCAGCTGGACGAGTCGTTCGTGGTGTCGTTCGCGGAGCCGTACGCCACCTTCATCACCCGGGGCCGGTCCTGGCGGATCATCGAGCTCCAGGAGGAGGAGCTGCTGGTGGAGCAGGTCAAGGAGATCGGCTCCATCCCCTCCTGGGTGGGCGAGGACATACCCGTTCCGCTGGAGGTGGCCATGGAGGTCGGCCGACTGCGCCGCCTGGAGAACTATGCCGACTATACCGCCAAGGAGGAGGCGTTCGACCGTCTGCGCAAGTATCTGGTGGAACAGAGGTCGGAGGCCCCCGTGCCCACTGATAGGACGATCACTCTCGAGGTGGGCAAGCGGCTGCTGATCCTAAACTGCTGCTTCGGCTCCAAGGTCAACGAGACCCTCTCGAAGCTGATATCCGTGCTGCTGTCCGCCCGCATCGGGGAGAGCATCATCGTGCACACCGACCCCTATCGCATAGTATTCGAGCTCCCCCGGGACCTCAAGCCCTCGCTCATCGTGGACACCCTCAAAGGGATCAAGGCGGAGAACGTGGAAGGATATGTCAGGCTGGTCATCAAGAACTCCTCGTTCCTGCGCTGGCGCTTCGTGCACGTGGCCAAGAAATTCGGGGCGGTGGAGAAGGACGCGGATTACCAGTCCCTGAACTTCAACCGGCTGTTCGAGGCATACGAGGGAAGCGCCATGTTCGACGAGGCCGTCGACCGGGTGCTCTGGGAGGACCTGGACCTCTTGGGCACGGTGGAGGCCGTGCGGCGCATCGAGGCCGGCGAGATGGAGATCTCGATCTGTCCGCTCTCCCCCATAGGCCGGGCCGGACTGGAGCATTCGAAGGAACTCATCGCGCCGCAGCGGGCGGACCACTCCATCCTGATGGCGCTGAAGAACCGCCTGGAGGAGGAGGTCATGTTCATGACCTGCCTCAACTGCCGGTCGCAATGGCGGCTGAAGGTCGCCGAGGCTCCCGCGCACATCCGCTGCGAGCGCTGCGCAGGGAAGATGGTGGCCGCCCTGCATTCCTACAACAAGGACGACGTCAAGCTGCTCAAGAAGGAGAAGCTGAAGGAAGAGGAGGAGGCCGAGGTGAGGCGCATGTACAAGACCGCCAGTCTGGTCGGGAAGCACGGCAAGAAGGCACTCCTAGCCCTGGCCGGCAGAGGGGTCGGCCCGGATACGGCGGCGCGCGTTCTATCGGGGTTCTACGAGAACGAGGACGAGTTCCTGCGGGACATCCTGAGCGCCGAGATCAATTATGCCAGAACGAAGCGTTTCTGGGACTGAGATCGAAGAATCACCCCTCACGGCTGGGAAGTTAGGAGAACCCGGGTTGGCTGCCATTCTTGGCTAGGATGAGCTAGCGGTTCTGGACGACCTCGTTCCTCAGCTTTCCGACCCCGGGTATGGTCATCTCCAGGATGTCGCCCTCCTTGATCGGACCGACACCTTCGGGAGTGCCGGTGGCGATGACGTCCCCCGGCTCGAGGGTCATGTACCTCGAGATGTAGGCGACGAGCACCTCCGGAGGGAAGATCATCTCCGATGTGTTTCCGTCCTGGCGCAGCTCACTGTTCAGACGCGTCTGGACCCTCAGGCCATGAAGGTCGGGGACCCCCTCAAGAGGCCGGGGCTCTGACATCGGCGCGAAGGTGTCCATGCCCTTGGCCAGCGACCACGGGAGACCCGCCTGGCGCGCCTTGCTCTGCACATCCCTGGCGGTGACGTCGTTGAAGACCGCGACCGAGCTCACATAGCCCAGGGCCTCCTCCCTGGAGGCGGCCTTGCATTTCTTGCCGATGATGAGGGCCAGCTCCGCCTCGTAGTCGACTCGGCCCAATCCAGGAGGGATCAGGATCTCGTCCCCGTCGCCGATGAGCGCGCTCGCCGGCTTGAGAAATAGGACCGGCTCCTCCGGGACCTCGGACTTCAGCTCCTTGATGTGGGCATGATAATTCTGCCCCACGCAAACGATCTTACCGCACTTCATTTGAGCACATCGGGCAGGGATGAGATTAGACTGCCTCTTCTTCCTCTTCCTCTTCCGCCTGGTCGTGGTTTCCTACCGTCTCCAGCTTGACCAGGATGCCCATGCCCTTCAGAGATACGATCACCTTGTCAGCGAGGCTGATTGCATCGTCCAAGGATGCCTCCTTGTCCCATTTGTAGACCGCGTCGTAGTTCCCGGTGGTTGGCTTGAAGCCAAGGTTGTTCAGGGCGTCGAAGACCTTCGATGGTTTGGCACCCTCGGTGCTGAAGGTCACGGTAATGTAGGTCATCATCGACCTGGAATCAGATTCGACCAATTAAAAAGATTGTTAGTCGGGACCCGACAGATGACGAAGGACCAGCCCTATCTCTTGGACGAGGGTTCGGGTTTGAAGTCCTTGGCCACGATGTATATCTCCGAGCTACTGGACCGAGATGCCTCGGGACCATAGAGCTTCACTTCCTTGAACGAGGCCTTGACCCGCTTCATGAACTCCGGCATCATGTCGCCTTCGAAGATCTTGAGCACCATGCTGCCGCCTGGCTTCAACACCTTCTGAGCGAACTCCAATGCGTGCTCGCAGAGGTCCACCGAGCGGGCATGGTCCATGGAATAGCTGCCGGAGATGTTCGGGCTCATGTCCGACAATACCACGTCCGCCTTCCCGCCCAGCAGCTCCAACATGTCCAAGACGGTCTCCTCCTTCCGCATGTCGCCCTGGACGGTCTCGACGCCCTCGATCGGATCGATGCGCTGGAGGTCGACTCCGACCACCTTCCCCTTCGGCCCGACCCGTTCCGCCACGACCTGGAGCCAGCCCCCGGGGGCCGCTCCTAGGTCCGCCACCACGGACCCGTTCTTCAAAACCTTGAACTTGTCATCTACCTGGATGAGCTTGAATGAGGCCCGGCTGCGGTATTCCATCTGTTTCGCCTTCCGGTAATAGTAATCGTTTTTGCGCTCGGCAAGCCAGCGCTTCGACATGCTTCGCCCATTCCTGTCGGGAGGATAAAGCTTTGCCTCCTCCCCTATAGGCCGGACATTGCTAAATAGGCGTTAATACTAGAAGAATAGGAGGTGACCGAATTGAAGAGCACGGGAGTGCGAAAGCAGGACCTGGAATCCATGCCGGAGCAGATGTTCGACGATTGGCTCGTGTCCAACCTGGACATCTGCCAATGTCTGGATTGTGCTACGCACAACGAATGCGCCAAGAAGACCGGTGAGAGGCTCTTCTGCGTGGTGATGCGAAGCCCGATGTGCATAGAGACGAAGAGGGGATGCTTATGCCCGGAATGCACCATCGCCAAGGAGCTGGGCTTCATGAACACCTATCATTGCCTGAACGGGGCGGAGATCGAGAGAGGTAATTGACGTCGATGGGCGGCCTAGCCATACGCGCCGTATTGAGCCGTGGGGCTGGAGCGAAGGATTTTTCATGCAGCAGGATTTACCTTAACCGATCCCGATGCGCAAGACCCCCATGACCTATGCCAGGGCAGGAGTCGACATCAACCAGAAGTCCAAGGCCATCGCCTCGCTGGTCGGTAAGCTGAAGTACCGCCGGGAAGGCAAGGGAAATGTCATGGACATCAAGGGGCAGTTCACCGCCCTGATCGAGTTCGGGGACGATGTCCTCACCTTGTGCACCGACGGCGTCGGCACCAAACTGCTGATAGCCGAAGCCCTGGGGAAGTGGGACACGGTCGGCATCGATTGCATGGCGATGAACGTGAACGACACCATCTGCGTCGGCGCGGAGCCCTTCGCCTTCGTGGATTACATCGCCATCGACAAGCCCAACCCCATGATCACCGAGGCCATCGGCATCGGCCTGGAGGCGGCGGCAGAGATGGCCAATGTCGATATCGTGGGCGGGGAGATCGCCGTGCTCCCTGAGATCGTGAAGGGGGTGGACCTTTCCGGGACCGCCTTGGGGTTCGTGGAACGTGGAAAAATGGTGGACGGGTCCAAGGTCGAAATCGGGGATGCCATCATCGGCCTCCCCTCCTCTGGGGTGCACTCCAACGGCCTTACCTTGGCACGGAAGGTGCTGGAGCTCTATGACGTCCCCTTAGACCATGAATTCCCCGAGCTGGACAAGACCATCGGAGAGGAGCTGCTGACCCCGACCCATATCTATGTGAGGAAGGTGCTGGAGCTCCTCGAGAGCCACGAGGTCACGGGGATGGTGGATATCACGGGTGGAGGGTTACGCAACTTCGTGCGCCTCAAGAAGGAGGTCCTGTTCGATATCTCCAGGCCCCTAAAACCGCAGCCCGTCTTCAAGATCATTCAGGAACTGGGCGGGATCGAGGACAAAGAGATGTACCAGACGTTCAACATGGGCATGGGATACGGCATCGTCATACGGGAGGAACTGGCTAAGGAGGCAATCAATGTCCTTGGCAAGGGCGCCCGGATCGTCGGCCATGTGATGGAAGGAGAGGGAGTGGGTTCCAGCCAACTGGGAATCTCATACTCGTCATATTGATCGGATTGTCGGGTGCCCTAGTGTCCGGCTATGATGTGTCGAGGCAACGACGGTGCTCTCCCAGGCTCATCAGAGATCGGACAAGGACGAGTTTAGGAGAAGGAGGAGGCGATGATGGGCAGGAGCCGCTCTCTCACGCCTTGGATTCGCCCCTGAGCCTATGAGCGATTACCCCCGCTACCGCGCCTAAGGCGGTGCAGGTCTCCAAGGAAAAACCTCCGAAAGTGATATCCAGGTGGTATGTTGCCATCTCGTGCACCTCCTTCGGCACCCCCTTCGGCCCCGCGCCGAAGACCAGGCAGAGGCTCCTGCCCTGCCTCAGCATGTCCACCAGTTCCGTCACGCTGCGCTGCCTCTTAGCCTCAGCATTGCAGGTGGTGAGGACCACCTCCCCCATCTGCGGGGGGAAGCCCTTGTGGATGTAGGGGAAGGTCTGGAACCGACCCTTGGAGGTGAGCTCCTTCAGATATGAACCGTCCTCTCCGATGCTGGTGGTGGTAGCGACCCAATCTGCGATCTCCTGCGGTGTCCCCAGGTCCTTGGGGAAAGGGAACCCGAAGGTGGCCAGGTTGAAATCGAACGCAAGGGCGAGCGGCCCCGCGCGAGCCAGTATCCTCCGGTGGGCCTCTCTGAAGCTGTTGGGATCGTAGGAGTTCCATATGGCGATGGTGGCTCGTCCAAGGCGTTGGGTCATGATTCCTCGGTCAAGAATAAGGATGAGATGGAAACGGTTTGCGACGGCCCGTTCAGATGTTCAACGGGACCTGTTTAAGGCTCTTCAGGGTATCGAAGTCCCAGGTGTACTTCAGCCGCTTGCGGCCTTTCCACACCTGCTTCTGCAGGATGTAGCCGACCATGAGGCTGAGGCCGATGGAGGCCTCGACATAGGCCACAGACTTGGTGGCGTCCCGGTTGATCTTGCCCCAGGACTGCGCCTCCTCGAAGGTGCATCCCGACAGGCCGCCCCATTGAGGGGCATCCGTGGTGATCTGGATGGCATAGTGGTGCCCGCCCTTGTCGTACCCCAGGGTCTCCGCGATGACCTCGGTCTGCTGGATGTAGTTCTTCGGGACGCCCCCGCCCACATAGATGACGGCGGTCTTTTCGGACTTGATCTTGACCTGGGTGAGCTCCCAGTTGTCGCGGATCGGGTCGATGTGCATGAACTCCTGCTTCTTCTTACGCCTATCCACATAAAGCCCGGTCAGGCCGATTCCGATAGAGGAATCGTTGAGCGCCGGAACGAAGATCGGCACGCCGTACTTGTAGGCGTTACCCAGGATGGAGCTCTTGTCGCTCACGCAATGCTTCCCCAGTATCTCCATGAACTCGCGACTGCTGTATCCCCGGGCCTCGAGCTCGCCCGCAATGTCCCCGATGACCTTATCGGTCTCGCGGAACTTCTCCTCGTCGACCAGCGTGTCGTAGATCCTGTCGATGAAGAACTCACGCAGCTTGAGGTCGTCCACGCGCGGCGAGGTCTTGTAGTGACTGTACCCTCTCGCCTGATAGAAATCCTGGTATGGGATCGCACCGATGGTGACGATCGCGTCCACCAGGCCATAGCGGATCATGTCGGCGATGACCTTCCTCAGGCCGGCCGCTACCAAGGGACCCGCCAGACCAAGGACCACCGTGGGACGCGTCTTGTCCTTCATGGCGTTCTCCAGTGCGATCGCGCAGGTTGCCAGGGCTCTGCTCTGCACAGAGCTGTCCTTGTAGGCCTCGACCAGATCAGCGACCGTCGTTATCTTGTCGAAATCGATGGCCTTGACCTTCTCCTTCATGATGTCGGATTTCTTGACCATTGTAAACAGGCTAATGTATCGAAATCTAGTATTTGCTTTTTTGGGAAATGGACCGGTCCGGTCGAGAGGAAAATCCGCTTCCTGGCTCCATGATAATGGAATTTGCAGTGGCGGGCTTCTTGGAAATATCTATAAGATTCGCCTTCCCTCTTGCAATAGAGCGGACCTCGCCTTTTCAGGGGTTGTCGGCGTGCTTCTTCGGGCGGCTGCAGATGGCGTAGCTGTCGCCATCGAAAAAGACGTCCAGGTCCGGATTCTCGGCCTGGATTTCCTGAATCTTCTTCAGGACCTCCCTGAGGGTCAGGTCGCTGTTGCGATCGATCTTGACATGCACCCTCGTAGACATTCCAGCACCTGGCCCGAGCTCGGATTCTATGTTAGATGCTTCCCACGATATATATTCTTTTTTTGAAGAGGACTTCCCAGACAATCGGTGGTTCAAGGCCTTTTAGTAGGAGGTTCACCTCTCCTCAAATCGATAATATCCTTCCCGGCATCGGCGATGCCAGAGCCACAAGGACAGGCGAGAATCACATTTGCATCTGAGAACGAAATATTAAAATACCAATCTGGGGAGTCCAAGAAGCAGCAGCGTCAAGAGACCAAAGGTGTTAGGTTGGGAACGAGTCATAAAGCTGCCAACGCGAAAAGGGATGGGATAGTAGCCACCCTCGAGCCCACGACAGCGATTCCCATGCCGGCCAATGATCCGATTTCTGGTGAGAACTCGAAGGACGACGATCTCCGCAAGTGGTTGACCGGAGAACAGGACAGCCTCCTTAGCTGGCTGAGCGAAGGGGAGGTGGAGAACGACCAGGTCGAGGCGGACGCGTTCGCCTCGGTCGAGGACGCCCTGTCCGAGGACGCCGAAGAACTGAGAGAGAAGGCCGAGCGCTTCGAGAAGGAATTGATGGAGCTCAAGGGCGTCATAACCACGGAGCTTCAGAAACGATCTCCGGACATCCAAGCTCTCAACGAGAAGGCGCTAGGGGCTAAGCTCAAGGAGATCTTCGACAGCAATGCCCAGCTCCGCTCAGAGGTGGAGAGGCTCATCAACCTCAATGAGGAACTGAGGAAGGAGTTCGACGGGGCCACAAGCTCCATGCCGAAGGACCAGATGGCCCTGCTCAAGCGGCAGATCGAGCTCAAGGAGAGGGAATCGCTCCTGCTCTCGAAGGAAAGGGAGCTCAACAACAGGAAGCTCATGCCCAACGGGGAAGGTTCGGGCACCGGATCCGTATCGGAGCTGGAGGAGCGTTTCCAGGCGGAACTGCGGGACAAGGAGACCGAGTTCCGCGACAAGGAGAAGGACTACCGTTCAAAGATCGATTATCTGGCCGAAGAGCTCAAGCGCAAGAGCATCGAGGACCAGCAGAAGGGAGACGAGCTCAGGCTGGCCAAGATGAGCAGCTCCGATGCCACCAAAGAGGTGGAGCAGAAGCTCCGGGACGTGCAGCTCAAGGAGAAGCGCATGGCCTTGATGGAGGAGGAGCTGGCCAGGCTCAAGATCGAGATCCGGGAGCGCGACGACGAGCTCAAGAAGATCAGAGAGGTCGTGGGCTACAAGGAGCAGGAGCTGATGCGCCGCGAGGAGGACCTCGACTATCGGGAGAAGCTCATGAACGGCGAGCGGCGCAAGATCGACGAGGCCAAGCGCGAGACGGTGGGTCTCGACGAGACCGAGTACAAGAAGCGCCTGGAGGACCTTAAGTCGGAGATCTCCCGCAAAGAGGAGGAGCTGATCTCCAAGGAGAAGTTCCTCAACGCCAAGTCCGAGGATCTTCGTTTGAGGGAACAGGGAGTCATCGAGGACGAGATCACGAAGCGCGAGGAGGAGAGGGCCATCGAGTTCACGGTGGCCAAGGTCAAGACCGGCAACAGCAGGTTCGACGACCTATTGTTGGGGGGCATTCCATTCGGTTCCAACGTGCTGATCCATGGCCCGCCATTCATCGGGAAGGAGGTCATGATCGCGCAGTTCGTGGGCGAGGGCCTGAAGAAAGGCATACCCGCCATCTGGGTCATCACCGACAAGACCCCCAAGGACATCAGGGATGAGATGAACCAGATCGTCTCCGGCTATGAGGAGTACGAGCGCCTCGGCCTGGTGCGGTACATCGACTCGTATTCGCGAGCGATGGGGGAGTCCACCTCTGATCCATACGCCATTTACATCGACGAGCCGACGGACCATGAGAAGATCATGGAGTCCACCGAGAAGGTGGCCAAGGAGTTCAAGGAGAAGCACAAGTACTACCGTCTGGCGTTCCGCTCACTGTCCACCCTGATCGCCTACTCGGACCCGAACACGGCCTTCCGCTTCCTCAGTCCGTTCTGCGGCCGGAGAAAGAG
>Ga0209048_10003699_pt1 | contig 14796 bp, 14 predicted proteins | sample FrelakmetCRP12CR_FD_187146 | JGI IMG/M metagenome (GOLD analysis project Ga0209048, IMG submission 187146) | Freshwater lake sediment microbial communities from the University of Notre Dame, USA, for methane emissions studies - CRP12 CR (SPAdes)... | ecosystem: Environmental > Aquatic >... | reverse complement strand
GCCCGAGCGCTGGGCCGGGGCGATCGACTGCGTGGGCGGATCCACGCTCACCGAGGTCCTCCGCACCCTTTGCTACGGCGCCGCGGTTGCCGCCAGCGGCCTCACCGGGGGCAGCACCTTCGAGTCGTCGGTCTATCCCTTCATCGTGCGCAGCGCCGCGCTGCTCGGCATCGACACCGTCCGGACCCCGGTCGCCGAACGGCGGACGGTGTGGGTGGGGATGGCGTCGTCGTTCCCCTCGGACGCCATCGACGCGCTGGTCGAGGGCGAGGTGGGCCTCGACGGTCTGGCCCCGGTGCTGGAGGCCATCCTGTCCGGCCGGGTCCGGGGGCGGATGCTCGTGCGCCCCGGGGGCTGAGGAGCGGTCGGGTCGGCGTCGCCCGGTCCGGGCAGCCGTTGCCGCCGCCCCGGTCAGGAGGAGAAGTCCTCCGGGCGGATGGTGTCGAGGAAGCTGCGGAACTCGCCGACGATCTCCTCGGGGGTGCCGTTCTCGTCGGCCCCCTCCTCGTCGGACTCCTCGTCCTCCTCGTCGACGGCCAGCATGATGCCCTCGGCGTCCATGAGTTCGTCGGACACGAAGAGCGGCGCCTCGGTTCGCACCGCCACGGCCACCGCGTCGGAGGGTCGGGAGGACACCGGCACTTCGCGTCCGTCCTGGAGGAGAACGATCTCGGCGTAGTATGTGCTCGACCTCAGTTCGGTCACCACCACCCGGATCACATCCGACCCGAGGGCCTCGAGGAGGTCGCGGATCAGGTCGTGGGTCATCGGGCGCGGCGTTTCCATGCCTTGCAGGGCGAAGGCGATGGCCGTGGCCTCGGGAGCGCCGATGAAGATCGGCAGCGTCCGCCCCAGCCCCTCGGACTCCTGGAGCAGCAGGACCGGCGTGTTCGACTGGAGATCCACCCGAACCGCACGGAGCCGCACCTCGACCATGGCCCCAAACCTAGTCGTCGAGCCCGCCGGCCGCGATGCCACCCCACTCCCTCGGCACTGCCCGGAGGCACGTGCCGGGTTCGGGGTCACCCGTTCAGCGGGTCGCGGAGGGCGCTCCGGAGCAGCGAGCCCTTGAGCTGCTGGCCCAGGCGTGCCAGGTCGTCCGCCGTCTGGTTGGCCCGGGCCCGGGCCTCCGGATTCCGCTGGCGGACCATGGGGATGACGATCTGCTCGATGAACCCGGCCTCGCGGTCGGCGGCGTTCTTGTAGAGCCGGAGGTGCCGGGCCTCGATCCCGAAGGCGGCGAACCTAGCGGCCACGTTGGCCACGGTCAGCGCCTCCTCGTCGAAGAACTGGGAGCCGGCCATCGACGTGGCCCGGATCAACCCGAACTCCTGGAGCTGGCGCACGTAGTCCTCGGAGAGCCCGCAGGCCGAGGTCAGCTCCTCCATCGAGAGACTGGCGCCGCCCATGCCGGCGACGGCGGGCACCAGGGAGGGCTCGGAGGATTCCTCGGGCTTGGGCGCCGGGGATGCGGCCGGTGGGCGGGACGACTTGGCCTTCGGCTTGTCGGCCGGGGAGGACGACACCGTGGCCGATCGGTCCGTCGTGACGACGTGCCCGCCGGTACCGTTGCCGGAGCCGCCGGCGGCCGGGGCGTTCGCTGCCGCCCGGTGCGCCGGAGTGGCGAGCGCGGCGTCATGGGCCCGCTCGACCGGAGCGGATCCGCTCGGACCGGCGGGGGAGGCCGTGGAGCTCGAGGTCGTCGACGAGGTCGCGGCGTGCACGGCAGGGGTCCGGGTGGCGGGCGTCTCGGCCCCCGGGCGGGACAGGGACGACTCGGACCCCGTCGACCCGGCCTCGACGGCCGGTGCCGACGACGACGCCCGCTGACCGACCAGGACCGGCTCGGGCTCGGCTGGTGCGACCTCGGCCGGCTGGGGCTCGGCCGGTGCGACCTCGGCCGACTGGGTCGGCGTGGCGGCGGTGGCGGCGGCAGCTGCAGGCGCCGTTACCGGCTTGGCGGTGCGTGCGGTGCGTGCGGTGCGTGCGGACCCGGCCTCGGTGCCGTTGGCGTCCTCGTCCAGACGGTCCTTGATCACCTTGAGCGGCAGGAAGTGCTCGCGCTGCTGGCCCAGGACCCAGCGCAGGCGCTCGACGTCGTGCTCGTAGAACTTGCGGTAGCCCGATGGCGTGCGCTCGGGGTTGACCAGGCCCTGGCTCTCCAGGAAGCGGATCTTGGAGATGGTGACGTCGGGGAACTCCTGGCGGAGCAGGGTCAGCACGTCGCCGATCGACAGGTAGGAGCGGGAGCTCAACGCGGGCTGCCGTTCATTCGCCGGCACCGCGCAGGTAGACCAGCTTGAACTTGCCCACTTGGACCTCGTCGCCGCTGGCCAGCGCTGACTCGTCGATGCGCACCCGGTTCACGTAGGTGCCGTTGAGCGACCCGGCGTCACGCACCCGGGTCACCTGGCCCTCGGTGACGAACACGGCATGCTTCCGCGACACCGTGATGTCGTCCAGGAACACGTCGCTGTCGGGGTGGCGCCCGACGGTCGTCTCCGGCTTCTCCAGGGGGAAGCGGGCGCCTTCGTCGTTCCTCCGGCGCACGACCAGGAGGCCGACCCCACGGGGCAGCTCGAGCTGGCCGACCGGTGCGCCGGAGTCACCGGCTTCGGTGAGGTCCTCGAACGGTCCCACCGACACCGAGGTGTCCGGGGACGAGGTCGCCATCGACGCGCCGCAGGACGAGCAGAAATTCACTCCCTCGGGATTGCGATGGCCGCAGGTGTGGCAGAACACGTCATCCAACGTAGCCGCTCCCGACCGTCCGCTCCCGAGTGGCGCCCCGGTGGCGCAGCTCAACCTTCCGTCAGCTGGCGGTAGCCGGCGGCGTCGAGGAGCGCGTCGACCGCGGCGGGGTCGGTCGGGGCGATCTCGCAGATCCATCCGTCGCCGTAGGGGTCGCCGTTCATCAGCTCGGGGGCGTCCATCAGGCCCGTGTTGACGGCGACCACTTCGCCGGCGACGGGCGCGTAGATCTCGGAGACCGACTTGGTCGACTCGACCTCGCCGATCAGCCCGCCGGGCTCGACCGTGGCGCCGGGGCCCGGGAGGTCCACGAAGACCACGTCCCCGAGTGCGTCCTGGGCGTAGTCGGTGATCCCCACGCGGATCCGGTCGCCCGTCGTGCGGGCCCACTCGTGGTCACTCGAATACCGCAGATCATCGGGCACGTTCATGGCTCCGGACCCTACCTGAACGGCGACGGGAGCGCCTCACGGCCGACAGCCGTGCGCGCCGCGTGCTCAGCGCAGCAGCTGCTCCAGCCGGGTGGCGTACTCCTGTGCCCTGGCTTCGGCCTGCGAGGCGCTCGGGGCCTCCGCCCACACATGGGTCACCGGCTCCTCGGGATCGGGCAGGACCAGCGCCCACCCGTCGTCCTCGAGGACCTTCACCCCGTCGACCAGCACCAGCTCGCGTCCCTGGGAACGCTCCACCAGGGTCCGCATCAGCATCCCCTTCTGGTCCCACGGGGTGTGCACGGACCGGTGGGCGATGTGGACCGAGGGCATGGACGCCACCAGGTCGGAGAGCCGGCGCCCGGTCGTCGTGAGGAGGGCGATGAGGTTCACCAGGGTGGCGGCCCCGTCGAAGGCAGGCAGGAACTTGGGGAAGATGAACCCACCGGACTGGCTGGCGGCCAAGGTGACCGACTCGGAGTGGGCCACCTCCATCAGGTGGGAGGCGGACAGCTTGGTCCAGACGATGTCGGCGCCGGCCTCGAGGCAGATGCGCTCGGCGGCGCCGCTGGCGGCCACCGGCAGGGCGATGCGGGCCCCGGGCACCGCCTCGGTGACCAGGGTGACCAGGACCAGCAGGGCCTCGTCGTGGCTCAGCATGTGGCCCTGGTCGTCGACGATGTCGACGAACTCGCCGCCGGGGTCGATCACGGCCCCCAGGTGGGCACCGGAGGCCCGGACCAGCTCCGACACCCGTGCGGCCGCCGCCTGGCGGTCGAAGGCCAGGACGTGGGCCGTATTGGCGTAGGGGTTGACCACCAGGACGTCGGCCTCCAGCTTGGCCAGGAGTTCCGGCATGACGAAGCTGGCCGTCCCGAAGGAGTAGTCGAGCACCAGCTTCAGGCCGGCGGAATGGGCCGAGGAGAGGTCCACCGAGTCGATGAGCGCGGCCGTGTAGTGCTCGAGGGACCGGGGCGGGAACCCGAGGTCGCCGATCTCGCGGGCCAGGACCCGTCGGACGTCCTCGCGGTAGTACAGGCGCTCGATCTTGCGCTGGGTGGCCTCGTCGACGTCGATGCCTTCCTTGTCGAAGAAGCGCAGGACCACCGACTGGGGGTCGTGGGGGTCGAGCCGCACGGTCACCCCTGCCGTGCTCGACGACGAGGTGATCTGGAACCGGGTCACCGGGACGGTGGCGGCCTCGAGATCGTCCACATTGACCCCGGCGGCGTTGCAGCCGACCATGATCGCCCGCTTCAGCACCCGGGCGGCCCTGCTGGTGTCCCGCGAACTGGTGACGGTGGCGCCCTTCTCCAGGGTGGAGGCCCAGGCCATGGAGAGCCGGACGGCGAGTTCGGGGCTGATGTCGACGTTGGCCAGCCCCCGGACACCGTCCCGACCGAAGAGCGCGCGGGCGCCCCTCGACTCCCACACGATCGAGGAGTTGACGATGGCGCCGGCCTCGACCGTCTTGAACGGGTAGATCTTCACCCCGGCGCTGATCTCGGCGTGGGCGCCGACGAAGCACTCGTCCCCCAGGACGACCCCCTCCTCGCACCGGACCCCCTGGCGCAGGTCGGATCCCCGGCCGAGGACGCTGCCCTCGACCCGGACGCCGGCCCCCAGGTAGGTGTTGTCGTGGACCACCGAGCGCTGGACCACGGCGTTGTCACCGATGCGGACGTTGCGTCCGAGGGTCACGTAGGACCCCAGGCTGGCCCCGGGGCCCACCACGCAGTTGTCGCCGATGACGCCGGGACCGGTGAGGGTGACGCTCGGGTCGATCTCGGCGCCCTTGCCCACCCAGACGCCGGGGCGGAGCGGGAACCCCTCGATGTCGACGTGGACTTTGCGGTCGAGGATGTCCTGATGCGAGCTGAGGTAGGCGTCGAGCGTGCCCACGTCCTCCCAGTACCCCTCGGCCACGTAGCCGTACAAGCCCTTGCCGGCGGCCAGGGCGGCCGGGAAGGTCTCGGCCGAGAAGTCGACCGCCTGCCCCTCGGGGATGAAGTCGAAGATCTCGGGCTCGAGCACGTAGATCCCGGTGTTGATGGTGTCGCTGAACACCTGGCCCCAGGTCGGCTTCTCCAGGAAGCGCTCGATCGAGCCGTCCTCGTTGGTGATCACGATGCCGAACTCCAGCGGGTTCTCCACCGCCTTGAGGGCCAGGGTGGCCAGGCCGCCGTGGCGGTCGTGGAAATCGACCACCTCGCCGAGGTCGATGTCGGTGAGGACGTCGCCGGAGATGACCAGGAACCGCTCGTCGAGTTCGTCCATGGCGTTGCGGACCGAGCCCGCCGTGCCGAGCGGGGTGGACTCGGTGGCGTAGACCATCCGGACGCCGAACTCGGAGCCGTCGCCGAAGTAGGTCCGGATGGCGTTGGCCATGAACGCCACCGTCACCACGATGTCCTCGAACCCGTGGGTGCGCAGCAGGTTCACCACGTGCTCCATCATCGGGATGTTGGCCATCGGGAGCATCGGCTTGGGCTGGTTGGAGGTGAGCGGGCGCAGGCGGGTGCCTTCGCCCCCCGCCATGATCACTGCCTTCATCGGGTCATCCCCTCATCGTCGGAATCGAGTCGTGGCGGCGCCCGTCCGCCAGTGCCTTGCGGGCCACCGGCACGTAGGACGCGGCGGCCACCCAGGCCAGGGCCAGGCCGAGGAGGCCGACCACCCAGGCGACCACGTGGATCACCGTCTGCCAGGTGGCCGGGCCGTGGCTGACCAGGAAGAGCGGGTAGGCGCTCATCAGCGCGAAGGTGCCGGCCTTGCCCACCCACAGGACGTCGATGCGGGCCGCCCCGAGCGAGGCCAGCAGCAGCACGGCGCCGGACACCACCACCTCGCGGGCCAAGGTGGCCACACCGAACCAAACCGGGACCGCGCCCTGGATCATGATGGTGATCACCGCGGTGACCACCAGGACCCGGTCGGCCACCGGGTCGAGCACCTTGCCGAAGGTCGACACCTGGTGGAAGCGTCGGGCGATGTAACCGTCGACCCAGTCGGTGGCACCGAGGACGGCGAGCAGGACGGCGGCACCGGTCTGGCGGTCGGCGCCGAAGAGCAGCCAGACGTAGAGCGGGATGCAGGCCAGTCGGACCAGGGTGACCAGGTTGGGCACGGTGACGATCCGGTCGAGGCCCGGGTCGTCGGCCGGGGTGGTCGGGGTGGCCGGCGGCACGGTCGCATCGATATCGGTCGCCGCCACAGGCCCCGCGTCCACGCCGTCCACGGGTCCGAGTCTACGAGGATGCCCGACCCGGTCGGGACCACCCGCACGACACCGGCATCGCAGCCTCCGGCGGGACGGCCCCCGCACCTGTTCGGGCCGGCGGTGGGCCACACTGGAGGGGTGTCGGGCATCGATCGGGTCGATCGCATCATCGGAGTCACCGTGGTGGTCGTGCTGGCCGCGCTGGCCGGCCTCGGGCTGTCCGACAACTCCCGGGCGGCGTCGCCGTCCGCCTCCCGGCCGCTCTCGGCGCCCACCACGGTGCCGGCCTCCGGAGGCACCCCCCTGCTGACGGCCCCGTCGGCGGACCCGTCCACGTCGGTCCCCACCACGACCACCACCACGCCGGGCCCGGTGCCCGGACCGGTGACGGCGGTCGGCGACTCGGTCATGTTGGACATCCAGCCCCAGCTCACCGCCGACCTCCCGGGCGTGACCGTCGACGGACTGGTCAGCCGCCAGTTCGACGCCGGGACCGGAGTGGTCCAGACCGATCGGGCGTCCGGCACCCTCGGCCGGGTCCTGGTGGTGGAACTCGGCACCAACGGACCGATCACCCCGTCGGGCATCGACGCCATGATGCGGGCGGCGTCCGGTGTGACCCGGGTGGTCTTCGTCAACGTGTGCGTGCCCCGGGACTGGGCCGCGTCCGACAACTCCGTGCTGGCCGCCGGCGTGGCCCGCTACCCGGGCCTGGCCGCGCTGGCCGACTGGAACGCCCTGGCCACGCCCCATCCCGAGTGGTTCACCGCCGACCGGGTCCACCTGAACCCGGCCGGGGCCACCGCCCTGGCCGCGCTGATCGCCCAGTACGCCTGAGCCGGGCACGGCGGCCGGCTCGGATCAGGTGGTGTATCCGAGGTGTACCCCAGGTGTATGGCACGCACCGACGTGGACATCGACGACGAGGCCTGTCGGGCGGTGATGGATCGCCACAACCTCATGTCGAAGCGTGCGGCGGTCAACCTCGCCCTGCGGGTCCTGGCCGCGGAGCCGCTCGACGTCGACGGTGCCCGGGCGCGGCGCGGCTCGGGCTGGGACGGCGACCTCGAAGCGGTGCGCACCGCCCGGGTGCCGTGATCCCGGTCGACACGTCGGCGTGGTTCGAGTTCCTACGCGACACCGGGAGCCCGGTGTGCGAGCAGGCCGACCTGCTGATGGACGGGGGGATCGCGTGTTGCGATCCCGTCCGCACGGAGGTGCTCGCCGGGGCCCGTGACTACCGTCACCCGGTGAACTCCGCGAGCTGCTCGCACGGGCGACGCTCCTGTCCACCCGGTCGAGTGACTTCGAGGAGGCGGCCCCGCTCCACCGGCGCTGCTGCAGGAACGGCGGGATGGTGCGGAAGCTGGTCGACTGCCTGCTCGCCCGTCACACCGGGCTCCGGACCGTCCGTCCCGCCTGAGCGAAGGGGCCTCCCGGGCCCTGCCGTTGCCGTCGACTCAGACCAACGGTGCACGCCCGGCGCGGCAGTCGGGGGCGGGCCCGAGCCCCGACCGCCTCCGGACCACCGCCTCGAACGCTACGGGGTCGTCAGGGGTGAGGAACGGCTTGACCCGCCTGCCCAGGTCGAGGATCAACCCGGTCGACTTGTGGGGGCGCTGCGGGTCGAAGTTGGCCCAGTAGGCGGGGTTGGCCGTCCCCCAGATGCGCCCGCGCCCCCGGGCCGCCGACAGGTCCACCCGCTCGAGCGAGCGGACCGCGGCATAGGGGATGTGCTTCGTCCCCCACGGCAGGTAGTACCCGCGCACCGCTATTCCGGTGGGGTCGCACCGGATCCACCGGTCGGCGTACTCGGCGTCGGCGTCCATCCCCCGATGGTAGGCCGCCGCCCCGATCCGCCGGCAGCCCCACCTCCATGTGGTAGTCAGTGCCCATGCCTCGATTCATGCCCTTCGACGGAGTCCGGTACGACCCGGCCCGGGTGGAGCTCGTCAAGGTGATCGCCCCGCCCTATGACGTGGTCGGTCCCGACGAGCGTGCCGCACTGGCCGCCCGGCACAGCGCCAACTCCATCCAGGTGGAGCTGCCCGAGCCCGATCCCCGCACCGGGTCCGACCGCTACCAGGCTGCTGCCGTCCGCCTGACCCGGTGGGTCGACGACGGGATCCTGGTCCGCGACCCGGCCCCCGCGTTCTACACCTACCGGATGACCACCCCTGACGGCTCGGTCACCCTCGGCGTGCTGGGTGTCCTCGGGCTGGACGAGGACAGCCAGGCGACGATCCTCCCGCACGAGGAGACGCTGCCGAAGGCGAAGAGCGACCGCCTCGACCTGCTGCGGGCCACCCGGGTCAACCTCTCCCCCATCTGGGGCCTCTCGCTCGCCGCCGGCCTGTCCTCGCACCTGGACACGGGCGCCGAGCCGCTGGAGCGAGCCGTCGACGAGGACGGCGTGGTCCACGAGCTGTGGGCCGCCGACGACCCCGAGACCGTCAGGGCGATCGAGTCCACCGTGGGCTCCGCCCCCGTCGTGGTGGCCGACGGGCACCACCGGCTGGCGACCGCCGTCACCTACCTGTCCGAGGACGGTGCCGGCACCCCCGGTGCCGACGGGATCCTGGCCCTGGTGGTCGAGCTGGCCGACGAGCGCCTGTCGGTCGGGCCCATCCACCGTCTGCTGCGCGGGCTGCCCGACGGGCTCGATCTGGTCGACATGTTCTCCTCCTGGTTCGACGTCGCACGGGCCGGTGACTTCCACGACCGCACCTGCAGTGCCCTGGGCCAGGCATCGGCCCTGGCCCTGGTCATGCCGTCCGGCTGCTGGCTCCTGAACCCACGTGACGGCACCTCCGAGGCGGCCGGCTCCGACCTCTACTCGTCGATGGTGGCCCTCGTGATCGCGGAGCTCCCCGATCACGATCTGACCTTTGCCAACAGCTGGCGCTCCGCGGTCGACGCGGTGACATCGGGCGACGCCCAGGCCGCCGTCCTGCTGCCGCCGGTGGCGATCACCCAGATCCGCGCCTGGGCCGACGCCCGGCGTCGGATGCCGCCGAAGAGCACGTTCTTCCATCCCAAGCCCCGCACCGGCATGGTGTTCCGGGCGCTCGACCCCGCCTGACCGGGCCCGATCCTGTTGCCGGGCGGCACCGCTGGGCCCGCTAGCCTTGCTCGGCGGTACGGGGGTCGATCCCATTCGGAGGGGCTGGTGGCAGTGCGACGGCGAGCGGTGACGGGCGCGGCCCTGATCCTGGTCCTACTGACCTCGGCCTGCTCCTCGCCCTCGGCGAGCCTGGTCCGACACGCGGCGCCGACCACCTCGGCGCCGACCACCAGCGCGCCGACCTCCACGCCCCCGTCCGCGGTGCCGACCACGGTCCCCACCCCGGTGGTCCCGGTGGCGGGTTGGTCCCGACCGGCCACCTCACTCCCTCCGGCGGGCGGGTTCACCTCGTTGTCGTGCATCTCCGACGTGTTCTGCCTGGCCGCCGGCGGGGGCTCCAACGAGGCCGACGCCTCCTCGTCGACCGGGCCCGGGGTGGTCGCCTCGTGGGACGGCGCCATCTGGAGCCCGCCCGCCACCTACTTCGCCACCGCCGACGGGGCCGCTCCCCCGCCGTGGCTCCCTGCCATCGGCTGCACCGACGGTCCGCTGTGCGCCGTGGTCGACGGGTCCGGCCACACCTCCCTGGGCGACGGGACAACCTGGTCGCCCCCGGCGGCGCTGGCCCCCGCCCCCGTGCCGCCGGCAGACCCGGCCGACCCCGGTCCCGGCCATCCCGGGTCGCGGTCGGCGGCCGTGTCGTGCGCCGACTCCCAGTTCTGCGCCTACGTCGACAACACCGGGCATCTGGCCACCCTCCACGGCACCACCTGGTCGGCCCCCCAGGTGGTCACCGCCCGAAGCCGCGACTCGACCGTCGCCCTGTTCCAGTCGGGCCGGGTGGGGGTGTCCTGCAGCAACCCGACGCGGTGCACAGCCATGGTGGGGGCCACCGTCCTCGACTGGGACGGCTCCTCGTGGTCGACCTCGGACGCACCGTGGGCGGCCGGCGCCTCATCGGGCGACACCGCGGTGAGCTGCCGGGTGGCGGGCACCTGTGTCGCCGTGCACGGTTCGTCGGTGTCGGTGCGCACCCCCGGATCGGGCTGGTCGGCACCCCGCTTCATCGACGGCAACGGCCACCTCGACGCCGTCACCTGCCCGACGCTGGCCATGTGCATGGCCGCCGACGCCTACGGCAACATCGTCCGCCTGTCCGGGGGATCATGGACGGCCCCGCTGAAGGTCGTCCCCACCCCGGTCACCTACGCCGGGGACGGCACCAGCCTCTCGTGCCCGTCCGACCAGTTCTGCATGGTCCTGAACGGGGACGGCGACTACGCCACCTGGCAGGCGGCGACGCCCTCGCCGGCCGTTGCCACGACCACCCTCCCGCCCGCACCCGTCGCCGGGCCCTGACCGAGCGGGAGCGGGCCCCAGGTCAGGCCAGGCCGGCCAAGCCGGCCAGCGCGGCCACCGTCCGCCAGTTCCGGGTGGTGGCCACCCGGCCGAGTCGCCGCTCGAGGAAGGTGTTCTGCAGCCGGGTGTCGGCGTAGCCGCCTGGGAAGTGCAGGTATACGTCGGGCCCGGAGACCGTGAGCCGGTCCGGGGCGAACGAACCGGCCTCGGCCTCGAGGGCGGCGACACGGCCGGGATCGGGCACACCGGCGAGGAACGTCACGTGGAGCTTCTTCGGGTCGTCCTCGACCACCGTGAACGGGTTGCCGGCCATCACGTCCGCCCAGTCGGCTGCCGTCCGGGCCACCACCGGGACGGTCAGTCCGAACTCGGCGGTGATGGCCCCCGCCACCCGCTCGGCCACGTCCACGGCCGGGCCGGTGCCCGTGCAGACCAGGTTGCCGCTCTGCAGGTGGGTGGCGACGTCGCCGAACCCGAGCGCGACGGCCAACGCCCGCAGGTCGGCCATGGGCAGGCGGTTGGCGCCGCCCACATTGATCCCCCGCAGGAGCAGGAGGTAGGTGTCCACGACGGGCACGGCGCCAGGACCGTTGCCCGACCGGGCCTACGACACCGTCCAGGACGACCCGGAACGGAGCAGGGCGGCGAAGTCGCCGGGGCCGCGCCGCTCGGTGGCCGTCTCGATCTGCTCGGTCATCTGGGCGCCGTACTCATCGTGCTCGACGTCGCGGAACACGCCGATCGGGGTCGGCTCGAAGGGCCCCCGCGACAGCCGGCTGAGCTGGAAGGCCAGGCCGGGGTTCCCCTTGTGCTCGTCGTGGACGAGCAGTGCGCCCTCGCCCACCGTGGCCACCTCGACCACCTCGACCGATCCGTCGGGGTCCATGATCACGCCGAACTGGCCTTCGGAGCCGAACCGGATGGGCTCGCCGTGGACCAGCGGGATGAGCATGTCCGCCCGATGGTCCTTCCCGGTGATCTGCTCGAAGGCCCCGTCGTTGAAGACGTTGCAATTCTGGTAGATCTCCACGAAGGAGGCGCCCTTGTGGTCGTGGGCCCGACGGAAGGTCTCCATCATGTGCCTGCGGTCCATGTCGTGGGTGCGGGCCACGAAGCCGGCTTCGGCGCCGAGGGCCAGGCTGAGTGGGTTGAACGGGTGCTCGAGCGAGCCGAACGGCGTCGACTTGGTCACCTTGGCGATCTCGGAGGTGGGCGAGTACTGGCCCTTGGTCAGCCCGTAGATCTGGTTGTTGAACAGCAGGATGGTGATGTTCACGTTGCGGCGCAATGCGTGGATCAGGTGGTTCCCTCCGATCGACAGGGCGTCGCCGTCACCGGTCACCACCCACACGTCGAGGTCCGGGCGGGTGGTGGCGAGTCCGGTGGCGATGGCCGGGGCACGGCCGTGGATGGAGTGCATCCCGTAGGTGCTCATGTAGTACGGGAACCGGGCGGCGCAGCCGATGCCGGACAGGAACACCGTCGACTCGCGTCGCACGCCGAGGTCGGGCATGAGCGTCTGGACGGCGGAGAGGATCGAGTAGTCACCGCACCCGGGGCACCACCGGACCTCCTGGTCCGAGGACCAGTCCTTGCGGGTGGTCAGCGCTACGGGAACGGCTTCGGTCAGGTCGGTCATCGGTCGGACCCCTCTGCGGCGGCCGGGGCGGACCCGGTCGAGTCGTCGATCAGGTGCAGGATGGCCGTCTCCATGTCGGCGGCACGGAACGGGATGCCCGAGACCTGGGTCAGCGGGATGGCATCCACCAGGTACTCGGCCCGCAGCAGGCGGCTCAGCTGGCCGAGGTTGACCTCGGGCACCAGGACCTTGTCGTAGCGCCGGAGCACGTCGCCCAGGTCGGCCGGGAACGGGTTGAGGTGGACCAGGTGGGCCTGGGCGACCTTGTGCCCCCGGGCCCGGACCCGCTGGACGCCGGCGGCGATGGCGCCGTAGGTGGAGCCCCAGCCGACCACCAGGACCCGTGCGCCCTCCTCGTCGTCGACCTCGGTGGGCGGGATGTCAGCGGCGATTCCGGCGATCTTGGCCGCCCGCAGCCGGGTCATGCGCTCGTGGTTGGCACCGTCGTAGGCCACGTTGCCGGAACCGTCGGACTTCTCGAGCCCGCCGATGCGGTGCTCGAGGCCGGCCAGGCCCGGGGGGGCCCAGGGTCGGGCCAGCGTCTCGGGATCGCGCAGGTACGGCCAGAAGACCTCGGTGCCGTCCTCGTCGACGTGGTTGGGTCCGGTGGCGAAGCCCGGGTCGATGACGGGCAGGTCCTCGAGCTCGGGGAGCTTCCAGGGCTCGGTCCCGTTGGCCAGGTAGCCGTCGGAGAGCAGCATCACCGGCGTCCGGTACTTGACGGCGATCCGGACCGCCTCGACGGTGGCGTCGAAGCAGTGGGACGGAGTCTTGGCCGCGATGATCGGCATCGGGGCCTCGCCGTGCCGACCGTACATGGCATGGAGGAGGTCGGCCTGCTCGGTCTTGGTCGGGAGCCCGGTCGACGGGCCACCCCGCTGGACGTCGATGATGAGCAGCGGCAGCTCGAGGCTGATGGCCAGGCCCATCATCTCGGACTTCAGGTCGACGCCCGGTCCGGAGGTGGTGGTCACCCCCAGTGCGCCACCGAAGGCCGCACCCAGGGCGGCGCCGATCCCCGAGATCTCGTCCTCGGCCTGGAACGTGCGGACGCCGAACTGCTTGTGCTTCGACAATTCGTGGAGGATGTCCGAGGCCGGCGTGATCGGGTAGGTACCGAGGAAGAGCGGCAGGCCGCTGGTGATGGAGGCGGCCACCAGCCCCCAGGCGGCGGCGGTGTTGCCGGTGATGTTGGCGTACTCCCCGGGCTCCAGGACAGCCGGCTTGACCTCGTAGGAGGACTCGAACAGCTCGGCCGTCTCGCCGAAGTGGTAGCCGGCCTTGAACGCCCGCTGGTTGGCCTCCTTGACCAGGTCCTTGCCGGCGTACTTCTCGGCGATCCAGTCGAGGGTCGGCTCGACGGGCCGTGTGTACAGCCAGCTGATCAGGCCGAGGGCGAAGAAGTTCTTGGAGCGCTCGGCGTCCCGGGGCTTGACCCCCAGCTCCTTGGACGACTCGGTGGTGATGGAGGTCATCGGTACCTCGTACACGGTGAACGCGGAGAGCGAGCCGTCGGCCAGCGGGTCCTCCTCGTAGCCGGCCTTGTGCAGGTTCCGCTCGTCGAAGGCGTCCGAGTTGACGATGATGGTGGCACCCTGGGGCAGCGCGGCCAGGTTGGCCGACAGGGCTGCCGGGTTCATGGCCACCAGCACGTTCGGGGAGTCGCCCGGGGTCGAGATGGTGTGGTCGGAGATGTGGACCTGGAAGGCCGACACCCCGGCCAGGGTCCCGGCCGGGGCCCGGATCTCGGCCGGGAAGTCCGGGAACGTGGCCAGGTCGTTGCCGAGCAGCGCCGACGAGGTGGTGAAGCGGTCGCCCGCCAGCTGCATGCCGTCCCCGGAGTCACCGGCGAATCGGATGACCACGCGGTCGATCAGGTGGGGGGACTTCGGGTCGATCGTGGTGTCGGACACCTTGCTCCTCTTCGCACTGCTCTACCGCACTCGGACGCCGGTCGACGACGCCCCTGCTGCGCTCGGGTCCCGCTCGGGGGAGTTCCGGGCACGGGTCCGCACCGCGGGTCCGCGGCGGGTCCTCCACGACACTACCGCCGCCCACCGGGTGCCCCGGCGATCGCCCCTCCGGTCGATCCGCCTCCGGCCGGGCGTCGTCGCCCGGCCCTCCGCTAGGCGATCGTGACCTCGGGGTCGAGGTACACGTCCTGGATGGCGTGGATGAGGGCCGCGCCTTCGTCCGTCGGGCGCTGGAAGGCCTTGCGACCCACGATCAGGCCGGCGCCGCCGGCCCGCTTGTTGACCACCGCCGTCCGCACCGCCTGGGCCAGGTCGTCGGCGCCCTTGGACTCGCCACCCGAGTTGATCAGGGGGATCCG
>Ga0209048_10003698_pt1 | contig 14799 bp, 20 predicted proteins | sample FrelakmetCRP12CR_FD_187146 | JGI IMG/M metagenome (GOLD analysis project Ga0209048, IMG submission 187146) | Freshwater lake sediment microbial communities from the University of Notre Dame, USA, for methane emissions studies - CRP12 CR (SPAdes)... | ecosystem: Environmental > Aquatic >... | reverse complement strand
GACAGGGCTTCTCAGGGCTGAATGGGTGATGGCAAGATACGGCCAGGTGATCCCCTGTAACTGGAGCTCCGTCGAGGTCGTGCAATGGATGGATCAGTTCGTCCCGATGGGCTATCTCGTTGCCGATGCCAGAAACGTTGCCGTCCAGCAATTCAGGGACGGGGGGTTTGAGTGGCTCTTCTTTATAGACCATGACGTTGTGATGCCTCCAGGCGTTTTTACGAAATGGAATGAATACATGGTCAAGGGAGATGTCCCAATCTTCGGAGGCCTTTATTTTACGAAGTCCGTTCCGAGCGAGCCTCTTATGTATCGGGGAAGGGGGAACAGCTATTTCGCAAAATGGGAGCTGGGGAAGAAGGTCTGGGTTGATGGAATGGGTTTGGGTTGCAATATGATCCATAGGTCTATCTTGATGGCAATTTGGGAAGAGAGCGAGGAATATCAGGTCGGGTCCGTGAGCCTGGGATCGATGAAAGTTAAAAGGGTCTTTGAAACCCCGACCCGATCTTATTATGATGCCGAGGATCTATGCTGGAAGACGACCGGAGGCACCGAGGATCTTACGTTCTACAGCCGGTTGATCGATAAGGGCTTGCTCAAAAAGGCTGGCTGGCCTGATCTTCAAAAAAAGAAATATCCCTACCTCTGCGACACATCGGTATTTTGCCGTCACATTGGATGGGATGGGACTCAATATCCCTCTGCAGGAGAGGAAAAGGAATTTACGAAAGGCCATAAATGAGCGGGCAGGTTATTAAAAATCCCCAAGATTGGCATGAGGAAGCCTTTAAATTTTGGGTTGACCTCCAGAATTATCAGTTAGTGGCCGACAAAATTGGGAAGAGCAAATCTCAGATCCAAAGGGTGTCAAAAACTTTTAATTGGAAAGAGAAATTTAAAGAGGCTAAGAAAAAAGACGATGTGATCCTTGCCGGCCAGCTCAATATCACGGTCGGAGAGATCAGAAAAAGAGCCATCAAGCATCTTTATCAAATGAGCGCCTGGCTTAAAGACCTCTCCTTTCTCCATGAAACCCTTATCAAGGAAAAGAGGGAAGCCACAGCCGATGAGATTGCCCAGATGGAACGGCTCCGAAAAGCCATAAACGATTTTGACCCGAAAGATCTTAGGGATATGACGATAAATTTAAAAGATAATGTTCACTTCGATCCTCCACAAGGGAGAGTGGTTCTCCCAGAGGGGGAAGATCAAAAGCCATCAGGGGACGTTAATGTTATGGGACCGACGCTGATCATCATGGCGCCAGGCCAAAAAGTCAAGAACCCACTAACCCCACTTCCATTGAAGGAGACCGAGGAGACCGAGGATGGCAAAGGACCCGTTTGAGAAAAATAATCTCTTTGATCTTGCCCATTGTATGCTGTGCAAAAAGGATAGAGACCTTACGATGATCGCTCATCATAGAGATGGTTTAGTCGTCGGTTGGTTCTTCTCCTGCAAAGAGTGTCTTGACATTGTCAGAAATGGGGAATTACAATGGCATCTAATTCCATGCAGAGAAGGTTTAGAAATTCTTAAAGGAGGATGATGATGCCAGCAACGAGCGAGAATATGAGGATCGCCGCAGCGATCGCGGAGCATGAGCCGGAGAAGCTTTACAAAAGAAATCGTGGGATGCTAAAGATGAGCAAAAAGCAGCTCCACGATTACGCGAAGAAACGTAAGACCGGATCCCAGGGAGATCCGGGCGTTGAAACTGGCCATTGCGAGGGGATCGGCAAATCCAAGATGAGCACCAAACACGCAGGCGAACATCTTTGCAAGGAATAATTATGGCTTATCCCACGACCTCAGACCATCCTCAATACGGAAATCCTAATCCGGACCCGCCTAAAATTCCAATTACAGGGCATATCGTTGAATGGGTAACTCCAGACCCAGAGGAGAAAAATGAAGCAGACAAGTAATGTTCAATTTAACCCCGAAATTTGGAGCCAGAAGGTTTTAAGTAAATTTTATAACAGGATGTGGTCTTTTGACAAGTTGTTTGAACCAGTCCCCCATTTTGTAAGGGGTTTGACTGCCCAAATTAAGAAATTATTTGAAGAAGGTTTAACCCCAGAGCAGATAGCAGAGAAGATCGACCCAGAGATGTTTGAATCAGGCTGGGGTATGGAGTCGGGTTCTATTGATTCTGTTAAATTTGGCCACATTGAAAATTTTACACTCTATAGATCCTGATATGCGAAAAATAGTGACAACGCATGGAAGACAAGTAGGAAGGGGAAACTATGCCAAAAAGTATGATTGAAAAAATGGAAGAAGCCGCAGGGATTAGCGTCCCAAAAGCCGAGGCTGAAATAAAACCTCAAGGAGCCGCGAGGCCACGAACCTATAAGGATGAAAGCGGCGGAAATGTTCCGGTGAATAAACCTCAACCCGTTGTGAGGCCTCGGACTTACAAGGGCGATGGTAAAGATGTGAATGTTAATAAATAAATGAATGGATAGGCGGGCTCATCGCTTGCTGAATCCTGCCCAGGAGAGAGGGCTGTTACGGAGCCGTAACCTTCGTATCAGCCCTTTTCTTTTGGGGGAGAGCAAATGGACGATCCGAACATAGTCAAATATGATTACTCCGATGTTCCCACCATTTGGAATTATGCCCAAGACAATACAAGAATCCGTGCTTTAATGGGTCCTATCGGCTCCGGCAAGTCGAGCGGTGGCGGGGTCATGGAGATCGTCAAACGGGCCTGTGAACAAGTTCCCGATAGAGACGGTATCCGGAGGACCAGAGCCGCCGTCATAAGAAACACGAACAGAGAACTCGATGATACGACCTATAAGACCTGGGAACATTGGATGAGGAAGTTTGGATATCAAGAGAAAACACGAAGAAATTTTCAACTTAAAATGTCGGCCTCTGATGGATCACCGGTCGAGTGTGAAGTTATGTTTCGTCCCCTCGATGATCCCGACGATGTCGATAACCTCCTCTCCTTGGAGCTCAGTTTTGCATGGTTTAATGAAGTCAGGGAAATTGCCAAACTTATTTTTGATACGATGCTCGGTCGTGTTGGAAGATTCCCCGCGGAAGTCGATGGAGGTTGCACCTGGTCCGGTATATTTGGAGACACAAACCCACCCGATACCGATTCCTGGTTTTATAGACTCTTTGAAGAAGAGAGACCGCTGGCCTGTCCTGTTTGCCTGAACCCCGACGGCGGCGCGGTTCAATACACGCCAAGAGAAGTTGACGGGAAGCCCGCTCCTCCGAAATGCCCGAATTGCGGGAGAGGAGAGGATGCAGGGATCCCGCTGACTGCGATTTATAAACAACCTTCTGGGAGAAGCCTTTTAGCCGAAAACTTAAAAAATCTCCGTAAAGGGTATTACACCGATTTGATGGTGGGGAAGGATGCGGGATGGATCACCGTTTATGTCGATGGAAAGTATGGCTATGTGAGAGACGGAAAACCTGTCTATCCGAATTGGACGGATCATTTTCATCTTGTCCCAAACGAGAAATACCCAAAGGAACTCGAAGCCCATCCAACCTATCCCCTAACCTGCGGCTGGGACTGCACGGGGAACCACCAGGGCTGGACCATAAATCAGAGATTCCCAAATGACAAATTCTGCACCTATGATGAGCTCTATGCCGAATCAACGGACGCAAGAACGTTTCTGCTCGATGTGGTCAAGCCTTTTATGTGGGGAAACTATACAGGGATCCCCTGGTCGAGGATATATGTGATCATGGATCCTGCAGCCAAAAGAAGTGATACGAACCCGAGCAACGCCAAAAAAGAGGCAAAGATGCTGGGGATCGAGAATGTCTTCAAGGCATTTTCGAACTCCTGGGATGCCCGCTATGGGGCCGTCAATAGACTTCTTATGGGGATGGTTGAAGGCGGTGGGAAATACCTCCTCAACCGCCGATGCAAGACCCTCCATAAAGGTTTTCTCGGGGAATACAGGATGGAGAGGAAGCAGATCTCGGGCAAAGAGATCTATAAAGACGTGCCGGTTAAAAATAAGGCGGCGGATCTCCACGACGCCCTTCAATATGCGGCCATGGGGCCATCGAGAGAAGAAGAGGACATGAGATTTCATGGCCAAACGAGAGATCATTCATCTAAGATTAACCTGGGAGCGCACCTTTAAAAAAGGAGAACGATATGGGCTTACTTACTCTAAAGACCAATGACACGATAGAGAAGGAGAAGCAGAAAGAGGCCGAGGATCTTCTTAAAACCCAAGAGAAAGAGGCGGTTGCGGTAAGTCTCGTCGGTCATCTCCGAAAGGCATGGGAAGCGGCCAAGAGAAACAGGATTGACGTTGAGCAGCAAATTTTAAGGAACATGAGGCAGATCGCCGGAGAATACGATCCGGACAAGCTCGCGCAGATCAGGGAATTCGGAGGTTCGGAAGCCTACCTCCTCTATACGCAAACGAAATGGAGAAGCGCCAATGCCTGGATCTCCGATGTCCTCAGCGATATTCCATTCGAGATTGAGCCTACCCCGAAACCTTCCCTTGGTGAAGCCCTTGAAGATAGATTGATCGATGCCTTCATGGACAAGATGCTGGAGAAGATTCTTGCCGAAAGCGCACAGTCCGGCCAGCCCGTGGACGCAAATTTTATCACCCAGCAAATCGAACAGGCGATTCCGGAGCTTCGGGAAGGAGCCCAGAAGGTGATCATGGATTATGCGAAGGCCAAAGCCAAGGAGATGAAAGACGTGATCCAGGATCAGCTCGAAGAAGGCGATTGGTATGAATCCATTGAAAATATCATCCCAGACATCTTTATGAAATGCGGGATCCTGAAAGGCCCCATTGTGAGGCTTGAGAAACAGAGGAAAGTTAAATATAACGAAGAAAATGGGATCCCAACCATTTATTATCAAGACGAGAAGGTCCCGCAATACGAGAGAAGACCTACTCTTGATATTTACCCGGGGCCAGGAGTGACCTCTTTTCAGAAGGGCTATTTCTTCGATCGGCTCCGTTACACCCCTACCGATATTCAGGGCTTTTTGGGACTCCCAGGCTTCGATGATGAGGAGATAAGGGCTGTCCTCAAGGAATTGAAAGAGCCAGGAGGCCATAAATATCGCGAATGGACGATGATCGATGTTGATAGGGCGGAAGCAGAGCAGCACGACCCAATGATGCTCTGGGATTGGGATGAAATTGATTGCCTCGAATATCACGGCCCCATTCAGGGCAAAAAACTCCATGATTGGTCAAAGGGGATGGTAAAGAAGGCTCCTGATGCGGATAAGTTTTATGACGTGGAGGCTTATCTCATCGGGGACCACATCATTAAGGCCGTCCTCAATCCAAATCCCCTGGGAGAGAGAAATTACTCGAAATGCTCCTTCATCAACCTTCCCGATTCTTTCTTCGGTCTGGGCCTTCCGGAAGTGATCCAGGATATTGGGGGAGCCATCAATTCTTGTATCAGAGCTCTATGCAATAACGTCGGGATGGCATCGGGACCGCAAGTCACAATCGACGAATCCGTCCTCAGCCAGTTCGAGAAGGGAGAGATGACACCCTGGAAGAGATGGTGGGTGAAATACTCAGAGGGTGTTTCACGTGGAACGATCAAGGCCATTGAATTTTATCAGCCTCCTCTTGTCGCTCAGCAACTTATTGAGGCAATCAAATTCCTCATGGCACTCGGAGACGAATTCACAATTCCAGCCTATGCCCACGGCAATCCTCAAGCCGGAGGAGCTGGGACGACCGCATCAGGGTTCTCTATGTTCCAGACCGCCTCTTCAAGAGGGATCAAGCTCGTCCTTAAAAATATGGACCGAAACATCATAGAGGACTCTATCCAGAGGCAGTTTGATTGGAATATGGACAGAAAGAAATTCTCAGGGCTTGTCGGGGATATGAAGATCGTGGCCAAAGGAGTGAGATCTCTAATAGCAAAAGAACAACAGGCCGCGAGGATGACTGAATTATCCGGCACGATGTCTAACCAATTCTGGCAACAGATCCTCGGCCCCGAAGGCGCAACGAATCTTCTTAAAGCCATTCTTAAGGCTCACGAGATCAATCCTCTTGACATTAAGTCAGATTGGAAGGTCCCCATTGTTAATCAAGCGGCTTTGCCGAGCCAGGCGAAACCGATGGGTCTTAACGAGGCTGGGGATAAAACCCAGGGAAAAGATTTTCAAACAGTAGAGGGAGCTGGCCCGAAAGAAGTGCCGGCGCCTCCACAATAAAAAAGGAGAGAAAAAACATGGGCGCTCAAATACTTAATGCAGCAACAGGAACAGGGGCGGGGCCAGCCGTTAGAAGCGGTGCGATGAATCATGCCGTTATCGTGAAATTTACCGATGTCACCGGAGCCGTTTCCGCCGTGAGATTTAAATTGCAAGGGAGAATCGCCGGCGGCGGATGGGTTGATCTCACGTTTGTGGACCTCGGCAGCGGTTCGTCTGGAGTTGAATCCATTTTCCAGGCCGGAGAGATCACGGCAAAAATCGCTTACCGGTTCGTAAAAGAAATGCCGGTAGATGACGTCCGCATCAATATTACGACATTGACCACAAACGGAACTTGCACGGTCGATGGCTACTACAAAAGCGAGAAGAACTAATGCCGACTAAATCAGAGCTTTGCAAAAAGTGTGGGGAGTGCTGCCAATTCTTCATCCTGCAGGTGAGAAAACCTGAACCATTCACCCTTGCCCTTGATTGGAAGGAATGGTTTAGGGCAAGATCGATTCAGATTATTAGAGAAACCCAGAAGGATTGGCGGTTGAAAATTCCTCTTCCCTGTCCTCATCTCGATAGAAACATAGAATCGTGGGGAGAGGGATTTAAGAATTCCACTTTTCTCTGCAATATTTACGGAGACCGGCCCAAGATATGCCGAGTCTTCGATGGCCGTTTTGAGGATCCAAGAGACGGCTTAAAGTGTCTCTGGAGCACCGAAAAAATAGAAGAGGAGGTAAAGAAATATGGCGAATCCTTTTGAAATTCCGGACGATGTGTTGAGAGCAATGGCAAACCTCAAGAAGATGAATGATCCAAATTGGGAGATGATCTCAAAATGGTTCGCCGAGCAGCTCATTCAGCACGAGAATAGCGCTGCTCTGGGACTTCACCTGACAAATGACCAGGTGAGAAATTACCAAGGTGCGAGTGTCTTCCTTTTTAACCTCTGCACCTATCTCGAAAATCCCGACGAAGAGCTCGCTTTAAGGGAAGCAAAAGAAGCCGAAAAAACAGAAGAGCCACAGATTAAAATGCCGGCATCGTAGAGCTTATGACGCCTAAAGAGAAAGTCATCGAAGGTCTTATGGAGATGAAGCTTACCTGGCCAGGATTTGCCGGGAAAGTTGTTCTTCATATTGATGAATCGGGAAATATTTTTGATGCGGAACGGCACGAAGAAAGCATACTCAGGAGGATGAATAGAAAAAAGAACCTTGACATTGGTTTAAAAGCGGTGTAATGCTTTTACAAAATTAGGCGGTTGCTCTTAGCACCGGAAATATCCGGCTTCTCAAGGCTCCGTGTGAGGAAACTCACCGGAGCCTTTTTTATTGGAACTTTACCAGACCACGTAATGGTGGCGGTAAAAATAAACCAAGGCAGACCGTATGGCATAGTCCAGGAACGGCGCCGGAAGGAGAAACACCATGGCAATCCCAGGAGTAGTGGCAAGACAGGCAGAGATATCGGAGCGAATCAGGAAGGAAGCCTACGAGAAGAAGCCCACCGATAAGGTGGAGACTGATCCCTTAGAGACTCCTCCCGAAGAGCCCGTTGTTGAAGAGCCCATCGTAGAAGAGCCGGATTACAAAGCTCTCTACCAAGAAGAAAAGCAGAGGAGGATGACGCTGGAGGGGAAATATAACGCCGAAATTCCAGACCTCATCCGATCGAATACAACCTTTGCCGAACAGATTGCAAATCTTAAGGGTGAAATTTCAGCTCTTAAAAGAGAACCTCCCCCACCCGAGCCAGATGAAGCCGAATTCACTTCCCTCAAAGAACAATTTCCAGAGGTTTCAAAACTAAGCGAGATCCAATTAAAGCGAGCGATCAAAGAAAGGGATACAAAGATCGCCCTTCTTGAGGAGAGGCTGGGAAAGCTTGAAGCTGGCGTTAGCACGGTGACGAGGAGGGTTGAGAAAACGGAGGGACAAGGGTTTGAGAAAGAAATGGATACCCTTGTGGATAAACGTGGCAACTGGAGACTGATGAATGCTCCAGGATCCGAATTCTTGAAGTGGGCTGGGACGAAGAAGATCGCCGGTCATTTCAGGTATGACCTGATGATGGCCTCCTATCGTGGAGAAGACTATCCGGCAGTCGCCGAACACTTCAACGCTTTTATTGCCGAGAAAAACCCTCCGAAAAAAGATACAGAATTGGAAATCGAAGAAGAGAACCTCGGGCTTCCGAAACCTGGCTCGCACGGCAAGCCACCGGTGGACGGTCAAAAGCTCGAAGACAAAAAAACCATAACCCGATCCTTTGTCAAAAAGACCATGAAGGATATCGCAGTAAGGAAATATGCGAATGATCCAAAAGAAAAGGCGCGTCTCATTGCCATGATCGATGACAAAACGGCAAAGGGTCTAATCGTTGACGGATAAGGAGGAAATTATGGCATACCCAAGGATTCCAGAACAACCGGATTATACCAGGTCGGGAAGTAGGTTTATACCCGAGATCTGGTCCGGCAAGATTCTGATTAAGTTTTACGATGCGACTTGCCTCACCGACATTTCGAACACCGACTATGAGGGTCAAAAATGATCTGGCTCTCAGAAAACGCCTCTAACTGCTGGAACACCCTAAAAAGCTCAGGGACGCTATTGACTGGCGACAGAGCAACGACCCGTAAAACTTCTGAGCGTGGGGCAATCAGCAACCAAGCGACTCTGAAAGGAGCCGAAGGCTCAACGACTAAGGAAAGTAACCTGATCTCGCAAAAGGTGAAATCCTCACGAATGGGGCGCTGCTTTTGCATTCTTGCGGGGCTTCTTATCGGGGCCACGACCTTTTTTGCCTCTATGATGATGGCGAACGTGGTCAGTCACGATATGAACCTCAAGATTCTCTGGCCTGTTATCCGACTTATTCCCGTTGAGATGAGGGAGCTCGTCAGCACCGAGAAATCGTCCGATCTTTGCTTCGAGGGCGATACGGTGTTCTCCGACGTATCCTTTGCTGTCGGCATGGGGATGATCTGGCCGGTGAATCATGCGATAACCGTTGTGCATAATAAATCCTTTGTGATACGGATCGATGAGTTTCAACCCATGCTTGCGAGCGATCTGTCCAACTCGGGCCGTAGAGATTCCTACCGCATTCTGAATTTCCTTCGCGGTCAATCCTCTGCGGATCATCATTTGCACAACATCTTCGGGAATCTTCCGATTCATGCTGGAATCATAACCGAAACTTTCGCATTTCGCAAGATAAAAGTAGAAGATATAGTCTGAACTCGCCTGAAAAGGCGAGATGGCAGGATAAAGAGCCTGTCGATAACACAATGGAGATCAAGAAATATGGCGACACCGTGGTCATCCGGACCGTCGCTCCGATCACCATGAAAAAGTATGTCGTCGGCCAGGACCTCGAAGATGAGCGTCCAGTTTCGACCCCGACATCTCTTTCCATCGACCAGGGCTATTACTGGTCGGTTTTGCTGGACGATGTCATGGACGTCCAGAGTGACCTGAATCTTCTCGACCGGTGGACGGATGAGGCTGGAAGGCAGCAGAAGATCACCATCGAGACAGACATTTTCTCCACATTCTTTGCTCCCACCGCGGCCAATTCCTATGTGATGGGCCAATGTCACGCCTACAACCAGGGTTTAACTGCAGGCGTGAAGAGCCAAGCCTACAACATCGGGGCTTATGGCTCACCGGTCACCTTCGATAAGGCAAACGTCCTGGAGTATATCGTGGACGCCGAATCCTGTTTGACCGAGCAGAATGTTCCCAATGACAGAATGTGGATGATCATTCCTGTGTGGTTCGCGGGTCTGATCAAAAAGTCCGATCTCAAAAACGCCTCCATCACAGGCGATTCCGTTTCCGTGATGCGGAACGGGCGGCTTGGGGAAATCGATATGTTCACGCTGTATGTGTCGAATCTTCTCCCCACGATCTCCGATGGCGTGACCTGCACAGCTATCCCCTTCGGGCATCCTTTCGGCCCCTCCTTTGCAGCCCAGCTGACAGAGACAGAGACCCTGAGAGCCCAGAGGGCTTTCGCGGATAAGGTTCGAGGCCTGATCATTTACGGGGCCAAGATCCTCAAAACCGAGGCCGTTGGGGCATTATACGGCCACAAATAACGGCTGCTCTTAGCGGCTAAAAAGGAGGAAACACTATGGTAATGTCAGCAGATGTTGATCTCAGAAACACATATCAGGCTTCAACCTCCGCCCCTGCTTACCCAAGTGAAGGCGTTTATAAAAACGTCATCATGTCGGCGAAGGTTGATGTTCCTGCTTTGATTGCGGGTGGAGTTTTGACCGCAGCTGGAGGCTTGATCTATACCTCCGGCACCTTTGCGTATAAACTTTTCAGCCTCCCAAAGAATACGATCGTTAGAGGAGGATGGATCCTCGTTCGGACGGTTGAAGCGACAGGACCGACGGGAACCATCACGATTTATATTAACACGACCGCGTTTAGCGGCACCCATGCTTTGACGGGTCTGGGAGCGATCATCAGCGCCGGTTGGGGTGAAGCGAGCGGGATTGCGGTTCCTACCGCCTGGAATACAGGGCTCGGGACGGACTATGTCTCCATCGTTCTTCTCACCGCGAGCATTTTCACCGCGGTCTTCGACGTTTGTGTCGATTGCATCGTTGGGAAACAGGCTTACAACGCTGGGTCCAGCGGCACAGGTCAATAAACCTTTAACTGGAGGGGAGGCAACTCCCCTCCTTAGTAACGGGCTGGGAAGCTCAGACGACGTGAAGAGGAGGATATTATGCAATATGAACAACTAAATGTGGGTGAATTGACTGTTGACGTGATCAGGGGTGGCGCAAGCCTCCCGATGTTTAGAAATAAGTTTTTCGTTGATCCGGTGAACGGCAGCGATGGCAACTCCGGAAAGTCTATTTCCAATGCCGTGAAATCTCTATCAGCTGGATATGCCAAGCTGGTGGACAACAAAAATGATGCTCTTTTTTGGGTCCCTGGGTCAAGTTACCTTACTTTGACCTCAACGTTCACATGGGCAAAGAACTTCTCGCATTTTATCGGTCTGGCGGGCCCTGGAGTGTATGGTGGAAGATGCCGAATGTATGATTCAGCTGCATTCGCCACAATCCTATTCTACATCACGGGGATCGGAAATATTTTCAAATCGATCCATTGGCAGAGAGACTATGCCGATGCCATGGGAGTGCAGAATGTCACATTGGGCGTGAACGCTTCCTATAACTATTTCGAGGATTGCCAATTTGATTCCCCGATCTCGGCTACTCTGGGAGCGGCTGCCTATAAGAATCTAACCCTGTTAGACGGTGCGAGATCTCTTACCTTTAGGAGATGCACTATCGGTCAATGGAACCAGCAGGCTACCGGAGCAAGTGGCAGTCAGCTTTATTGCCCAGGAACTACCAATGGTAACGTTGGGACACATTTCATGGATTGTGTGTTTATGTGGAATACGACTCAGACAACCATGAAACCGATCAACGTCGCTGACCTGATTGTCGAGTATGGCTACATGCTGTTTGATCGTTGCAAGTTTTTGGGGGTTGGAACCTCGGTTGCTGGTCTTGTTGCCAGCGGTCTTCCTGCTCATGGGAAACTGATTTTTATGGATTGCACCAGCGTCGGAGTTGACGAATATGATGCAGGAACCAACACCAGGATATATGTGGCTAACGGGTCTGCGATCGCTGGAGAGCTTGGCGGAAAAGCCGTCTCCATAGCTTAGGAGAAATATATGGAACGAGATACTCAATTAAGTGTTGCGATTGAGACAGCCGTAACACTTGCAGCAGAGAACCAGATAAGGCTGAATCAGGCCGAAGCCAATATAACAAAGATCAAGAATAAGTTTCTTCATCTCATCTCAACTTCCAAAATTCTGGAAGCTACGGATTCTGATGAATACACAGCTCTCGATGCCAATAAGAAGGCTTGGTATGACCTCTTCATCTCGGCTGGTTTCTTGGACATGAGTGATGGGAGTAAGGCCAGGGATTTATTTTTGGCCTGGATATTCCCTCCTGGGAAAAAGTCATACACGGCTATATTGGCAGCGATTAGCTGATCTTTTCAGAACCAATTTGGTAGGGGAAGGAGGGAATAAACTTCCCTTCTTCCCATTTTCTTATGGGCATTAATTAATTCCCTTGCTATCGGAGGTCTTATGGTATCCAAGGACATCATTTGGTCTGCCAGGTTAAAGCTCGATGATACGGTTAAAAACAACCTCTGGGATGATCCGGAACTCCTTTCCTATCTGAATACTTCCCACAATGAATGGTGCCGAGAAACGGGATGCCTCCGGGATGATGCCACGCCGGCCATCTGCCAAATTCCTCTTATAGCCAATAAGCTAACCTATCCCATGGATCGGAGGATCACGGAGATCCATAACGGCTGGCTTACTTCTGGCTGGCCAAGGATAGATGTGAAGGATGAGATCTGGCTGGATCGGAACGCCTACTCATGGAGGACCCAGGGCGGGGATCCACGCTTTATCCTGCCGGATTATTCCACAGGTTATCTAAAGGTGGTTCGATTCCCGAAATCTACCCTGGGATACTGGACGGGCGCCTTTACATTCACCGCGCCAGCTACGATTGCCCAAACGGGGACAAACTTTTCCACCCTTTTAGCGGTGGGGAGCCAGGTGGTGGTTTCAGGGACATTTTATAACGGGACGACGGTTGCGCCGATAACTTACACGGTGGTCACTATCGGGACCTCTTCATTTACGGTGACACCTGCTATCACGGACGAAACAGTCGTTACTGGAGGGATCATTCAGAAAGTGACCGACACGCTTAATCTTAGCGTTTCAAGGCTTCCTCTTGTCCAATTAACTATTGACCTCTGGGAGACCCAATCTCCAGAAATAAGGGTGGACTACCACGATTATCTCGTGGACGGAATTTTAAGAGAAGCCTATCAGAAACAGGACTCGCAATGCCTTGATAAAGGCAAAGCCGAGGAGCACAAGGGTTTATTTGAGAAAAGCAAGGCCAAGGCCTACAACGAAATCCAGAGATTGAGGTATGGGCCGACGGTGCTCACGCCTAACAGAGGGAGATTGTAATGGAAGAAAAAGAAATGGATCGTGATGTTGACTTGAGGAATGTCATCGAAGTGAAGGTATTTGTGGACGGGGAAGAGAAGCCGAAGGATTTAAACATCTTTCAATCTGAAAAAATCGGGGCAGGCTCAAAGGGCCCCGGAGAAAAGTAAAAGGAGGAAACCGCATGAGAGGGTTAGCACACAAAAAAGCACCAGTAGTAGGATTGACAATGGAAGGTTTTTACAGGGTTCACATCGTAGAGACCAAAGGCAAGAATAGGGGAAAGATTGTCGGAGATTCAGGGTGGCAGCACAATCTCATCCCGAATGCTGGACTCACCGGATATGTGAGCTATCTCTTTGCCCAGAGTGCAGGGTCCTCTTCAATTCACTACATGGCCCTCGGGAGCTCTCAATCTGCCATCGCCTCCAACGCTTCATCCCTGGTCGGGGAGATCGCCGCGAGCTTGAGAGTGGCCATTGGAGCCACTCAATTTACTTCCAGGGCGTCTTCGACATCCGGAGATACGGTTCGGTTCCTGGCGACCTTCGCAAGCGGTTCGACCATGCCCGGGACGATTGCCTGTATTGGTCTCTATGCGACCAGCGCTGCAAATTCGATCTTCGCTGGTGGTTCTTTCGCATCGAGCACGCTGGGAACGACTCAGGCCGTGAACTGCACCTATGATGTGGTCTTCACAGCCTCTACCTCATAATTGAGGAGATCTGGAAGACAATATGGCCGATCTAAGCGTTAGCCGAGTTGAGACGGTTACATTTGATGAGCATGTAATTGGGAATGATTCCTATGTTGTCTCCCTCCTTCACATGGACGGAGCTGATCAATCCACCACTTTTACAGAGAGTGCGTCTGCTGGGAGTGGCCATGCCTGGACGGCTCATGGAGCGGCCAAGATAATCACGGCTGACTCTGAGTTTGGAGGAGCATGTGGTTCATTCCCGGGGGCTACTGGCACCGGTGGTGATTGGATTGATACCCCTGATTCAGTAGATTTTACCCTTGGAACGAACGCTTTCACTATCGACTTCTGGTTAAAAAGAGGAGCGACAGGGGCCATTTATCGTGTTTTGGGCCAAAATGACAGCTCGGGAACCGCTGCCTCAACCTCATTTTTTTTCTATTTCAGCGCAGACAATAAATTGAATGCCGGCGTGGGCGTTAGCACACAGCTCAAAACGGCGACCTCCACGGGGACCATCACAGATACCACAACCTGGCATCACATAGCGATTGTGAGAAGCGGAGACACCCTGTATCTCTACATTGATGGTGCTGGGGATGGAACCGCGGCTCTTGGAGCAGGGGCAACAGTTAATGATTCTTCAAATAATGTGTCGGTAGGCCGGCAAGGAGAATACACATCAAATAATTTCAATGGCTATGTTGATGAGCTTAGAATTTCAAAGGGAGTCGCCAGATGGACTGCCAATTTTGCAGTCCCAGCAAGGGCTTATGACAGTATTGGGGCTGGGACCGGTCTGATACTTGCCCAGCTGGGTGTTTTGGCTATTGACAGGACGACGGAGAGCGAG
>Ga0209048_10003697_pt1 | contig 14799 bp, 11 predicted proteins | sample FrelakmetCRP12CR_FD_187146 | JGI IMG/M metagenome (GOLD analysis project Ga0209048, IMG submission 187146) | Freshwater lake sediment microbial communities from the University of Notre Dame, USA, for methane emissions studies - CRP12 CR (SPAdes)... | ecosystem: Environmental > Aquatic >... | reverse complement strand
TCCAGCGTGATCGGCAAGGACTCCTTGAGGCCATGCAGTATCTTCACAACTTGCGCACTTCTATGCTCACAAATGGATCAACACGCCAAAACAACGTAGTCGAATGGCGGGAAACAGTCAACATGCTCAAGGTTGCTGAGCTCGTGATAACTGCTGCCCTCCAACGTCGCGAAAGTCGCGGCAGTCACTCAAGGCTGGATTATCCTGTTCTAAATGAACAGCTAACAGGTTTGCATTATGCATTTCAGCCTGTATTAGAGGAGACCACCAAGGGAGTCGAGTCCCAGGGCGGCCGCAAGGGCACGCCTCTACTAAATTACGAGGGAAACGGTGGTCCAACCATACGCACGGTGGAGGAGCGAGAGGAGGTTAAGTTCAATGGCTAATCTTCATCTCGACTTGATCCAGCAGGCCCTCGCGGAAGATGGGGCAGAGGCCGATGTCACTACATTAAGCACAGTTCCATTAGAACAGCAAACGCAGGCGAACATAATCGTTCGACAGGCAGGGGTAATTGCCGGTTTGGCAATTGCTGTTGCGACCTTTCGCGAACTGGATCAACGGATATCGATTGAAACACTGTTGCAAGATGGTGCAGTTGTCCAGCCAGGTCAGGTGCTGGCACTTATTAGCGGTCCTGCTCGTTCTGTATTAAGCGCTGAGCGAGTCGCTTTGAATTTCCTGGGTCATCTCTCCGGAATTGCTACACTTACGGCTAAGTGTGTTCGAGCGCTTGAGGGTTCTGAGGCGCGTATTCTCGATACGCGCAAGACAACACCCGGGCTACGAAGTCTTGAAAAAGAAGCTGTTCGACTTGGTGGAGGACAAAATCACCGTTTCAATCTCAGTGATGGTGTACTGATTAAAGATAACCACATCAAAGCCGCTGGTGGCATTTCTCTGGCTATTTCACTTGCCCGTCGCCAGGCTCCCCACTTGCTCAAAATCGAGGTCGAGTGTGAGACACTGATAGAAGTCCGGGAGGCACTTGAAGCAGAAGCCGATGTGATTTTGCTTGACAACATGCATGTAGATACTATGCGCAGTGCGGTAGAGTTTATACGTAGAGCGTCTCCGAAAGTGCTGATCGAAGCGTCTGGGAGCATCGGCACGAATCCAGTTAAATTGGCATCAGTTGCGGCCACAGGCGTAGATTTCATATCGCTTGGAGCGATAACGCACTCTGCTCCCCAATTAGATGTATCACTGGAGTTCGATTGATCATTTTTTAACTGTTAATCTGGATATGAGAAATCAGATGTGGGCCGATGAATCGGCGGTTGGCTTGATAAATCGGCCCCTACGGAAGTCCTTCCTGATCTAGGAGAAAACACATGCCACTACAATCAGCGTGCGCATCGAGTAAAGAAGAGCGTGTACTGCCGCTTTTATACCCCGAAACACGCGTTCGACATAACCACTCAAAACGTAACGATACTATTCCGCAACACTACGCTGAAATGTCAGGGGAAGAATTAGATTGGCGTATCGCTAAAGCCAGGGCTAAATTGGGAGAGCGGCTTGTAATCCTTGGGCATCACTACCAGCGTGACGAAATCATCAAGTATGCCGATTTTCGAGGCGACTCCTTTAAGCTTGCTCAATTGGCTGCCGCGCGACCAGAGGCGGACTACATTGTGTTCTGTGGCGTGCATTTCATGGCGGAGAGCGCCGATATCCTCAGTGCGCCTCACCAGAAAGTGATCCTGCCCAATCCTGCCGCAGGCTGCTCAATGGCTGATATGGCAAATATCGCTGAAGTAGAAGAATGTTGGGAGATGCTCATCGATACGCTTGGAGACGATGCAAGCATCATTCCGATTACTTACATGAACTCAGCGGCCAATCTCAAGGCTTTTTGCGGGCGCAATGGTGGGATTGTTTGCACTTCCTCGAACGCTCCAGCAGTTGTCAATTGGGCTTTTAGCCGTGGGAAACGCGTGCTCTTCTTCCCCGATGAACATCTTGGACGTAATACCGCGCTCAAGTATGGTATTCCGGAGGAACAAATGGTAGTCTGGGATCCCAAAGATCCTATGGCTTCGGATACTGCTGATGAGGAGATAGAACGCTCTCACATTATCCTCTGGAAGGGGTACTGCACTACGCATATGCGTTTCAATGTGCAGCAGATCGAAAAAGCTCGAGCCGAATATCCGGGTATAAAAATACTGGTTCACCCTGAATGTCGTCGCGAGGTAGTCGAAGCAGCCGATCTCTACGGTTCGACAGAGTACATCATTCAGCAGGTTGAGCAGGCTCCAGCCGGAAGTCAGTGGGCGATTGCTACGGAGATTAACCTTGTGCATCGCCTGGCAAAAGAACACCCCGAACAGTTTATCTTCTGCCTCGACCCGATTGTCTGTCCCTGTTCAACCATGTATCGTATCCATCCTGCCTACCTTGCCTGGGTGCTCGAAGGATTGGTCGAGGGTGAGGTTATCAACCAGGTCATTGTTAATGATGAGATAGCGTATTGGGCAAAAGTTGCGTTGGAGCGTATGCTGGCGCTATAATCTTGGGTGCTGATTGATCGTCCGCGTCGTTGTTGTGAGAGTCTAAGTAATTGCTCTATAATGCTTTGCGTGCAGTCTTCTGGGTTTTCACTCATTTGATTTGTCGTTATCGTGTCAGCGGTCGAGAGTATGTGCCAATGAAAGGGCCGCTACTCATTATTGCCAATCACCTGAGTTGGTATGACCCCATTTTAATGGGAGTCGTGCTACCCAGGCGAGTCTGGTTTTTTACAAAAATTGAGATTTTCCGCTGGCCTATCGTTGGTCTTCTCTGCCGTCTAACGGGACAGGTCCCTGTCAATCGAGGAGCACACGATCGTGCAGCTCTTGAAAAGGGATTTGCATATTTACACGAAGGGAAAGCACTCATGGTTTTCCCAGAAGGGACAGTTGAGAAGCAAGAGCGGATGATACCTGCTCATACTGGAACAGCAATGTTGGCAGTACGTACTGGCGTAACTGTTTTGCCTATCGCTCATTATGGCACGCGCCGTATCCTCCGCTCCTTTCGAACCTGGTTTCCGAATGTATACGTAAAGATAGGTAAACCGTATATCCCAATACTGCCATCAGATGTTTCTCGCAAAGCCGGATTACAATTCATTACTGAAGATATGATGACGCGCATTGCTGAAATGTTACCAGAGGAGCAACGCGGATTATATGCGAAAGTTGATCCTCCAAATGCATGAATGTTTGTACAAGACAAATAATGCTTTACCAAAAGTACAAGCATTTGAGAAAGTAGTGGCTACTTTCTCAAATTTATTCTTACTTATGAAAACACTACCGTATTGATAAGCGGTATAAAGGAGAACTATTTTGAGTGAAACAGCAATCCAGGAGCAACAGCCTGCTCCTGATTTTACACTACCCGCAGTGGGCAGCGAGGATATCGTAAAAAACGGCCAGGTGCACCTGGCAGACCTTAAGGGACATACAGTTGTACTTTATTTCTATCCAAAGGATGACACGCCTGGCTGTACGAAAGAGGCCTGTAACTTCCGAGATTCCAATCGTGTCATGCAAAAACGCGGGATCATTGTTTTAGGCGTCAGCGCTGACAGTGTGAAATCTCATCAGAAATTCGCGGACAAGTATGGCCTGAATTTCCCGCTGCTTGCCGATACAGATACTACAGTTTCCCAGTTGTACGATGTATGGAAAGAGAAAAACTTCGCAGGTAAAACGTACATGGGAGTAAACCGGTCAACATTCTTGATCGACAAGGATGGAATCGTGCGCAAGATCTGGCACAAAGTGAAACCAGATGAACATGCCGATGAAGTGCTACAAGCTGTTGATGAATTGGGCCTCGGATCCTAACTCGATGGTTGCCTATTATAGCGCACCGCAAAATGGGGTCTATAGACGGGTATGTTATAATTAGTAAATGCTGTATAGTGCAAATAAGCTAAGAGTAGATTGTCTATTGCAAGCCGCACGATACACGAGAATAAATTGGGTATAAGCCCAGGAATTGAGAAAGTAGAAACATGTCATTGTCAGATCAAACCTTGTATTGTCGCGATTGCAATGCAGAATTCACCTTTACAGTAGGCGAACAGGAATTTTATGCTAGCCGTGGATTGACGAATTCCCCAAGCCGTTGTCCAGATTGCCGGGCAGCACGTAAACAGTCAGGTGGTGGATACAATAACCGTGGACGAAGTAGTAGTGGTGATTACCGAGAGCGCGAACCTCGTCAGATGTACATTGTAACCTGTTCCAGCTGTGGAAATGAAGCACAGGTGCCATTTGAGCCACGAGGCGACAAACCCGTATATTGTAGTGATTGTTACCAGGCACAAAGAAGCGGACGCTCGAGCGACCAACGATCGCGCTGGTAATCTCTATGACAGAAGTTATGGTGAATCCAGGTGATTCGTTTGAGTTCGTACTCAAACGTTTCAAGCGCAAGGTACAGGAAGCTGGGATCTTATCCGAGGCGCGAAGGCGCAGGCATTATGAAAGCCCTCAAGCTCGACGAAAACGCAAAGCTGAAGCACAACGCCGTAGACGGCGTCGTGCTCGTTAACCAGGTCATCATCACATATAGTGCGTAGCGCTGGGAAGAGAAGCTATAGATCATTTCACAGAATTCATGCGATAGTAGCTCTATGCAGTGAAATGTTATCTTTTGTACTTAAAAAGAAAAATGGATCATGGCTACTCTTCCCCTAAGCTATGTTTTTATTCTCCTTCTCGTTAGACAAACTTGGTATCAGGAAGGATTTCCGATGAAGATGAACGGCCAATCCCGAACTTTCGTCAAACAAGTCAAGTTTGATTTGCTGGCGCTCTCTGATGCTGATCTCTTTCATATCATTCAGTTATGGGTGGAAGGTAGTAATCTCTCCGAGAAACCTTTTGATAAAGCTGAAGAAATTTGGTTAGCATTGGGATATACCCGTGAATTTTCCGATGCTCAGGGTCTTTCTCAACTGAACGCCGAGATGCCTGATGCAGAAATTGAAGAACCTATCTCATGGAATTCTCCTGATCCACAACAATTGCGAACCTTTATAACTGCAATGGACGAGCAGCAGTTTGCTCAATATGTGATCACCCTTGCATTCCAGTCACTTCATCCAATCTACCCTGAATGGTACGATGGGTTGACCTTTAATGCACACCTTGCTAACTACCTGCGTCAGATCAATACGAAGCGGCGAACAGTGACCTCAAAACAGCACAGTTGAGAAGTTTTTCATAAACGAGGAAAGTGGAGAGTATGAAGTATTACGTCACTTACAGTATCACTCATCCTGAGCATACCCCTATGACATCGACGGGTTTGGTAGAAGCTCGTACACGCCTGGACTTAGATGCTCGTTTAGAGCGTGGAATAGGAAAATGGAAGAAACGCGGGTACTCTATCGAGATCGTTAAAATTGCGTGTATTGAAGAAGAAATCCAAAGCGTCGTAAACGAATAATCCTCTCAATTTGCGGCGACCCAAACTTCATACGAATCGGCCTCACCAAATTTTGTGGCTTACTAGCCATGACCTTGTCGCCTCAAATTGTTCTATCACTCCCAAATCCACTTTTAAGCATCTCTACATATATTGTGCACAAGATGTGACATTTGACCCATGCCTTCATCCACATTGTGCTGTATGATTCTACCAGAGAAGAGCTTTCACCAAAGGAGGAGATTATGGCCCGTAATCTGTACCGCATATATCTCTATATTGTCTTTATAGCGATGTTAATCTTTGCGGCGGTTAGCTTAGGTATGTTGCTGCAGACCCTCTTTTCGCTTACTTCTTTACGAGGAGCTTATGGCACTATTCCAACCAACGCTTCAATCGTGCAAGCCATTGTGTTATTTGTGGTTTCATGGCTCATTGCAGCTATCTTCGGAATTTTACATTACTGGTTGATCAGGCGTGATATGCAGAATGACCCCGCAGCCGGTCAAAGTGCAATCCGCTCTTTCTTTTTGAATATCACAGAGTTGATCGACGCGCCCCTGGCAATTGTTGCCATGGAAATGGGGGTAATTGCCCAACTTGGTCATGAACCTGCCTTTGACCTCACAGGTTCTGCAGCGTTTGCTACAACTACTCTTCTTCTGTTAGCAGTACTCGAATTAGAGCGGGAACGAAGTCAGGCTGGGGCTGGCGTGGCAATGACCTTTCAGCGTTTGCATTTGTATGGCGTACAACTCATCCTACTGATTGCCTTGACATTTTCCTGGAATAATACCGCCTTTCAGCTTGGAGATGCTTTCATTTTTAATGGCCAGGTTACAGGTACAACTGCATGTGGCGGCTTTACGGGGTGTCCAGGTCCGAATTTGCTTAGTTTGGTAGTGTCTACGTTGTGGATTGTAGGGTTCTGGATAGGTTATGGATTTTTTACCCGTAATGATAGCGTTTCGTTGTTGCGTAGCATCCTGCATTTTGCGAGCTTTGCTTACGGAATTGGCCTTATACTATACGGTATTAGCCGAGCAATAGAACTAGGAATCCTGGCAATTTTCAATGCTACTCCGCCTGCTAGCGACATTCTAAATAATTATAATTTTGCGGCGATGATTAGCCTTGGTCTTCTTGTCACCGTTGTTTACATTGTCTGGCTGCGAATCACTGCCAGGAGAGAGTTTTCCGAACAAAGGCGGGTAACCACAATCTTAATCGGTGAGGCAATTATCACTGCCTTAATTGCCGCTGCGTTCTGGTGGGGTATTGCGCTTGCATTCTTGGATTTGTTCCAGATGCTTGCCGGCATTGCTACCGGGCCTCGTGATTGGGCGCCGGCGCTTGCGTTAATCATCACCGGACTTGCGTATATTCCTTTCGACGTCAACCTGCACCAGCGTTACACACATGATGCTGCTGTGGCTGCAGATCCCAGGCGTGGATTTGTTTTCGCAATGCTTGCTGGCGGTATCCTTTCCACGGCCATTGGTGGAGCAGTTGCGCTTTATTCTCTTGGCACATACTTACTGGGTTCACCAGTCGAAAATTGGCAACAGGTGGCGCGAGCAGGAGCATCCGCATGCGTGGTTGGTGTCATGGTACTCGCTTTGTATTTCTGGACTGCGAGGCAGGAGCATCTCTTTAGTGGTCTCATGAAGCGTCCTCAGACCGAGGAAGCGCCTTCAAGTATGGAACCTACACCTGAGCTTATAGTAAAAGCCGAGATCCCACCAGATGAGATATTACCCAATATTGATGCAGTGCTTGATGACTTGCTGGCCGGTAAGATCACTCGCGATGAAGCTGCCAAGCGCATTCAGGGTATGATGAGCAAAGAAGGGACACATATATAGACATACCTGTTACAACATCAGGAGGTAGTCAGATGAACACGACATTTGTATTCCGTTGCGATTGCTGTGGCTTGATTGTTGATCCAGAGGCAACAGAAGATTGTCCGCGCTGTAAATACCCCGTGAAGCCAGATAAAGAGGAGCATTTCTTGCAGTCGTCCATTCATGAGCTTCAGAGAGTGTCAGCATATGGTGGGGGTAGTCTTAAAGTTGACGAATTGATACGCCGTTATCAGTATCGTTTGAACGTCGTGCGCCAATTCAAATCGTTTATGACGCCTGCCGCTCTTCCAGTTCCTGTAGGAGCGCAAGCCCCTGTTGCGCCGGTTGCTGCTACACCTGCTTTACTAAAGGTTCCTGAAGAAGTGCAAGTGGCGCCAGCACCTGTTAGCCAAAAGATATCGCTGCCAGAAGAACCTGCTGTCACACCTCCACCAATGAAGCCACAGCCACCACGCCGTGTTTTCTCATGGAGAGAGTTCTTTGCTGACCAGGCAATTAATATTGTTGCTTCTGTTGGAGCGTTTCTTCTCTTGATTGGTTCGCTGAGTTTTACAATCACTACCTCCAACCTCTTTGTTGCGTTTCTCGTTTTATTCATCGTGCATGCCATATTTGGTATTACCGGCTTCGTTACCTATCGTTTTCAAACATTTCGTTTTGTTGCTACCATCTATACAATCATCTTTGCTCTATTGATTCCCCTGGTTGCATATTCTCTCTATAGATTGTTAATAGGGAGTCATATACAATTCTCTGTACCTGTTTTGATCGCGATTTCTGCCACCTATGCTGCGGTAATCTATATTCTGATGGCTGTCTATCAGCGTTTCATTCCTTTTGCATACCTCGGCTTGATTGCTCTGCTCGTGGCGGATCTGGCAGTTGCTGATGCACTGAATCTTCATTATTGGTGGTGGCCGAGTATGGCAATGATACTGGCTATTCCTGCGACAATCTCTCTGAATCGTGGAGGTGAAAACACCTGGCCTTTCATACGTCATTGGGGAGTGTTGCGAGATCCTATACGCTACGTGATGTTTCTCATTGTAGCTGCCAGTTTATTGAGTCTCTCTCTCATACTGATGTATTCGCTTGGGATTAACTTTTATGGTTCACTTGTCAGTGAAATACGCTTTTCGATATTGAGTATAACGCTGTTCTTGCTGCTCTGGGCAACTCTCTCGATTTGGCTGGCGAAATGGACTCGGTTAGCACTTGTCCTTGCCTATCTCGTTCTAGCTTCAGTACTGGCTTTTTGCTACGCATTGAGATTTGAAGCAATCGAATATGCACTGGCTTTAACAGGCATTGCAATCCTTTATCACGGTCTGAACAGGTTTGCAGGACGTCGACTTAATCCGTTTGGGGTTCTCAGCCTCGGCCTGGATCAAATCGCATTGGTTTTGGTGCTTATTGTACCTTTTATAAGCTCTCCTCTCTTGCCAATACAGCTTTTTACTTCTGTGTATAGTCCGTCCCCAGGCTCATCGTCCTTGATATATCAAACGAGTTGGCGAACGGTAGCTGAACTTGTCGCGGTGGGTCTCGGTATATTACTCGCTCTTAGCGTCACGTTCTACCGGGCAGGCGTAACAAAAACTCCCTCAAAAGCTACATGGTGCTGGCTGCTCCTGCTGGGAGGATTCTTGCTTAATTGGGAATACAGTATTCTCGTATTGACCATCAATTTCACACCAGTATGGGCATTTCTTGGCATGGCACTGGTTCTTGTCGCTGGCGCAGTGATCGTTAGAAAGCTCTACAGTACTGCATGGTCTAACCCATTAGATACCCTGGCCCTACTTGGGATCATATTGACCCTCAGCTTGAGCCTCAATCAGAATCAAAATATTATAAGCGCTTTGTTGCTTTCTTTTGCCGCACTCCTGTATGCAGTGTTACTTTATCAGAGCCGTCAAAACTTGCTCTTCCTACCCCTCATTTTCGCTTTTCTGGCAATACCAACGTTATTGAATAGCCCACTAGCTATGCTGCTTTTGGGGATCTTACTGCCATTGGCATCGGTGCCTATTCACCGATTCGTGACTAACAAGAGGAATGTCACACAAACACAGAAGCTCACCGGACAGACCTTTGTACATATGTGGGAATGGCCTTTGCTGGTCGTTGGTCTTGTCTATGGGATATTATCTTCGTTTGTTAATTACGCTCATGATATGAGCGCTATGCAATATACATTTGGCGTTCATGTTCCGATTGCGGTCGAAATTGCCGTGCTGGCGGTTATATGGTATGGTTCTTCAGCTCTAGCACGTATGAAGCTGTGGCTTATTCCTTCGGTAGGCTTTGCCATTGGCGCGCTGCTCGTTCCAACCAATTCGTTCTGGGTATTGCTCGTTCTCACACCAGTATTGGCCTTATCAGGTGTCGCGGTAAGTCGTTTCGCTGACCGTAGTTGGTCTTTGCCATTCTACATTGTAGCAGTGATCTCCGCCGTGATAACCGGGTACACGGGCTTCGCACAGGATCAATTGCTTGTTACAAGCTGGGCTTTGCTTGGCTTCGCGGCACTCGCTTTTATAATTGGCGTAATTGAAAAGAGCGAGATCGCATTGTGGATCATGCCCGTATTTGCAACATGGTCGGTAATCATCTCGGCCGGTTTCCTGGGTGATCTGTATCGCCCACCCATTGTTGCCCTTGTTTGTGCTGCGCTAGGAGTCTCGGTAAAATACTGGAGACTCGAGCCAATGCCATTTTTCGGATCAGTGCGTAGAAACAAATTCCTCTCATATGCTCTGCCTTTCTATGCTACTGCCTTTGCTGCAGCGGTTTTGACAGGTGTGTATGGTACGGTTGCAAATATCAATAGCCCATTCTATGGCGCAATTCCAGATGCATTGCTGATCTATGCAATGGTAGCTTTTGCAGTACTGGTTATTGAAAGACAACCAGCGTGGTTGTGGTTGGTTGCTGGTTTTGCAATTTGGGGCACTTTACTTACGTTGGAATTGACTGCCTATTATCTATTTGGTATCGGCTTAAGTATGGCTCTACTTGGGATGGCCACAGGATTAGTATCGAAGCGAATGATCAGCACATCCGCGATATCGAAATCCCTGGCGCCTCTGAGACAATTTACCTGGAGTTGGCCCTGGTATGTGACAGTCCTGGTTGCTGCCGTATCGATAGGCTTATGGAACTCACTGTCCTTACAGCAACCAGTAGCTGGTTTCATTGGTTATAGCATGCTGGGTTTCACCATTATTGCCGTGGTGATAATGTTTGTAGAACACATGCCAGAATTACTTGTGTTTCCCGCTGGCTTTGCAGCATGGACTATCTGGTTATGGGAAGAGCCTCCACTAGACCTTGTACCATTAATGATTGCATACAGTTTGCTCTGCCTTGTGGTTTTTGCCACCCAGTTCACCTGGAGAATCATTCCTCCTACATCGCGCTGGCTACCCTCAGCAATACCACACGCAATACTCGGTTTAGGTGGCCAGACAATTGTAGTGCTGAGTATTATCGGGCAGGGCGGACTCACCTCCAGTGGCCCTGCGCTATTGCCGCATGTTGGAGCCGGGGCGCTGCTCGAACTGGCACTCATGCTATTCTGGTATGGGTACTTACATACAGGTATCGTTGCCAGTACGAACATTTCTTTAAACGAAACGCAGAACAGCCTGAGAAGTTTGCAACAGGCCAAAGTATTACAACATTGGTGTTATTATGTGTCAGGATTGCTCTGCTCTCTCGTGATTTCCTGGGAGTTGTCAGCATTTGGCCAGACAAGACTAGATATTCTCCTGTTGGCTCCGGCCAGTTATCTCTCAGTTGTCGCACCTTTTGTTATGCGTGACGAGACTCTACCCAGACGACATTGGGCAGGACAGGTCGTTGCTTTAGCAGGCGCGCTATTGCTTTTGTTACCAGCGCTCTGGTTTAGCTTCAGCGATAGCAGTCTATTGCCGACACTGGTTCTGATAGGTGAATCCCTTGCCTTACTTCTGTTGGGTATTGCGACGCGAATTCGCATCTTTATCCTCAGTAGCGCTGCTCTGTTGATAGTGGGAGCATTGAGGGCGCTATTCCTATCAACTCCTCCCTCACTTGCGCTCATGGTACTTGGAGTTATGCTGGTTGTAATTGCCACAGCGCTTTTCCTGGTGCGACACAGGCTGAAGATAGCCTGGACTCAGTGGGAATAGGTGAATATTAATCCTTTCGAGTCTTTTTTGCGATACCTTTGCACCTTGTCTATTGAGTGAAATTTTGGCATTGTTGTCTGGATAAATGCTCCCGTTGATATCTTGTTCATGATTCAAGGTAGTGAATTGTAGGAGAACATATGCGAAAAAACGATTTCTTGGAAACTTCACGATCATCAGTAGTGAACTCGCGCAAGGTCGTCAAGTTGTGCCTATCATTTATAGCCATTGTGGGTAGTGTTGCGCTTGCATTGACATTATTAGATCTCGGCCAGGCACATGCTACAGGAATAATTGAGACCCCTACCCATACGAATCCATGGGCCATAGCCATTGATAAAAGTAGTAACATTTGGGTTGCAGAGCCAGGCTGTGATGCCGAGCCGTCTTGTTCGAGCCCCTACCAATCCTATATCGGTGAGTACAACAATTCGGATGTACTTTTAAACAACTACCTGGAGCCTGCAGGATACTCAAGCCCGACTTTCCTGGTAGTTAGCAGTAAAGGGGCTATCTGGTTTACTGAACCCAAGACAAACGCTATTGGTAGACTTATCCATTCGAGTACGCCAACATGGCATCAATGGACGGTTCCCACATCGAGTGCCAATCCATACGACCTTGTCCTCGATAATAATGGCAATATCTGGTTTACAGAGTACTCCGGTAACAAGATTGGCTTCTTTAATACAACGACTCACAAATTTGTAGAAAACGCTATTCCCACATCTGGCAGCCAACCCTACGGTATTACCAAAGCTCCAAATGGCGATATTTGGTTTGTAGAAAATACACAGCAGAAAATCGGGAGCTTTACACCTACTACTAATGGCACAATAACAATCAAAGAACATGTTATTAACATTCCAGGTGGCCCAACACCTCATATGATTACTGCGGATAGTGCTGGCAACATCTGGTATAGCGAGGGCTTTTCGGGAGATATTGGCGAGTTTGTTCCGAAAACAAATACCTTTACCAACATTGATGTATCTGCTGGTCTTACGCAAAAACATATCTCAGGCATCGCAGTTGATAATACCGGTCGTATCTGGTTTGATGACTCGGATCCCCCATCGGGAAAGAATCCGCGTGTTGGTTACTATGATCCCACATCAGGCAAGATAAACACGCTCACACTCAATAATCCCAATGCACATCCACATAATGGCCTTGCGATAGATAGCAAAAACAATACCTGGGTTGCTGAAGTATTTGGTGGCCCAACAGGTTCACTGGCAAAGATACCCGCTGGCACACTATAAACTGTAATCTAACATTCGATAGGTATCACGTAAATGTGGTTGTAGAAACTGCTCCTGGTTGTGGTATGATGGTGTCAATTCAACTATAGGAGGGAATAATGGAGCTTTCACTACGACTTGATACGTTGGGGATGGTGGAGTTGCGCTACTTACGTGGTAGAGAGCGCTTCCGGGACTGGCCTCCATTTCTTTTTGTGGCAGCCTCAAGACAGGCGCGAGTCCTTGCATATATGAACCGGGAGGTAGTGGATCAACTCCACCATCAGATCCTGGCTGTGGAAGAAGCCGCAGGTCTTGGTTCAGACGATGGTGATGATGACGAGGTTGAAGACAGCGAAGTAGAAGAAACAGGCGAGAACAAAGATATACTCCAGGAAGAACGAGAAAATCCCCCCCTCTCCCCGGCTTTTGCGCAGGCACTTGAACGATTAAACGATCTTGCACGCCAACGTTTACCAGAACCTGGAAGCAATGTCGAATCGACCATCGAAGAACTGGCTGAGAGTGAATTAAGCCTAGGTGATGAAGAAGATGCCCTTGATCAACTTCAAGATGCATTCGTTCAAATGATGGAGGTTGTGCGTGAACTGGCTGAGGAACTATCAACTGATGCACTCAAGCTCACAGGCCGTTTCCGTTGCGCACGTATCGAAGTGTTCTTTACACAAACTGAGCCGGATGAGGAGAGCGAAGAAGTTCACGAAGAGGATGAGGTAATAGAGACTGAAGAGGAGCTTGGAATTGAAGAAAGTCTATTACAAGTTGAACTTGCACTGGTTTTACGCCTTTATGAAGAGGGGCGTGCCAAACCCGATGATCTTCCTGCTGTAGAGTTACAACTCGATGTCGACGATTTTGAACGTCTCCACGAAACATTAGATTTTGCTATTGATAGAGAAAGGCGTAGTAGCCGTCGTCGCCGTTAAGGAATTTTCTATGGTGCGAAGTATTACTATTGAAGACCTGTACCAGTTTAAGCAAGTCAGCAGGCCACGTATTTCTCCTGAAGGTCAACGAGTAGCATTTGTAGTTACTACGATAGATGAGAGAAAGCATGAGTATCGTTCCTCAATCTGGCTGGCTTCTACAGATGGAGGTGAAACGAGACGCTTTACGAGCGGTGCAACGAATGCTCATAGTCCAGTCTGGTCACCCGATGGAAGATGGCTTGCATTCGTTGCTGATCGAGAGGGAGAACCGGCTGGAAAAGAACAAGCGGAGCAGAAAAAGCAAAGAAAAGCAACATCACAAATCTGGCTGATACCAACCGATGGCGGTGAGGCACAACAACTCACGTTTATGCAACATGGGGCTTCAAATCCTGTCTGGTCGCCAGATAGCAAACAGATAGTCTTTACTGCGCAAGTAGGACCGGCTGATGAAGAAACTGAGGATGGTCAGACACTGCCTAAAGTGCGAGTCATTGATCGATTATGGTATCGCCTTGATGGCGTTGGCTTTATCTATGAAAGACGCAATCACCTTTTCCTGATCGATGTCGCTGGCGGTGAGGAGCAACAACTCACCGATGGCGATTGGGATGATACTGATCCAGCGTGGTGTCCTGATGGTTCACGTATTGCTTTTGTTTCCAGTCGCGCGGAAGACCGCTGGCGCTTTCCCTGCCCTGACATCTATACACAGGTGATTACCGATGGGAAAGCTGGGGATTTGAAGTGCCTGACCAATGGTTCGCTCGCGTGCAGTACACTTTCATGGTCACCAGATGGCACAACCATCGCGTTCATAGGGGGTCTCAAGATCCATTCGGGCGGGCACTTAGACCTTTACACAATTCCGGCGAATGTAGAAGGAGGCTCCGCAACCTGTTTATCGCAGGATTTTGAGGGTACCTTTCAAGATTGGACGAATAGCGATATTGGCGATGAGCATCTCACTGCTGCTCCCACCTGGTCAACCGATGGAAGAACATTGTACGCACTTGCAAGCCACAGGGGAGCTTCACGAATCTATGCTATAGCAACAAGTGGCGCTGGTACAAATCCACCGACTCAGACTCCAGGTGAACTTCATGTTCGTGATTATAGCTTTGATCAC
>Ga0209048_10003696_pt1 | contig 14803 bp, 8 predicted proteins | sample FrelakmetCRP12CR_FD_187146 | JGI IMG/M metagenome (GOLD analysis project Ga0209048, IMG submission 187146) | Freshwater lake sediment microbial communities from the University of Notre Dame, USA, for methane emissions studies - CRP12 CR (SPAdes)... | ecosystem: Environmental > Aquatic >... | reverse complement strand
GAGTCCCTGCTCCCAGGCGACCGTCATGTTCTCGCTCAGGCGCTTGCCGATCGAGACGATCTGACCGCTGGTGTCCGGCGTCCCGCGCGCGGCATTGCGTGCCGCAACGGTCCCGCTCCGGAACGAGATGTCGTCGAGCCCCATCGACTGGGCGATCCCCGCGGTCACCGGCCTGCTGTTCGGGCCGAGCAGCGCCGCGGACGCGGCCTGCAACGCGGCGAGATCGGTGCCCGACGTCCGGTCGAGGCCCTGACCCAGCACGAGCCAGGAAAGCTTCTCGCTGTCGGACACCGGCGGATTGGACGTGAGCGCGATGATCGGCACGCGGACCGTGCCCGTCACCTGCACGCCGGCCTCGACGGCAAGGTTCCGGCGCAAGGCGATGATGTCGAGCGCCGGATTGTCGAGCGGGCCGTCGAAGATGAGGCGGCCGGGATCGATGACAAGACGCTGGCCGTACGCGAAGTACGTGCCGTTCACCGTGTAGATCGTCCCCTTGCCGGTGAATCCGTTGGGGCCGTTGCGCACGCGCACTTCGCCGCGCAGGCTGGTGTCGAGGCCCCGGCCCACGAACGTGAGCTTGTCGCCGAAATCGAGATTGACGTCGATGACGAGCGGAATGTCGGCTGAACGCATCACGTCCGGAGTGCGCTCGGGCCAGCCTTTCACGATTACGTCGTCGCCGAGCGTTGCGCTGGAATCGAACTGATAGACGAAGCGGCCTTCGTCCGCCTTCAGCGACCCGGCCAGTGTCACTTTGCCCTTGGTGAGCGCGAGCTCGCCGTTGCCCGATACCACGAGGTTGAAGTCGGGGCGGTTGAAGACGCGGAATTTCTCGGCATGCCACTTGACGCTTGCCGCCGATGCCGCGGTGTCGGCCCCGGCGGCGAGCGTCCCGGTGGCGCGGAAGTCGCCGTCGCCGGCCGAGAACGCGAGTTCATCGAGCGTGACGCGGCGGTTCTCGATGTGCGCGTCGACGCGGCCGTTCTTGAAATGCAGGCCATATTGTGCCGCGTCGATGCGCAGATCCGTTCCTTTCACCACGCCCGACACCGGCGCGTCGCGCATCGTTCCGCGTGCCGCGAGGTCGACGTGCACCCGGCCGTCGACCAATGCCGTCGTGCCGGCCCAGGGCTGCAACAGCTCGAGCGACGTAAGATCGGCGACGAGCGTCAGCGTGAGCGGCGCGTCGGGCGAGATGCGGCCGGGCGGCGCATTGGCGTCGGCGGCGATCTTCAGCGTGGCGTCGGCGGACCCGCCGCGCGCCGAGCGGAATTTCGCCGTCGCCTGCACCGCGTCGTCCTGCAGCTGCGCACTTGCTTCAAGCTCGGTGATACCGGCGGCGAGGTTGGCGGGGCCCGCTTCGCTTTCGCGCACGAGCCATACATCGCCTTTCTCGCGGTGCACGGACACCGTTCCGGTCAGCTTCGGCGACGCGGCGAGCGACCAGTCGCCACCAAGCGTGAGTGTGGATAGCATTGGCAACGGCCGTCCGGCGAGGCGCGCGACCGTCGCGACCGGCACCGCGGCAAAGCGCCCGCGCGATGTGATCCTGCCCTCGTCCCAGAGGAACTCGCCGATGTCGACTGTCCCGTCCGCCACGGTGAGATGCGCCTCACCGATACGCGCCTTGCGATGCGCGAGCGAAACCGTCGTCGGGGCGCCGAGACGCACCGACCATGGCCCGCGGCCCAGCAGCGAATCGATCGTGCCGGCCCACGAGAGCGCCATGGGGGCATCGGTCACGGGGTCGCCATGCAGGCCGCCGTGCGCCGCGGCGTCGAGGCCGATGTCGCCGCCATCGACCGAAATCGACACGGTGTGCGCGGCGAGCGTCCCGGCCACGCGCGCGTTCGCGCGGGCGGCATCGCCGGAAGGCGTCTTGATGTCGGCGGCGTCGACGTCGAGGCGCAGCGTGCGCGACGTGAAGTCGGCGCGCGTGGCCGCGGCGGACGACGGAGCGACCGCGACATGCGCGTCGAGCGCGCCAATCGACCAGGCGCTGCCGAGTTTCAGATGCGTGCCTTTCGCGATCACGTCGAATCCGGCGACGAGCGGCGCGCCCGCCATCTGCGCCTTCACCTGAAGCGCGCCGTCCAGCGTGCGCGGAATCGCGGCCGGCAGCAGCGGCACGAGCTCCGCGAGGTGCGGCGCGTCGAGCGTGGCCGCCATGTGGTCGCCGGTTTCGCCGATGCTTCCGCTGGCCTTGATTGTCGCCGATCCGATGGCGAGGTCGATCGCGGCGTCGCGCACACGATTCGGCGCGGCGGTGCCGCGTGCGGTGCCGTGGAGCGGTTTTCCGGAAAGGAGGCTTCCCTGCGCGACCACGATGTCCGCATCGACGCGCCACGTGGGATTCAGGATGCCCGACGCGGTGATCCTGCCGTCGAGCGATGCCGCCGGATACGCGCCGATGCGCGATGGGTCGAGGTGAGCGGCGGTGGCGTCGATCGCGAATGCGCGCTGCCCGTCGAGACCGAGGCGTCCGCGCCCGGCGAGCTCGCCTCCACCCACGCGGGCGTTGAAGCGCGAAAGCTCGATCGCGCTATCGTCGAAGGTTGCCGCGAAGGCAACCGCAAGACCGCCCGGAAATTGCCGGTCGGTGAGATTGCCGCTGACGGTCCGCCGTTTCGGATCGAGGTCGGCGACAATTGATCCGCCTAGGCGCGTCGAAACGAGTGGCGCATAAAGTTGCCGCAGGTCGAGGTCGCGCACATCGAGCGACCAGCTGCCGCCGGTGACGCGATCGCCCAGGCCGATGCGCGCGTTGCCGGTGGCCTTCGCGCCCCCTTCCAGTTCGGCCGCAAAATCGTCGAGCGCAAGCACGTCGGCCTGCCAGGCGAAATGTGTCGTAAACGTGCGGAAGGGGCTGCGGCCGGCGGCGAAGTTTCCGGCGAGCGCGTTGGTCGCTTGAATCGTGCCGGCGAGGCCGCGGTCGGCCGGTTGCGCCTGCACGCTGGCCGCGATGCGCGTCGCGGGAAGCGCCCGATCCCAGGCCGCGAGGTCGATGTCGCGGGCGTCGAGCGAGAGTGCGACGAGCGGCACGTCCGCCAGCGGTGCGAGCGTCGCGTGACCCGCCACGAATCCCTCTCCCGCGCGCCCGTCGACGTCCACCGCGAGCGACGCAAGCGTTCCCTTGGCCGCGAGATTGATGCGCGCGTCGCGCAACGTCGCGTCGCCTGCGAGCTTGAACGAACCGTCGACCGCGAACGGCTTGGCCGCGCCGAGCGTGGCGTTGCCGGTCAGCGTGCCCACTTTCGTGACGACCCGAAGATCCGTCGTCCGGTGCGCACTTGCGCCGCCGACATAGCCGAACTCGAGGCCCTCCATCTTTCCGTGCCCTGTCCCGACACGCCAGGAAAGGACTCCGACCGCCAGCCGCTCGATCACGATGTCGATCGGCAGCGCGAGATTGTCCGGAAGCGCGACGGCGCTGTCCGCGGGCTCGATGTCGATGGACAGAGCGCGCGCGCCCAGCCCGTGGATGAGGATTCCGCGGGAGAACAGGCTCCAGGGCCGCCAGGTCAGCGCCACGTCGGTGGCCTCGACTTTCGTCGCCGCGCCGCGCCAGGCGATGCGCCGCGCCCGCACCGTGTCCATCAACGTGCCCGTGGCGCCGTCGACCTCGAGCGCGCCGCCGCTTCTCGCCGCGAGCTCGCCGACGACGAGGTCGACGCCGGTCTGCGTCGTCATAAGCACGATCCCGAGGGCGAGAACGACGAGCAGCGCCGTGAACGCGACGACGAACGCGTGTCGCAGCATGCGCAGCGTATGCCGGCGGCGCGAACGGCGCGGCGCGGCTTCCGGAATGTCGTCCGTCGGCGTGGTCATCGTCAGAAGGTGAGCCCGACGGAAAGGTGGACCCGGACCTTGTGCACGTCCTGACCGTATGCGAGGTCCACGCGAAACGGGCCGAGCGGCGAACGCACGCGCAGGCCGACGCCGTAACCCAGCGCGAGGTGCGGGTTCTCGAGGCTGTCGACGGCGTTCCCCGCGTCCACGAACGCGGCCACGCCCCAGGCTTCCTTGATCCAGTGCGTGAATTCGGTGTTGAACACGGCGTAGTAGCGGCCGGGAACGGTCGCGTCGCCGTCCTGCACGCCGAGGCTTTCGAATTGATAGCCGCGCACCGTCGTGTCGCCGCCGGTGCGGAACAGCAGCGTGGACGGAATGCCGATGCGCGTCGGCGCGAGCACCGCGCCGCCCTGGGCGCGGAACTGCAGCTCGTTCTTGGCGTCGACCGGGTACCACGCCACGAACCGGCCGATCACGCGGCCGAAGCCGCGCGTGGAGGCGCCCGGAATGCCGCCGCCGCCCTGGAGGCTTGCCATCCAGCCCGTGGTGGGCGAGATCAGGTTGTCGGTGCGCCGCCAGTAGCGCTCGTACTCGAGATAGGTGGCGTGCGACCGCACCCATTCGGCGCCTGCGGGCTGCTGCTCGTCGAGATAGAACGTCGCGGACGCCGCGCGCTCGTCGCGTTCCTCAACGGTGTGCCAGCGCGTGCCGGCAGCGACCGTGCGCGTGACCAGGCCCTCGATATCGGTGCGCGCGGCACCAGCGAGGTAGTTGCCGATCCAGCCATGGTCGTTGGGCGGCTGCGTGAAACGCGCCGACAGCGATTGCTCCTTGGAGTCGAGGCGCGCTTCGAGCAGCATCTGCAATCCGTGGCCGTCGAGGTTGACGTCGCGATAGGAAGCATTGCCCCGAAATTCCACGTCGGTGGAATAACCGACGCCGCCCTCGAGGCGGCGCGTGGGCGCCTCGATCACCGCGACCCTCACGGTGGCATCGTCCGGATGCGCGGTGTCGGGATCGACCGCCGCCTGGGCGCTCGCGAAATAACCGGACGCGTTGAGGCGCCGGACGAAGCGCACGAGCTCGGCGTCGCTATAGGGCGCACCCCGCTCGATCGTGCTGAAGTTGCGCACGAGCGATTCCGGGTATCGCGACAATCCGGCGATCTCGAGGTCGCCGAAGTGGAATGCGGGTCCGCTGGCGAGGTCGACCGTCAACACGCCGGAAGAGCGGGCGGGATCGATGAACGCTTCGCTGTGCGTGATCTTCGCCGCCGCGTACGGGCTCGCGGCAAGCGTCGCCTGCGCCTGGTTCTTGGCCGCGCTCCACGCGGATTGCCGGAACGTGGCGCCGACCGGAAGGCTCCAGTCGCGCTGGAGTTTGGCGATGGCGTCGGTGCCGAGGGGAACGTCGGTCGCGGCGGGACCGGTGACGTCGATGTTCACGGCGGTGATGAGTGTCGGCTCGCCGGGGATCACCTTGAGCGTCACCGTCGGCGGCTTCGTGGCGTGATCGATGGTCACGTCGATCTCCGCTGCGAACCAGCCCTCCGCCGCGGCAGCGAAGCGCGCCTCGTCGACCGCTTCGCGCGCGAGCCGCTCGAGCAGGTCGTCCGTCATGCCGGCGAAGGCTTGCCAGCGCACGAGCCCGACGTCGCGTTCGAGCGTTGTGCGAAGCGGGGCGGGCGCGTCGACCACCACGCGGTACGCAAGTGCTGTTGCCGCGGGAGGCGTGACGGCGCTTGTCTCCGCGGGCGCGTCCGCCGCGAACGCGTCAGCGGGCGGCAGCGTCGCCGTCGCGAACGACAGCGCGACGAGAAACGGGAACGGCGGCAGATTCGAGCGCGCTTCGAGAGACACGAGTCGGATTATCCCCGATTGCCGGATGTGCCCCGTCCGGCGGAGTCCGATTCGGCGCAACAGCATCCGGTTCCTGCTGCGTGCGCGCGGGTTCGCGGAGCGGCAATTCCCGGCGCGGGGCCGCGGGCAGCTCGGGAACCTCGCGGCGCGGCCCGTCCAGGTTCCAGTTGACGCCTGGGGGGTCGCCGAATCCCCACAGGAAGACGCCGACGCGCGACACGCCCGTCGCGTCCTGCCGGACCGCGCATCCGGCGAGCGCGCACGTCAGCGCAAGGGCAACGCCCGACGCGATCGCGCGCCGGGTCATCGCTAGAAATTGACGACCAGCGTGGCGCCGAGCGCAGGGGCGATCTTGTAGTTGTCGCTGTAGAGGCCGTCGCCATTCTCGGTGTCGACGGTGAGCTTGCCGCCGGTCACGATCGCGCCGTAGAAATCGACGCGTGCATCTTTGGTGAGCTTGCGGGTGACGCGCATGAACAGCGGAATGAAGCTGTTCTCGCCGATGCCGCTCGGCGTCGCGTTGTCGGTCGCCAGCCGGAAACGGTAGCTGCGGTACGTGAGGCCCTGCGCGAATTCCCAGCGGTCGTTCGGCGTGTAGACGATTTCGAGCCCGGCGCCGCCCGCGGGCCCGGCGGCGAACGGATTATTCACCCGCCATTGGTCGTTGATCTTCCAGTTCACCACGAGGAATGGGAGTGCCTGCGTCTTGTCGATGCGCCGGAAGGCGCTGACGCCGAGCCCGACCAGGAGATCGGGGGAGAATGCCTTCGACACCGACGCGACCGCGCCGTAGGACAGCGCGTCCCCCGTGGAAGCGCCGGACTCGTAGGTCCAGGCAACGGTGGGAATGACTTTGATGAAGAGGTCGGGTGCCCACGCGTAGGTGAAGTCGACGCCGATGCTCGGCGCGTTGAGGTTCTTCCACGGTGCAACGTTGCCGAAGGCGTCCGGTTCGTTGAAATTCCACGACTGGTATTCGTAGCGCGCGGCGAGGCCGATCGAAAGCTGCGGCGTGAACTGCCGCGTCAGCGACGCGCTCCCGAGACCGCCGGCCCAGTTGAAGCGCCCGCCGCTGTCGAGCTTCGTGTTGAATTGCGTGTAGCCGGTCACCGCCGCGGTTCCGCGCACGTCGCCGGGGGCGGCCTGCGCGCGCGCCGTCACGGAGATAACGGTCGACAGCGCGGCTACGGTGGTGGCGAAAGCGAAAGTGGCGCGGGATTGGAATCGCATGCAGGGGCTCCGGGAAAAGTGGCGGGCGGCGCGCGGCGATTCTACTAGGAAGACGTCGCCCGGGCGCCCACGGCCGGCTATTCCGATGGCATGAACTGGCCTACGCGGGCGCTTCGGCGCGCACAGGCCTCCGAAAACACCGCCAGCGCAACTCCGCCTGCTCGTCGCGGACCCTGGGCGGTGGCTTGCCCCAGCGGAATTTCGCACTCGACGGATCGCCTGAGGGGCACCTCCGAACGATCGTACTATTCTGTAGCCTCCAAACGACTCATTCTTACTAATTTACTTTCGAAATTCATTCTAAGTATCTGTTTAATATAAAGGAAGGATTTGGATGCAACATCGACGCTAAGTCATTGTTCATAAAACGAAAAAGGGTTGACCGGGTCGCTCGCGTTCACATATAGTGCCAACTGGTGGTAAAAAGTGGGTCGAAGTGGGTCAGAAGCGGGGCATTGGCGCGCCAAACCGGGATCTACCCGTGGCGTGTGAATGAGCGCTCACCTTCGGCCGAGCCAGGAGGGGCGAGACGGTGGCGCAGGGATCCGCAGTTGCGGCGGAGGGCAATGGCGGGCGGGCCGTGTTCCGGGGCGTGTCGCAGCTCGCGCTCGACGCGAAGGGCCGGCTCGCGATCCCCGCGAAGCACCGTGACGCGCTCGCGCGGGTCGCGCCTGCACCCGATGACGCCGATCCGGCAGCGCCGGGCGCCGTCGTCATCACCGCCGATCCGTCGCGCTGCCTCCTCGTCTATCCGCGCGCCGCGTGGGAACCGATCCAGGCGCGGCTGATGGCGCTCTCGTCGTTCAATCCCGAAATTCGCAGCCTGCAACGGCTCATCGTCGGCTTCGCCGACGACGTTGAGTTCGACGGCAACGGCCGCATCCTCGTCCCGCCCGCGTTGCGCGAGTACGCGTCGCTTGCGCATCACGTCGTGCTCGTGGGCCAGGGCAACAAGTTCGAGCTGTGGGACGCGGCCAGGTGGAACGACCAAACCATGCGCGCGATCACGTTCCCGACCGGCGGCCTGCCGCCCGAGCTCGACGGCTTCTCGCTTTGATGGCGAATGGCGACCACGTTCCCGTCCTGCTCGAAGAAGCCGTCGCCGCCCTGGCGGTGCGTCCCGACGGCATCTACGTCGACGCGACGTTCGGCCGCGGCGGACATTCGCGACGCATCCTCGATCACCTCGGACCTTCCGGTCGACTCGTTGCGCTCGATCGCGATCCCGACGCGGAAGCCGCGGCCCGCGCGATCGGCGATCCGCGTTTCGCGTTCCGCCGCGCGTGGTTTTCCGACTTGCCCACGGTGCTCGCGGACCTCGGGATCCACGCGATCGACGGCGCGCTCCTCGACCTCGGCATCTCGTCTCCGCAGATCGACGATCCCGCGCGCGGCTTCTCGCTGCGCGGCGACGGTCCGCTCGACATGCGAATGGACCCGACGCGCGGCGAATCCGCGGCCGATTTCCTCGCGCGCGCCGACGTGCGCGAATTGACGGAGGTGATACGCGACTATGGTGAAGAACGGTTTGCTCAATCGATTGCAAGAGCAATTGTTGCGGGTCGCGCGGTCGCGCCCCTCGTCCGGACGCGGCAGCTGGCGGCCCTCGTGGCCCAAGCCGTCCGCACGCGCCCGCGGGGTGATCGGAGTCAGGATCCGGCCACGCGGACCTTCCAGGCTCTCCGGATTTTCGTCAATCGGGAACTCGCGGAACTCGCGCTGATGCTGCCGCGCGTCGTGCGGCTCTTGAATCCCGGCGGCCGCATCGCGGTGATCAGTTTCCACTCGCTCGAAGACCGCATCGTGAAACGCTTTTTCGCTTCGTCTGCGCAACCGTTCGGCGGCGACCCCCGCCTGGAGCGGATGGCGATCGCCACAGCGGCGCTTCCCGGCGCGCCGCTTGCGTCCGTCGGCCGCGCGGTCCGCCCGTCGGAACGCGAAGTCGAAATGAATCCGCGGGCGCGCAGCGCAACGCTGCGCATCGCGGAGCGCACGACGCATCCGATTCCGCCGGACTTCGGCGCCGGCGCGAGCAGGTGATCGACCCATGGTGCGCGTGAACCTCCTGCTGCTCGCACTCCTCGTCGCCTGCGGGGTTTCGCTCGTCACGTCGCGGCACCATGCGCGCAAGCTGTTCGTCGACCTTGAGCGCGGACAGGCCGCGGCGCGCAACTACGAAATCGAATACGGCCAGCTGCAGCTCGAGCAGTCGACCTGGGCGATGCCGGCGCGGGTGGAGAAGATCGCGCGCACGTCGCTCGGCATGGAGCTGCCGAACGCGGCGCGCGTCGAGATCGTTTCGGCGGGAGGCGGCCGGTGAGGAGCAACGCCGCGAGCATGCCGCGCGGCACGGCGCCGCCGCCCGCGCTGCCGCGCTTCCGGGCGCCGGTGCTGTTCGGCGCGCTGGTGCTCGTGTTCGTGGTGCTGGGCGGCCGTTCGGTCTACCTGCAATGGTTCGACAACGTGTTCCTGCAGGAACAGGGCAGCGCGCGCTACAGTCGCGAGCTCGAGGTCCCCGCGCATCGGGGCCGCATCATCGACCGGCTGGGCGAGCCGCTCGCCATTTCGACGCCGGTCAAGTCGCTGTGGGCGTTTCCGGCGAAGGTCAACGCCACGCCGGCGCAGCTCGCCGAGCTCGCGCGCGTGCTCGAGATGTCGCCGCAGGCGCTTTCGCTCCGGCTCAATCCCGACGAGGATTTCGCCTATCTCGCAAAACAGCTGCCGCCGGAAGTCGCCGAGCGCGCGATGGCGTTGAAGATCGCGGGCTTGAACGAGCAGAACGAATACCGCCGCTATTACCCGGCGGGCGAGACGATGAGCCATATCCTCGGCTTCACCGGCGACCGCGATGTCGGGCAGGAAGGGATGGAGCTCGCGCAGCAGGAGTGGCTGGGCGGACATCCCGGAAGTCGCCGCGTGATCATCAACCGCCGCGGCGACGCCGTCGAGGACGTCGAGGCGATTCGCGCGCCGCAGGCGGGCCGCGACCTGGCGCTCGCCATCGACTCGCGCCTGCAGCACATCGCCTTCCGCGAGCTGAAGGCGGCCGTCGAGGCGAACAAGGCGAAGGCGGGCGGGCTCGTAATCCTCGACGTCAAGACCGGCGAGATCCTGGCGCTCGCGAACTGGCCGACGTACAACCCGAACGCCCGCAACCGAGTCGCGCGCGACAAGATGCGCAACCGCGCGCTGACCGACGTGTTCGAGCCGGGGTCGACGCTGAAGCCGTTCACGATCGCCGCGGCGCTCGAAGCCGGCAAGATCCGTCCCGACACGGTGATCCAGACGGGGCCGGGCACGCTGACGATCGGGCCCGCGACGATTCACGATACCCACGCCAACGGCGCGATTACCGTCGAGCAGGTGGTCCAGAAGTCGTCGAACATCGGCGCCGCGAAGATCGCGCTGTCGCTGCCGCCCGAGACGATGTGGCACATGCTGTCCGAATCCGGCTTCGGCACGGCGCCGAAAACCGGTTTCCCCGGCGAAGTCGCGGGACGGCTGCGTCCGGCGAAGACATGGCGGCCGATCGAGCAGGCGACGATGGCCTTCGGCCACGGGATCTCGGTCAACCTGGTCCAGCTCGCGCGGGCCTACACGATGTTTGCGAACGAGGGCGAACTGAAGCCGGCGACGCTGTTCAAAACGAGTGGGCCCGTCGCGGGCCGGCCGGTGATCCAGCCCGAAACGGCGCTCGCCGTGCGGCACATGCTTGAAATGGCCGTGCTTCCCGCGGGGACCGCGCCGAAAGCGCAAGTGCCGGGCTACCGGGTGGCCGGCAAGACGGGCACCGCGCACAAGCTGGAAGGTCACGCGTATTCCGCGAAGTATGTGTCGTCGTTTGTCGGCCTCGCCCCCGCGTCAGCGCCACGGCTCGTCGTCGCCGTGATGATCGACGAGCCCAATGGGGCCGCGCATTTCGGCGGCGACGTGGCGGCGCCGGTGTTCTCGACGGTGACCGGCGCCGCGTTGCGCATGCTGGCGGTGCCGAACGACGCGCCCGTCGACAACGTGATCCTGCCTCCGCCCGGGGCGGCCGTCGACGAGGACACGTGATGGCATCGATTCCGGTCCCCGAACTCGACGTTGCCGCGCTGCTCGCGAAGCTCGGCGCGCGACCCAAACGCATCACCGCCGACAGCCGGCAGGTGCAGGCGGGTGACGCCTTCGCGGCCATGCCGGGCACGCAGGCCGACGGCCGCAAGTTCATCGCCGACGCGGTCGCGAAAGGCGCCGGCGCCGTGCTGTGGGACCCGCAGGGCTTTTCGTGGAATCGCGAGTGGACCGTGCCGCAACTGCCGGTCGAGAACCTCAAGGGCAAGCTCGGCGCGATCGCGGATTTCATCTTCGGCAGCCCGTCGCAGGCGCTGTGGGTCGTCGGCGTCACCGGCACCAACGGCAAGACGTCGTGCACGCACTGGATCGCGCGTTGCCTCGACCTTGCGGGGCGCCGCGCGGCGATCGCGGGCACGCTCGGCAACGGGCTCGTCGGCGCGCTGGAGCCGGCGACGCACACGACGCCGGACGCGGCGCAGGTGCACGAGATGCTTGCGCGACACAAGGCGGCGGGCGCGCGCGCAATCGCCATGGAAGTGTCGTCGCACGGCCTCGACCAGGGCCGCGTCAACGGGGTGGCCTTCGATCTCGCGCTGTTCACCAACCTCACGCGCGACCATCTCGACTACCACGGCACGATGGCGGCCTATGGCGCGGCGAAGGCGAAGCTCTTTTCGTGGCCGGGCCTGCACGCGTGCGTAATCAATGCCGACGATGCGTTCGGCCAGAGCCTTGCCGATTCGGCGCGCGCGCGCGGACAAAAGGTGTTGACCTACGGCCTCGCGAACGCCGATGTCGCGGCGACCGGCATCGCCAACGCGAGCCGCGGCATCGGCTTGTCGGTGGCCACGCCATGGGGACGCGGCGACCTGCAGACCGGGCTCGTCGGCGCGTTCAACGCGTCGAACCTTCTGGGATGCCTCGCGGTGCTTCTCGCGAGCGACATCCCGCTCGCGGACGCGCTCGCTGCGCTCGCGACCATGGACGCGCCGCCGGGACGAATGCAGCGGCTGGGCGGCGGCGTCCTGCCGCTCGTCGTCGTCGACTACGCGCATACACCCGATGCGCTGGAGAAGGTGCTGACGGCGCTCAAGCCCGCGGTGATGGAGGGCGGCGAACTCGTCTGCGTGTTCGGCTGCGGCGGCGATCGCGACGCGGGCAAGCGCCCGGAGATGGGACGGCTCGCGTCCACGCTTGCGGATCGCGTGATCGTCACCAGCGACAACCCGCGCAGCGAGGATCCGGGGGCCATCGCGAGCGCGATCGTGCACGGCATCCGCGACAGCGGCAACCGCCACTGGGTGGTTGATCTCGATCGCACGACGGCGATCAACGCCGGCATCGCCGGTGCGAAGGCGGGCGATGTCGTGCTGATCGCGGGCAAGGGGCACGAGGACTACCAGGAAGCGAACGGCGTGCGGACGCACTTTTCCGATCTCGAGGTCGCGGCCGCGGCGCTTTCGAGCAGGAGCGCGGGATGATGGACACCGCGACCGCCGCCCGCGCCGTCGGGGGTCATGTCGTGGGGGCCAACGTGCCGTTCTCGCGGGTGGTCACGGACACGCGCGCGCTGTCGTCCGGCGACCTTTTCGTCGCGCTTCCCGGCGAGCGGTTCGACGGTCACGACTTCGTGCCGACGGCATTCGAGCGCGGCGCGGCCGCGGTGCTGGTGGCCGCCGATCGCGCGCCCGCGATTTCCGGCAACCTGATCGCGGTGGCGGACCCACGGCAGGCGCTCCTCGCGCTCGCCGCGCACTGGCGCGGGCAATTCGGCATTCCGGTCGTCGTCGTGGTCGGCAGCAACGGCAAGACGACGGTCAAGGAGATGCTGGCGTCGATCCTGCGCATGCATTACGGCACGTCGCGCGTGCTGGCCACGGAAGGCAACCTCAATAACGCGATCGGCTTGCCGCTGACCCTGCTCGGCTTGCGGAGTGCGCACCATGTCGCGGTGATCGAGCTCGGCATGAATCACCGGGGCGAGACCGCGGAGTTGGCGGCGGTCGCGCGGCCCACGGTGGCGGTCGTCAACAACGCGCAGCGCGAGCACCAGGAATTCATGCGCACCGTTGCCGAGGTCGCGGCGGAGCATGCTGACCTGATCCGCGCGCTGCCGCCCGGCGGCGTCGCGGTCGTCAACGCCGACGACGCGTACATCGACGTGTGGCGCGAAGCGGCGCGCCAGTGTCCGGGTGTAAGCGTGGTCGAATTCGGACTCGACCATCCGGCCGCGGTGCGCGGGCGCTTCACCGACGGCGCGGCCGGGTCGACGTTGTTGCTGTCGACCCCGGCGGGCGATGCGAACGTCGCGCTGGCGGTTCCGGGCCGCCACACGGCCGGCAACGCGCTCGCGGCCACAACCGCGGCACTCTCGCTCGGTGTCTCGCTCGCGGCGGTCGTGCGCGGGCTGGAGGCGTTCCGCGCGGTGCCGGGACGGCTCGCGGCGACGCGTGCGGCGAACGGCGCCGCGCTCATCGACGACACGTACAACGCCAATCCCGATTCGGTGCGCGCGGCGATCGCGGTGCTCGGCGCCGCGCCGTCCCCCAAGTGGCTGGTGCTGGGCGACATGGGCGAGGTCGGCGCCGAGGGCCCGGCGTTTCACCGCGAAGTCGGCGCCTTCGCGCGCGCGGCGGGGATCGATCGGCTGCTCACCGCGGGCGCGCTGGCGGCCGAGGCGGGCATGGCGTTCGGCGCGGGCGCGGACCACTTCGCAAGCGTGGATGCGCTGGCGCGGCATGTCGTCGCGGAGGCGGGACCCGACGTGACGCTGCTCGTCAAGGGCTCGCGCTTCATGCGGATGGAGCGTGTGGTCGCGGCACTCGCAGGTGAAACGCCCCCCCCGAAGCATGCTTCGCCTGCCTCCCCCCAAGGGGGCAGCCGTCCTCGGGGCGGCCCGTCGGACGGCGACCCGTTCACGGAAGGGCACTGATGCTGCTCTGGCTCGCCGACGTGCTTGCGAAGGACATCCGCGCGTTCAACGTCTTCGGCTACCTGACGCTGCGCGCGGTGCTCTCCTGCATGACCGCGCTCTTCATCTCGTTCATCGTCGGCCCGCGGATGATCACCTGGCTCGCGCGGATGAAGATCGGCCAGTCGGTGCGCGACGATGGGCCACAGACGCATCTGACGAAGGCCGGGACGCCGACGATGGGGGGCGCGCTGATCCTCGTGTCGATCGCGGTGACCACGCTGCTCTGGGGCGACCTCACGAACCGCTTCGTCTGGGTCGTGCTGCTCGTCACGCTGGGCTTCGGCGCCATCGGCTGGGTCGACGACTGGCGCAAGGTCGTGCGGCGCAACCCCAAGGGGCTCTCGGCGCGCCAGAAAATCCTCTGGCAGGCGGTGATCGGGCTCATGGCTTCGGTCTATCTCGCCTTCTCGGTGTCGGCGCCGGACAACATGCAGCTGCAGAAGCTCTTCCTCGACTGGATCGGCAGCGGCTTCAACGTCAACCTGTCGCCGAAGACCGACCTGATCGTCCCGTTCTTCAAGACGATCTCCTACCCGCTCGGGATCTGGGGCTTCATCGCGCTCACGTGGTGCGTGATCGTCGGCACGAGCAACGCCGTCAACCTGACCGACGGGCTCGACGGGCTCGCGATCATGCCGACGGTGATGATCGGCGCGGCGCTCGGGATCTTCGCCTACGTCAGCGGCAACGCGATCTTTGCGCGCTACCTGCAATTCCCGCTGATCCCGGGCGCCGGCGAGCTTGCGGTGATCTGCGGCGCGATCGCCGGCGCGGGCCTGGGTTTCCTCTGGTTCAACGCGTATCCGGCCGAGGTGTTCATGGGTGACGTCGGCGCGCTGTCGCTCGGCGCCGCGCTCGGCACGATCGCCGTCATCGTCCGCCAGGAAAT
>Ga0209048_10003695_pt1 | contig 14803 bp, 15 predicted proteins | sample FrelakmetCRP12CR_FD_187146 | JGI IMG/M metagenome (GOLD analysis project Ga0209048, IMG submission 187146) | Freshwater lake sediment microbial communities from the University of Notre Dame, USA, for methane emissions studies - CRP12 CR (SPAdes)... | ecosystem: Environmental > Aquatic >... | reverse complement strand
CTTGCGTTCGATAGCATATTGCATAGAACGGAATAGCAGTTTACCGTCAATCTGCCCCTTGACCAAATAGTCCTGTGCTCCATCCCTGACTGCCTTCACTGCCATGGACTCGTCGTGAAGACCGGACAAGACGACAATCGGCAGCCGGGGAAATTGCTCATGCACTTTTGAATAGGTGTCAAGCCCCTGGCTGTCGGGTAATCCCAAATCCAGCAGGACTACATCAGCACCATACTCTGTCAGCCATTGCAGTCCCGTATTCAGCCGATCGCGCCATTCCAGTATAAAAGGGACGCTATTTGCCTCTGTCAGCATTTCCTTAATGAGTCGTGCGTCTCCGGCGTTGTCTTCGATCAATAATATTCTTATCGGATTATTGTTCATCTGTTGCTGTGAGGCGGTAATTTGACAATGGTCAGCCAGAAGTCCTCAATGGATCTAATGACATTGATGAACTGGTCCAGATCGAGCGGCTTTGTGATGCAGCAGTTTGCATACAGATCGTATGACTTTAGGTAATCCTCTTCGTCCCCGGAGACTGTAAGGATAACTACGGGGATGCCTCGAAGGTCGTGGTCTGCTTTGATCTCGGCTAGCACTTCCAGGCCACTCTTTTTCGGCAAATTCAGGTCAAGCAGTATGAGGTCCGGGCGCGGTGCCTTAGCGTAATCCCCTTTCTGTCGGAGAAATGCCAGTGCTTCAGCACCGTCGTTGACCATGCTTATGTTGTTGCGTACTCTGGCATCTTTCAATACCTCTAATGTCAATCGTACGTCTCCCGGATTGTCCTCCACCAGTAGAATCTCGACAGGTTGATCAGCATTCCTCATGATTTAAGCTCTCTTTGCGCAGGTAATGTGAAATAAAATATCGAACCTTTGCCCATTTCCGACTCCACCCAAATCCTTCCTCCATGACGTTCGACAATCTTTCTGCAGATTGCCAGGCCTATGCCAGTGCCGGGATATTCTTTCCTGTTCTGTAGTCGTTGAAAGATGAAAAATATGCGCTCAAAATATTCAGGCTCTATGCCGATACCATTGTCACGGATGGAAAAAACCCATTCGTTTCCTTTCTGATCAACTGAAACATGAATAGCGGGGGTCTGGTCCCTGCAAAACTTGATAGCGTTGCCGATGAGGTTCTGGAATACCTGTACAAGCTGGGAGTAATCGCCTCTCACGAGAGGCAGCGGGGCCCGGGTTACCTCCGCGCCGCTCTGTTCAATAGCTACCCTCAAATTCGACAGAGCAAAGTCTAAAGCCCTTTCACAGGATAGCTCTTTGAATTCTTTGCCTCGCCTCCCCACTCTGGAATAAGCCAGAAGGTCATTGATTAAAATCTGCATCCGGTTGGCGCCATCTACCGCATAGTTTATAAAATCGTCAGCGTCGGAATCAAGTTTTCCTTTATATCGTTTTGATAAAAGCTGTAGAAAGCTCGCTACCATGCGAAGCGGTTCCTGTAAATCGTGCGACGCTACATAGGCGAATTTTTCAAGTTCTTCGTTGGAACGAACCAATTCTTCCATTGTCTGAGCAAGTTTTTCCTCAGACTGCTTGCGCTCACTGATGTCCCTAATGATACTCTGCAGAAAATCGGTCCCTTCGATCTCTATTTGCCGCGCACTAACTTCAACCGGGAAGATCGTCTTATCCTTCCGCCGGTGCACTGTCTCGAATACCACGCCCTTCTCGATCCTGACTTCAAGCCGTTTTATTTGTTCTTCATAATCCTTGACTGCCTCGTAAGACTGCAAGTCTGTTATATTCAATTGAAATAGCTCTTCACGAGTATAGCCATAAGAAGCGACCGCTTTTTCATTTGCCTCGATTATCTCGCCATTTTTGTCGGACATAAGAATGATATCATTGGCATACTTGGTAAGGTATTCAAAATGCCGGATAAGAGCCAGATTTTCAAGTTCATACTCGTATTGTTCACGATAAAACTGCGCCAGCTGATGGCGCCAAATGAGACCAACACCTGCTCCCGCTGCTAGTATCAGAACTCCTCCTAACGCAAATATAATCCAGATGAGTGCACGAATAGGTGCATAGACCTCCTCCTCGTCCACTTTAGAAATGACTATCCATGTCGAGTCGGGCACAGGTTTTATTGCCGCAAGGACCATGACTCCACGATAATCGACACCCTCGACGACGCCTACTTCGCCTCTTGCAGCCCTTGATGCAATAAGGGTTTTCTCCTCTATTGGATAGCGGAGACTAAGAGCTATATCCTTGCGGTGGCGTAACTCGTTAAGAAAGAGTACTTCATTGCCCTCGCGGCGAACCATCAGTGTCTCGGCCGTTGGGCTCGGCGTGGGCCATGACTGAATAAGCGGATAGAGAAACTCGTTCGGGTCAATACGTAGCAGGAATGCCCCTTCCGGTAACCCTTTATTCCGGCCCGGATGTATGAGCGGCGCGACGATGCTGAGACGGATAGCCTTCGCAACTTTGCTGCTGTAAATATCTGAGAAGATCAGTCTTTTGGTCTCCATTGCCTCGCCAATCAGCCTTTTGTCATTAGGTCCAAGAATATCCTGCCCTTGGGGGACCAAAAGCAGAACACTAGATTCGGCGTTTACAATGATAATGCGGTCAAACTGGTAGCGCTCACGGAAGGATTTCATCAATGACAATATATTATCTCTTTGCTGGGTGCTGTTGGGGTTATGCAGCCATTTGTGAATTTCGGAAAAGATCAATGCGTCGTTAAGTATAAAGGATAGATCTCCTAGACGTTCCTTGCGCCAGTTCACGATCTGGGCAACCTTCAAATTCGCAATTGCCGAGAGATCATTCTGCTTTTCCTTCCTGATGTGCTCCTTCTGTATTCCATAATAAATGTATCCGAGGATAATAATGGTGATTACTAGAATAAAGAATGTGATCAGGAGGTTCCAGGGAATTCTATGGGGCGATGATTTGGTCGGCATTACGCTATTACCTTCTCAACTTGCAAAGTTGTTTTCGGGTTTTGCCAGCATCTTCTTAAAATCGTCAGGGGGCAGAGGCATTCCCAAAAGAAATCCCTGTATCTCATCACAGCCGCTTGAACGCAAAAACGAAAGTTGATTTTCGGTCTCCACGCCTTCTGCAACAACAGTCATTTTCAGAGTATGGGCCATAGTCACTATGGCGTTGACAATCGCTTTGTCATCTGGATTTTTTTGGAGTTCATTGATAAAGGACTTATCGATCTTGAGTTTTTGGATTGGGAATTTCTTTAGCCAATTCAATGTAGAGTATCCGGTTCCGAAATCGTCCATCAACACCCTTACGCCCATATCCATCAGTTGGTTCAGGGTCACAATAGTCTGCTCCACGTCCTGCATGGCCGTACTCTCGGTAATCTCAAGCCCCAGAAACTCGGGGCTGAGGCCAGTTTCCTGCAACACCTTGGAGACTACTTCTACAAGGTCTGCCTGATGAAACCAATGAGACGAAAGATTTACGGTAACACAGAAAGGAGGATATCCCGCTTTCTGCCACGACTTATTCTGGGCGCAGGCAGTAGTCATTACCCATTGGTCAATCGACATGAGAATCCCGATCCCCTCTGCAAGGGAAATGAATTCCAGGGCGTCGAGCAATCCCCGCTCCGGATGCTTCCAGCGCACTAATGCCTCAGCACAGACCAACTTTCCAGTATTGCTATCTATCAGAGGCTGATAGTGAACTATCAGCTCTTCCTGTTCCAGAGACCGCCGTAAATCATTCCCCATTTTCATGCGCTCAAGGCTGCTTTTGTTCATGACAGAATTGAAGAATTGGCAGTCGTTGATCATCCGCTCTTTCGCGTGGTACATGGCTATGTCGGCGTTCATAAGCAACTTTTCAGGATCGTCACCATCGTCCGGATAGATGCTGATTCCGATACTGGCCGTTATATGTATTTGATGGCCGCAAAGTCCATAAGGCTCTTTCAGGGCCGATATAATTTTCCTTCCAATAAAGGCCGCATCTTGTGCCCGGGTGATATCCGGCAGTAGGAGGGTGAACTCATCGCCGCCAATACGGGCAACGGTGTCTGATTCGCGAACACAGGTCTTCAGCCGCCCCGCAACATTAATCAGCAACTGATCGCCCGCATTATGTCCGAATGTATCATTGACGGACTTGAATCGGTCTAAGTCTAAAAAAAGCACGGCAAGCATGTTGCGATTACGACGTGCCTGAGTAAGTCCGAGGGTGAGATGGTCCAGGAAAAGTATTCTGTTCGGTAAGCCGGTAAGATAATCATGAGTAGCCTGCTGTCTTATTATCTCTTCCATCCGTCTGCGCTCTCGAATTTCGGCTTCCAATGCCTCATTGGCCCTGAACAGTTCAGCAGTTCGCGTTTTAACTCTCATTTCCAATTCATCACGGGCCCTGAGAAGTGCCTCCTCTGCCTTCATGCGTTCGATAGCATAGCGTATAGCACGGACCAGCAGTTTGCCGTCAATCTGTCCCTTGACCAAATAGTCTTGGGCCCCTTTTCTGACCGCTCTGACCGCTACAGTCTCATCGTGAAGACCGGATAAAACTACAATCGGCAGACGGGGGAATTGCGCATGCACTTTTGCATAGGTATCAAGCCCCTGGCTGTCAGGTAACCCTAAATCCAACAGGATCACATCCACTCCATTGTCAGTCAGCCTATGCAGTGCACCAGACAGCCGATCATGGCATTCCAATGTAAAGAGATTGCCTTTTTCATCAGCCAGCATTTCCTGAATAAGCCGTACGTCTCCGGGATTGTCCTCGATGAGTAAAATCTTGATAGGACTACTCATATTCGTCATGATTCGTGACTCGTGTGTATAGGCATTGTGCAATTAAAAGACGAACCAGTGACCAGTTCTGATTCCACCGACATCCTTCCACCATGGCGCTCTGCCACCTCCTTGCAGGTTGCCAGGTCTATTCCGGTTCCGGAGTCTTTTCCCCTGTCGTGCGACCGCTGAAAGATTAACAAAATACGCCCAAAATATTCAGGCCCGATGCCGATACCATTGTTACGGGTGGAAAAGACCCATTCGTTTCCTTGCCGATTAGCTGAAACGTTGATACGGGGCGTCCGCTGCAAGGCACGAGACGTTATATAAGCGAATTTTGACAGTTCTGTATTGTAACGGGCCAATTCAGCCATCGCATGTGTTAGCTTTTCCATGGAGTACCTGTAATCACTGATATCGCTCACCATGGTTCTTACCCCTACGATGCCGGACTTCAAACCTTCAGTGGGGGCACTTTGCAACTGCGCAAAAAAGACGGTGCCGTCTTTCCTTTTAAGCCTGAGTTCACAGGTCCTTGGTTCCTGTTTTTCGAGAGCCTCCCTACAGTGATCATGAAAAGTGTATCGGTCAGCGGCATCGGCAATGAAAGCACCAAACGGCGAGTTTATCAAAAGGCGCCTCTCGATTCCAAGAAGGGTTGCGCCGGTAAGGTTCATCTCGCGCACGCGTGTATTTTTATCAAAGGTGAAATAACCGATAGGTGCAAAGTCGAACAGCTCGGAATACTTTGTGTGAGATGCTTCCAGCTCTTTCAGTGCCTCTCGCATCTCTGCGTTCTGCAATTCCAGCTCAATCTGATCAGTTGCGAGTTTGGGAACAAGACGCTTGCTGTCACTGGCGAAGAGGTTTTGCAACCGATGGTTCTCATCTTGCAGCTTCTTTTCTGCTTTTATGCAAAAAAATGAGGGAGTTGCTGATTTACCCCGAGATTTCACAGTTAAATATTAGGCCCCCTAAGCCTATTACTTTTCGACGGCTTTATCCTTCGAAAGAATCATCATCTACTTTATGTTTCATATTAACACGAAAACACTTTATAGGGGGAGGAGGGTCAATATTTCAAGAAGTTACGTGGGGTGGATTTTATCTGGAAAGAAGCTACATTGACAATTGAAACTCAACTATCCCGATAGTAACATCGAATCAAAGTCCGGAATTGGTATCCGCAATCATCAGGAATATCCAGATCAGTATGCATGCAAAAGCGTTTTCTTTTATTCCCCTGCAAAAAAAACTGTTGCGGCAAACATTTTTAATGGTCCAGGTCAAATGGGCTTAGATGTTCAGTGACTTTGTGTGTCAGTAAAATCAGAAGACTCGCCCATCGACCGTCCAGTAGTGGACAAGCTGCCGCGAGTGCCGTTACGAATTTCGGTGGGCAGGAAGGCCTCTTTGTCTCCCGCAGTGGCTTCAAAAGCAACATTCAGAAAGGTCTCACGATCAGCTTCTTACGTCCGCAGCTTTGGACACATAAGGAACCAGTAGAACTGTCGAGATTATGCTGGCTTGAAATGTAAATAAAGACCTTGGAGGCATACTCAAGATACAGCCTTCTCTATGGGTGCAAAGTTATTGAATGACAAGTGCTAAAGGTTGGTGACTTATAAGGCAAAGCATGATTCCCTAGAATTCTCATTCTGGCCTATTTGTTTTCAAAATTGCCGGATGTCCCCACCTGAAGCATAAATGCTCAATTCAGAAAAGCACTGTTCTTATCTTCGGAGAGATACCTATAAGGTTAAAGGCTTTTTTGTAGACATCAATCAAATCATTAAGAAGTGCCATGGCATAAATTTCCGGTTTCTGGCTCTGGCTTATATTTTCGATCATTTCATGTGCCGAGTATGGAAGCACATTGATTAGCTTATGATTGGACTGATGGCTGTCCTTGAGTTCATTTAAATCACACAATTTATTCTGGACTTCTTTCAAGGCCGGTAACAACATCTTTGCTAATCTATCGTTATCTTCAATCCCAATTTTTTGTGCTAAACCTTCCAACTCGATAATCCCTTGCTTGATAGAAATGGCCATTCTTGTTACCTCTCCGTTTTCCCAGAATACTCTTCTAGCACCACATTTTTGCGTCGAGACGATCTCAAAGACGCGTCTTAATTGCAATATGCGATATCATATCAGCATTTTAACGAACCGAAGCAGGCGCAACCCGCCTCCGGCAGTTTCAGGGCGTCAATCCCGGGATTTTAGTCCAGGCAGCAGCATGATTTGGCAAAATTTCGCCACCGGCAGCTGTATTGGTTTAACAGGCACCAGATGGGGTTCGACATCCTCTTCGTAATCGCAATATCCGTTGGAGCACTTGAGATATGTCACTAGATTCAGCATTAATCTACCACAGGATGGACACTTCATAAAATTCCCCTCCAGTTGTATTCTCTACTTTTGTAATTTTAGCAGGAAAATATTACACAATTATTTCAGGAACGTGAAATATTGGCGACAAGCGTGTGGATTAAGTAAAAGGATGGCCAACGGCGAGAGATTTGCAGCCTGGGGTGCAAATTTGATCCCTCCCATCGGGTACTAACTCTATTATTGCAATGAGTTGTTCTGCCGTGGCATGGGGCAAGCTGGCATGGCGATCTACGCTCTGTCTCGTATCATCCGTGCGGCTCGGCTAAGGCCATTGAGTGTGGGGAGACGTTCTGCGTCACGCCCTTACATTTCACTGAACGCCACTGCGCAAAGCCGGCGGCGTATTGTACCCGTATTTTAATCTTGTCGTAAATCAGCTTTAATATAGTTTCTTCTATACTTAAAGATTGAAGTTCCAAAGATAAGGAGGTATCCATGCTGACAAAGTCCATCTGATCGGAAGTAGCGAAAAGGCTCCACGAAAAGAAGAAAGAGATTATTTATCGATCGAAGACTGAGATGAAAAAGCGCATGTCAGGGGAAAACAGGCAGACCATTGGAGCCGGCCTCCAAGAGGGCGACTGTGCCTTTTCCAGCCATTGCGATTATCTTCATTTCAGGAATCTTGATTCGCAACGGGCCGTCATGCGGCAGATTGACAATGCACTGGATAAGATAAGAATTGGCTGTTATGGTATCTGTGAAGAATGCTTGGCGGAGATCGGCGAAAAAAGACTCAAGATTCTTCCCTTTGCTACTCATTGCAGAGACTGTCAGGAACTGCTTGAAGAGAGGGCGTGACCGACTTTTTAATCGGCAACACGACTATACCCCCCGCCGCAGGGAATTATTAGTACTGCTGCTTATTGCAGCGAGTTTCTCGACCATTATGATGTCTCCAACCGGATCGGCCTCCACGGACGGTTCGTCTGTCATTATCGACTTTACCAGCCTGCGGGGAGTCGGGAATCCCGGCACCATGGAAGTTGCGTGTCAACGAAGGGACCGAATAACCATCGTTTCCATTTAGTCCGATACTTGTTTTAAACACTGTTTCTACTAATATTCCAGCTGTTCGGTATTAATACACTATGAAGGGGGAAACTATTCATCATAGATAGACATAGGATATTCACGGAATAGCGAATAAGCAGCCTTCTTTATGATATTTTGGACAGAGGGATAAGATAATAATTTTCTGGCAAGGCGGGATTTCACGATTAACTTTCTCAGGATGAAGAGGATCATATAGTGAACACCTCCCCAACGATAGCAAGGTAACGTTATATTCCCAAAGGAATCGCTTATTGAGCCTTTCCGGAATCTGGAAGGGATGTTCTCCCAGGAGAAATCTTTATATTTCTGTCGAAACCAATGTTCCCAGTGAGTACCTGGGAAAATGAATGTCTTGAGGCTGATTTGTATTTCCGGAGAGAGATTTTTTGTGCGCGCCATAAAAAGCAATGAGTCGATTGCCCACCCAAATTTTTCCTCCGGCATTCCCGCTATCATTGTTCCCCGGCACTCAATCCCGAACTCTGCGGGCAAGGTCAGAGCCTCGTAATTTTTCTGTACGGTGGAATTTTTCCGGATTACCCTGAGCATCTCGTCATTGCCGGATTCAATCCCGAAAGACAAGGTTGTACACCCCGATTCCCGCAATATCGCAAGGTAATCTCTGTCAATAATATTTGTTCTGGACCAGCAACCCCAGTTAATTTTTATCCTTCTAGCTATTATTTCCTCACAGACGGAAAGAGCATGCCTTCTGTTGGCTGTAAAAGTATCATCAAAAAAAACAACGTTTCTTATGAATGGAAACTGCCGTATGATATCCTCGATTTCATCGACGATATTCTTGGCAGAACGGAATCTGACCTTCCTCCAGTATCGGGTCGTGGAACAAAACTTACAAGTATTTCCACACCCCCTGCTGGTTATCATAGTAGCCGTGTCTTCGGAAATCGTTCCAAATTTAATATCATAGTCTTGCATCGGGAACAAGTCACGGGCAGGGAATGCTATAAGATCAAGATTTTCAATTGCCTCACGCTGTTGATTGACGATCGGAGTGCCGGCTTTACCCTGAAATGCTATTCCCTTTACAGTTTCAAGGTCTTGTCCACGTGAAACGACATGCAAATAATCAACAATGGTTGTCTCCCCCTCACCGAGCACAAGAACATCAACCGATGGATTTGTGCTTAAGTAACTTTCGGGAAGAAAGAAAGGATGTGGGCCGCCTACCAATATTGTTGTACTGGGAAATCGCTTTTTCAGCACTTCTGCCCAAAAAGCGACATTGATTCTATTGGTAGTCGTGCACGTCATTCCTATAAAGCCGGGATTATAGTCCCCTAGTTCATTTAACAAGGGTTCGTCAGCCTTCAAATAATATTTCGACAGGCAATTCTTGCTTACGCTGAGATCGAATGCCTTCACCTCATACCCTGCATTTCGAATCGCCGATCCTATATACGCCAATCCGAGCGGAACGGTATATCCCTTTCCGGATATGCCGCTGTCGGGAATATTTATCAGTGCTATTTTCATAATCAGTACCTTTTTTGCGCTATAATATTAATAATGATTCGAGTCTGGCTCGAATTAAAACTCCTGCAAACCTACATTTCCCTTCAACCCATCTGTTCTACATTCAAGGCTTCTGATTTTGACTTCGTAGGAAGCACCTCAAAATGTATCTAGAAAGTTTCCGTCATAATATCGTGAATCTGTCAATTAATGGCAATCACGATGGAAAGTGCAGCGGCGGAGTCAAATCTGCAACAACATCGTTGGCAACTCTCCCCTCTGAAGTCACGCCCTGTAACTATTTAATTATATCATGCCTTGAGTTCACTATTTTCACGAAGGGGAGAACGTAACATTGGTAGTTATTTGTAATTGAACCTTTTGTCACGATTAACAAACTATCAACTTGCAAGGGGTACCCCCGTCACGCGCGTAATGGAATGTTTATAAAACGCGGCTAGGTTCCCCCGACGGGTTATTAAACCTTGGGAGAATGACCGCCCGAAGTGTAAAGGGCTTTAGTCCTTGCAGTGAAGGTTTTTTAGAGGCGGAGATTGAATGCGCGATTTATGCCATTCAGTATCCGATTGAGCGAAGAAGTTCCGAATTTTAGCATGGATGATTTTCATTCGGACAACATCCGGAGTTTCTTGTGCATGTAAAAGCACCTTAACAGGCATAGCCCCAAGGATGTATCCCATTAAGACAACTATGCCAACTACCGTTAGTTTCCCTTTGGTAGGGGCATCGTGCTAGACACTCTTCGGTGTTTGACAGAAGGGATCTCACGTGTAGTTGACATCATTTGATATGGCAGACACTGTTCGGTAAAGTCTCGCTATTTTATTGACTCCACCTAAGAAAATATTTAGTCCGAGCGACTTCTTCTGGTCAATGATTCCCAGTACACCTGTAAAGAAACAGTTGGCTTGTTAATGTTAGGTGCCCACAGGAGTCATCGAAGGAGCGTATCCTGAATATAGTGATTGGTATAAACGGCAATCATCGGGGATCTTTTCAACAATTCACGAAGTAACTATCAGTGGCGGGCAGCTCCTTCCGGTGTTTGGCTCCACTCATAATCAAGCAAGGATCGAAACGTAAGATTCACGGCAGAAGCAAACGCCAACCGCAGAATTAGCCAAAGTCCGTTTTTGGGGCGATTAACTGCTTCCATTCGTGAGGCGATCCTATACTTCTGTCTCATCAATTTATACCTTTGACACCGTTTCGCCGGAGTAAGACTTTGTCACATTAGTCAACTACGCCCCTGACTTCCAATGAGAGGCGGATTCTTCAGAAATTGAAAAGTCGAAACTGTATGATTGCATCACTATTTCCCTATTCGATCCGCCTCCATCTCCACCATTTTTGGTATGACATAGTGCCTTGCTGCACACCAGTGTATGGTGCTTCGAGCATGACCAGCGATCCGTCGACTGCACGAAAGAATGTGCACCTGGCACCGACGCCGTTGGTCGCGCCGGTGGGGTTCTCAATCCGCGGTGGAATGAAACCGCTGAAAACTACCAATCCGCCATTCTTGCACTCGTAGATATGACTCCGATAGTGCCAAAATCCTTGTGCCTCTTTTTTGAGCGCAAAGTGGAGGAGCATCTGGTCATGGAGGCCTGCGTCAACTTCGATGAGAGCGTCCGGCAGTTCCTGCACTCTCACCCAGCCAGCGTCATCTTTGTGATCGAAATTAGCGGTGTATATATCAAGCAATGCGGAGTAATGAATGAGAGCGTTCCATAAGTCACTTTTTTCCTCGCCGAGCGATCCCGCAAGATGCCAAGGCAGAATTCGTAGGCCAAGCGGTGGTGAGGGTTCCAGCTTCTCAATCGGCACGAATAGGATCTTCGTTTGGGGAGCATGCCCTGGTGGATAGACAAGCGACGCCGCCTCATCGCTCACCGCACGATACGTTCCTGATAGATCAGGGCATGTGCGTCCGGCGTCCAGCGCGGACAGCGAGGGCCAACTGGCAGGGTAAATGGGACGAGAGGAGCCGAAGTAACAACCCGAAAGCCCGACTGTGAGGATCAGAATCACCAAATAACGAATGTGTCTCATACCCCGCGCTCTTGCAGCATTCAATGTCTTGTAGGTGGCGGTCGCCACCGGCCATCCCGATGCGCTGGCCGTCCCCACATAAAAGGCAATCTGTTTTGGTGTTGCCATGTTTTCTCCTCTTAACTTCTAACCAGTTATTGGAAGCACGGAAATAGCCCCGATAATTCCGATAATTCGATATAAAGGGGAATGCTCCGGTAGTTGATTAACGACTATAACTTACACTATTTCGTCAAGTTTGAAAATGTCGGATTTCAGGAAGAAATGTTGCCACAGCGTTCGGATCTTTTATGTGAGCAATAGGAGTCAACACTTTTCACAACGCAAGTCGGTCGCGATCTCGTAGTGAACAGACAGGAGAACTTTACGCTTCCGATCTACTACTGATCGAATCAGTTCTGCCCGCTCAACATAGAATGTCTCACTTTTGGGCTGGATTTGTGTATACTTTTAGAAGCTTACGTTCTGAAATAAAGGAATGCGGACTCTAAATCCACAAACATAAGGAGAATAATAATGAAAGAATCGGGAAGGAAAGATTCAAAATATAGAGCCCCTAATCCGGCATTTATGAAGGCTATGAAGCCGAGTGAGGCGTTGGCAAAGATAGTGGGTAATGAGCCACTTCCAAGGACAGTTATAACCAAGAAGCTCTGGGAATATATAAAGAAAAATAATCTCCAGGATGCAAAGAACAAGAGAAATATCAATGCAGATGAAAATCTCTTGGCTGTATTCGACGGGAATAAACAGGTCTCGATGTTTGAGATGACCAAATTAGTCAATAAGCACCTGAGTTGAGGGAAAAAAAACGGGCAGGTCTTGCATCCAGGATAGACCTGCCCATTGTAAGTTCAACTGGGCATTATATAGAGGGGCTCTTACCTTCGGCCTTTTCTTTCTTTGCGTGTCTTTTCTCTTTCAGGCTGTGCTGAGGTTTTTTCTTTGCATTTGGCTTTTGCTTGTTGTTTTCTTTGCTCATGATGCCCTCCTCGATAAGACTTACTTTAAATACATAAGTTTATCTATGAGATACATGTAGAACAAGTCAGCGTGAATATATTGTCAGTGTGAATATATATATTTCGCGGATGTGTTATCATATAGACAGAACTTTAAAGGTATTTGCGTTCGTAAGAGGCCACAAAGACTTTGAACTTTGCGGCCTCTTTTTGTTTAAGGCCTTTTTAGTTTAAAAACAGGGAGAATCAAGACATGGGACAAGGAACAGTGAAGTGGTTCAATGACAGCAAAGGGTTTGGGTTTATTACTGGTGAAGACAACATCGATGCTTTTGTGCACCATACGTCCATCCAGGGCGACGGCTTTAAGAGCCTTGCCGAGGGTGACAAGGTCAGCTTTGATACTGAAAAGGGACCGAAAGGACCTAAAGCAATCAACGTTGTCAAGATGTAGTTAACCGGAGGGGGCACCCTCGTAGTGGAGGGGCCTCTTCTTTTAGGAGGCACATGAACAACAGAGAGAAGCAGGCGGTACGCTTAGAAAGAAGACAGCGGAAAATTGATGCAGGCTTTATGGCTTCACTGTTTCCGCAGGTCGAAAGCATAAGCATCAATATGGTATACAGCCAAAAAGAAATCATGCAGTCATTACCTCGAACCGTTAATTTCTTCCCCACCAGTTCTGCTCTTTTCAGGGTAGAGTGTTTGAGTAAAGAGTGTATCGAAGGCGGGTTTGATTTCACAGGTATAATAAATTCGATGATCGGAAACCACAAAATAACGTCAAGTGGAGAACTTGGCTGTGAAGGCGGCCCTGCTGTGGATCATTCGGCTATCGTCTACGAAGTTGCCATTCAATACGTTTAGCATTTTCACTGAAGAGGACCAATCAGGTCTTGAAACATTATGCTAATAAAGGTTTAGGCTTGCGATTATGCTTTTGGCACTGGCATGCTGTCGAGGAGGAACTTCACGTTGATAAAGAGTCATTCTCATTATTATGTTTCTTAGAACCTTTATGTGATATTTCCTCCATGAGATCCATTTGTATTTCCTGAATTTCTAGTAGCCTCTGCCATTGATTTGTAAGAATATGGTCTATCTTGTCATGCAAATTACGAATCTCCAACTCTGCCTTTAGATTGATGCGATAATCGTGTTCTGCATGCAAGCGATCCCTCACCTCCTGTCTGTTCTGACTCATCATAATGATGGGAGCTTGAATGGCTGCAAGGCAGGAAAGTATCAGGTTGAGAAAAATGAAAGGATATGGATCAAAAGGTTTTAACAATAATACGATAGAGTTTAGAACAATCCATAAAACTAAGATTACAGCAAAGATGATTATAAAACGCCAACTCCCACCGAAATCAGCGAGCTTATCGGATAGACGTTCTCCTGCAGTGAGCCGTTGATCATATTCAGTATTAATATTCTGGGAAACAAGCTCTTGGTTCTTAATGCTTTGGATGACCTGCTCATCTAATTCTGAAAGCTCGCCCTTATCCTTTTTGATCATATCTTGAACATATTGAGCCCTGACGTGATTAAGATCTACGATGCAGATGAAGCTGTCAGTTGACCAATCCGGATATGCTGCCCCGATTATTTTGGATAAGGGCTCGCGAACTAAATCGGATGGAAGTACCTCGTCAGGCCTTTTTTGTTTTTTGCAAACGTGACAGAGAACAGTCTTATGTGTAGTTATTGCCATCTTACCCTCTCAAGAGTTGCCATCCGTGACACGAAAACTGCATAGGCTCAAATAAATTCCCCATGTGACTAACATAATTATACCAGACGTCTCACAGAAGCTCATGGAAATAATTCGCGCAGTTTCATCAAAAACATGCCTCATGAATCGCTGCGAATAGGTAGGCATGTCACTGTGTTGGAGTAGCAATTATCAGTTGTATATTCTTGGCTCCACCCTGGAGTCATTGATATGGGCGCTTATTTACTGTCATCCATTTCACTTAGAAATCACGCATCCGGCAATTTGGATACTTACACGCGGTTGCTTACAGTCATCGAGAAAAGGTTATCCTCAAAACAATGTAGGATACTAGTG
>Ga0209048_10003694_pt1 | contig 14814 bp, 14 predicted proteins | sample FrelakmetCRP12CR_FD_187146 | JGI IMG/M metagenome (GOLD analysis project Ga0209048, IMG submission 187146) | Freshwater lake sediment microbial communities from the University of Notre Dame, USA, for methane emissions studies - CRP12 CR (SPAdes)... | ecosystem: Environmental > Aquatic >... | reverse complement strand
ACGAACACCGCCACCGTAACGGCCACCAGCACCCCGACCGGCACCGCCACCAGCACCGCGACTCAGACGCCAACGACGACGCCGACACGCACGCCGACCAACACCGCGACGCAGACACCAACGACGACACCGACAGGCACGGCTACCCGCACACCGACGCAAACGGCAACGAACACCGCCACCGTAACGGCCACGAGCACGGCGACAGGCACGGCTACCAGCACCGCGACGCAGACAGCAACTCCGACTCAGACGCGCACGGTGACCTTGACGCCCACCAGCACGCTGACGCCGACGGCGACGCCGACGATCACGCTCACGCCGACGGTGACGCCGACGAGCACGCTCACAGCGACCGTCACCCGGACCATCACGCCCACACCGACTCAGACCCCCACGGTGACCTTGACGCCCACCATCACGCTGACACCGACGGCGACGCTGACGATCACGCTCACGCCGACCGTGACGCCGACGAGCACGCTCACAGCGACGGTCACCCGGAGCATCACGCCCACAGCGACTCAGACTCCCACGGTGACCTTGACGCCCAGCATCACGTTGACCCCGACGGCGACGCGTACGATCACGCTCACGCCGACGGTCACCCGAACCATCACGCCCACAAGCACCCCAACCTCGACTCCGACTTTCACCACCACGGCGACGCCGACAGCAACCGCCATAAGGACGCCGACTCAGACACCGAGCAATACGACCGCGGCGAGCCCAACCGCGACGCTAACGGCGACCAACACCTCCACTCAGACGCGAACGACTACGGCGACAGCGACTTGGACGAGGACGCCCACACAGACGTCCACACAAGCGCCCACGTTCACTAGCACGCCAACTCAGAGTTCGACCGCCACTGGGACTCCAACTTCCACTGCGATCCTGCCTCGTACCGCCACCTTGACGGCAACGGCGACCGGCGCACCCACCGCGACTCCGACGCACACACCCGCGGGCACTCCGACTCACACGCAACCTGTGACGTTGACGCCCACAGCAACGCCAAGCGTCAGCCCGACTTTCACGGCCGCGGTGACCAACACCCCGACGCGGACTCGGACGACCACCTCAAGCCCTCCGCCAACCAGTACTGCTGGGCCGGCCGATACAGCGACGAGGACACCAACGAGCACCACTACGCCGATACCGACAAGCACAGGGACACGGATCAGTAGTCAGACACCGACTCCAACAAAGACAGCCTCAGCGACACCAACAACCCCACCGACCGCTGCAATGACGCTGACGCCAACACCCACCCCCAAATCATGTGTCGGCAATTGTAACGGCGACGGCGAGGTCACGGTCAACGAACTCATAACGATGGTGAACATCGCCCTCGGCACCGCGAATGTCACCGCTTGTACGGCCGGTGATGCCAACGGCGACGGCGCCATCACCATCAACGAAATAATTACGGGCGTGAACAACGGGCTGAACGGGTGTCCATGACGCGGTCAGGACTGAGGCGTTGCGCTGGTGAGGGACAAAGGTGCAGCTAAAGGAGCTTCGCCCGCGGTGGCTATTTTCAGCCCTCACGGCGGCGGAGTCAGCCTTGCTGGACAACCATTCAGCGCGCTGTTCACGCCCGCGATGATCTCGTTCACGGTGATTTCGCGGTCACCGTTGGCGTCACCGGCCAGACACGTCGATACGTCCGCATTGCCGAGGGCGATGTTCAGCATCGTGAGGAGGCTGCTCACGGTCACAGCTCCCTGCCTGTCGCAGTCGCCGACACACGGCGGGGTTGGGGTCGGCGTCCGTGTTGGGGTCAGAGTTGGTGTGTGGGTCGGGGTATTCGTTGGCGTGCTGGTCGGAGTCCTTGTCGGCGTCAGCGTGAGCGTCGGCGTATTGGTTGGGGGTGACGTCGGGCGGACCGTGATCGTCCCATTCTGCCCCAGGAGGGTCACCTCGGTGCCAGAGGAATCTCCGGCGCTGATTCTCGACAGTTGCACCTGATAGCTTCCGCTCGCGCCTGCGGGAATCGGCACCATGAGGGTTCCAATGATCAGCATCCCCGTCAGCGGGGGGCTGATACCGTTTAGGTAGCCAATGGCGAACGACCCAGGCACGCTATTATTCGTGAGCTGAGGTGCCCCAGGTGGAGTGGCAGCCTGATAGGTGAGCTTACCCGTAATGGCGGCGCCACTCCCTTGCGGTACCGCTGTAAAAGTCACCGCAAAAAACTCCACGTTGGCACTGCCGAGGCTGATCGTAATCGGCACCGCTGCCGTTTGACCGGCAGCGGCGTTGACGTCCCCCGCGCTGATACCTCCGATTTCGTCTGGTGGGATTTCGACGGTGCTGCCGTTGGCGCTGCGCGTCGCGCAGACGTTGGCGCGCCGGTCCGCGACAATGGCGTGGGGGCCGGCCAGCGGATGCCCCGCATCGACAATCGGGGTGATGTTCACCGCCGCCGCGATGTCAGGTGTCAGCAGCAGCGTCAGGGCAATTATCGAGGAATGGGTTACCAACCCAACGAACGTGCGGCTGCCACGTCTCGCGTTGGATCTCTTTCCTAACGAGGAATTCCTCCATCGCGTTCTCATTGAACCCACCTTGCCCCGCCGTCGCCAACCTCAATCGTGCCACAGCGGTCCACCAGAGCGAAGCACTCCAGGCGTGGGTTGGAAGCCTCGTTTACTGCGGCCGCGTTTGCGCCTCGCCGGTCATGGGTACGAAGCGGACCGGCAGCAGGCGTTCCTCACGGACGCCGTCGGCGGTCTTGGTGAGGCGGATGAGTTCCTGGTTCGCTTCGCCGACCGGTACGATCATGCGGCCGCCGATCTTCAATTGGTCGATCAGTGGCTGCGGCACGTGGTCGGGCGCGGCGGTGACGATGATGGCGTCGAACGGGGCGACCTCCGGCCAGCCACGGTAGCCGTCTCCGGTGCGGACGCGGACCATGCGGTACCCCAGGCGTTCGAGCGTCTCGCGAGCCGCCGTCGCCAGCTGGTCGATGATCTCGATCGTGTACACGTCGCGGCAGATCTCGGCCAGCACCGCGGCCTGGTAGCCGGATCCCGTGCCGACCTCCAGCACGCGCTCGTTGCCCTTCAGTTGCAACTGCTCCGTCATGAAGGCGACGATATACGGCTGTGAAATGGTCTGCTGCTCGCCGATCGGTAGGGGAGAGTCGTTGTACGCCTGCGACTGGTAGCGCTCGGAAACGAACTCGTGGCGCGGCACCTTGCCCATGGCCGCGAGCACACGCGGGTCGCGTATGCCGCGCGCCTCGAGCTGTTGCTGCACCATGCGTGCCCGGGCCGCGGCATAGTCGGCGGGCGTGCGTGTCAGGGCGCAGCCGCCGGTGCCAAGGGCCGCCAGACCGGCCAGCGTGAGCAGCAGGTGTGACCGAGACATATCCGTAGTGTAACAGAACGGCGGCGCGGCGCCCGCTCGGGGAGGGGCACGGGCAAGGGTGGAAAGAAATCGATCAGTCTTCGCCGGCGCGGCGAACGCGATAGCGCATCTCAACGGGGTCGGCGGCGGGGGCTGCGCGCGGCGGGCCCTCGCCCTGTGTATAAACGCCGTCCGGTCGGTGCCACGGGGCCACGCTCGTGGTCGACTGCGGGTCTCTCAGAGGCGCACCAAGATCCCCGCGGCCACCACAAGGACGATCGCGCCGAGCACAGTGGCGAGGCGCGCCGGCGTCCGCCCGAAGGGTGCACGTCCCTTGCCGGTGCGCAGAACGAGCCAGGCGGAGAAGAGCATGGACATCAGTCCGCCGATCGACCCGACGGTGAGAAATGCGAACACGCGGCGAGCACCCTCGAAGTCGCTCTGAGAGCCGACCAATGAACCACCTTGAAGTGGCCGACCAGAGGTCTTTGATCCGGCCTTCCCTGGGGCCGCGCTTGGCACTTCTGGACTATTGTAGCCCGCCGCTGGCGCTGTTGTACGCCCACACCTTGCCGGTGCCGTCGGGGTGTGTCGACGTTCCTGTGAAAGACGCCGCCGCTCCTCTCATCCGTATGGTGACGCGTGTCGTTCTGTGAAACCCGGGGAGTCTCTGTTCGCAGGTGGCGTTTCTGCAGTTCACGTAGGCACTGCCCCGTGCAAACAGCGCCTCCTCCGCCAGGGCGGCGTTGTGCAGGTCAGAATTGGCGGACGCATCAAAGCTCTTTTGTCGATAGGTGTAGAACTGCATGACGGCAATCGCCGCCAGAATCCCGATCAAAGCCACGACGATCAGCAGCTCGATCAGTGTAAACCCCCGATTGCCCAAGTCCGTACCAAACCTGCTCACAGCGTTGTCCGACGTATTGCCTAGCCTCGTAAGCGTTCCTCACGGCGTCGCGGGAATACTGCAACGGCCGTACCAGATCTCCGGTGGTGAATTGGCTTGCGAGAGGAGCTCAGGTGCGAACCGAGAGCGCGCCTCGGCTAGACCCAAAGTGACAAGTGTTGGCAGAACCGGTGCCACCGCCCCGACACCAGGATGGACATGCGCCTCGATGCACGGCTACGGCGCCGCGAGCCGAGTTCGCAGGGCGCCGACGAGGTGGGCGGCAGCGTCGACCGTCGACGCTGTACCGAAGACGTAGAAGTCCGGTCGTTGGAGAACCACAGCTTTGCCAGCGGTGGCAAACCACTTCGCATAGCTGTTGTTCACGTCAGTGATCACAGCGTCGGCCGCGACATGTGCGCTGATGCCGCCGATAGACGCGAAGAATGCGCTGAGCTCTGGGGCGAACTGCGTGGCAGGGTCGCAGGTCGGACTGAGGAGCGTCCAGCCGCGCCCAACGACATCATCGAAGAGCCCGGTCGTCTGCCCGCGCCGAACCTGATCCTGGATGAAGAGCTGGCCAGCCAGCGGATCGTCAGCGAGCAGCAAGCCTGGTCCGATTGCCGGCGGGGGAGGGGGCGCGGAAAGGCGCGCCCCCGTGGCCGCCGCAATCATCCCAGCATCGCGGGCCGCTGCCTCACGGGGATCGGCGACGCAGATTACTTTGCCCAGCTCGATGGAGAAGTGAATGAACGCCGTCACGTTGGGGAGGCGCTCGCTCGTGTAGGTGTCCAACAGCGCCTCGGATGCCTTGCCGGAGAGAACCAGGTCGATCTTCCAGGCGAGGTTGGCGGCGTCGCGAAGGCCGGAGCACATTCCTTGTCCCGCGAACGGTGGCATCAGGTGGGCCGCATCGCCTGCCAGCAGCAGGCGGCCCTTGCGCCAGGTGTCCACCCAGCGCGCCTGGAACGTGTACACCGCGTGGCGTTCGAGCGAGGCGTTGTCCGGACGCACGCCCCACGGCTCGAGCAGCCGCCACGCCGTCTGCTCGTTGTTGAGCTCGTCGATGGTTTCACCGGGGAGCCGCATGAACTCCCAGCGCCGCCGACCCGGCCCTCCGGAGACGAGCGTCGTCGGACGAGCCGGGTCACAGAGCTGCCAATTGAGCGGGTCCCAGGTCCGCTGCTCCTTGGGAATGAGATCCACGATGAGCCAGTCGAAGTCGAATCCGAGGTCGGTGACGGGCACACCCATGGACGCGCGTACAAAGCTGTTGGCGCCATCGCAACCGACCACATAGCGGGCCTGTATCTGACGGCTGCCGTCGCGCCCGGTTAGGGTCAGCTCGATCCCGGCGTCCGTGGGGCGAATCCCCACCGCTTCGCAACCCCGATGCACTTCCACCGAGGCCAGCGAGCGTGCCCGCGCGTCCAGCAGTCGTTCCAGCTCAGGTTGCGGAAACATGTTCGACTCGGGCCAGCCGGACATGCTGGCGCCCTTGCGCCCGAACCGCAGCAGCGTCTCTCCGGCCGCATTGCGCCACTCGTAGACGTAGGCCGGCTCGGTCATGCCCACTAGATCGCGGGCCACGCCTGCTGCCTGCAGGACACGGCCGATCTCATGATCGAAGTGAACGGCGCGCGGCAACGGGTAGGGCGCCGGCTGCTTCTCAAAGACGCCAACACTCCACCCGTGCTGCGCCAGCAGGATGGCCAGCGTCTGTCCGACCGGGCCGTAGCCGACGATGGCGACGTCGTATGACTGGCGCATGCGGCCGCTCCTCAGCGCGCCCTATGCATGCCGGCCATCAGCTCAACCAAATCGTCAGGCGCGAGGAACGATGTAGTCGAGGTCGGCATAGTACTCGGTGAAGTAGCCGGCTGGGTCCTTCGGGTCCCAAAAGCATTCGACGCGACACGGTGCGTTGCAGCTTGCCCCAGCTGAGCACCACAGGGAACACGGGTCCACGGATATGGTTGCCGGCCGCGGTGCATAGCGGGCATCGTCGCCCCGCCAACGGGTGCGGTTCAGGATCGGACGGAGGACGCGCGGTGGTAGTTGGGGGCGCCAGACTGGAAAGAGTCGGGCAGACTCATCCGCGATGAACGATCAGACCGTGGGTCGGGTCGTATGGTGACACGGCAATTGTGACGTGGTCACCCGGGATAACTTTGATGTGAAAGCGGCGCAAGCGGCCACTGATGCGCGCCACGAATTGCCGGCCGTTGTCGCCGCTGATGCGGAAATGGCCTCCCGCCATCAGCTCAGTGACTGTCCCTGGGATCTGTAGCAAGTCGTCCTTACTCATTCGCGTTCGTCCTCCAAAGGCTCGCTGTTCTCCGGCCGCATTGCACAGTCGATGCAGGTGCTACAGCTGCCATCGTCCTGATTGCAGCTCAAGCGTCCGACGGACCGCGTACAGGTGGCGCACCGCGAGCTCGGCGCGTCGTGTTGCGTGATGGTCCATTGCTTTCCGTGCACACCCAGTGTGACCGTCGAGAGGTGGCCGATGCGGCCCGCGAGATGCTCGCGCAGCATCTGGCGGTCGTATGGTGTGTGCGCCGGAACCACAAAGGTACCGGACACGCCCTGAACCTGGGCAAAGTTGGATACGTCCGACAAGTCTTTCCTCCTCACGTCCGCCGCAATCGGCCAGACGATAGACTAAGCCGCACCCGACCGGGACGCCGCACAGGCATCCGGCGCGGGCCCGGAATTCCACCGGGTCTGAGTCGACAAACACCCGGCAACACGTTCAGGCGCAATGAAGATGCCGCTCCGAGGAGACGGCTGGGCATGAACAAAACTGGCACCAATCTGTAGCAGCGCTCCCGATGGAAGTCCAGGAATCGGGGTCTGGCCCTTCAAACAGGGTGGCGGCTCACTTCCCGCCGGTCAGCTTCTTGTAACTCAGCAAGTGCCGGATCGCCTCCGAGCGCCGCCCCAAGCGGTCGAGCAGGCGGCCGAGGTTGAAGTGTGCATCGGCGAACTCTGAATCGTAGGCGAGGGCATGTTGGTAGTGTGACACCGCCGCCGCGAAATTGCGCTGATCCTCGAGCGCGATAGCCAGGTTGTAGTGTGCCACGGGATCGTCCGGCGTACACTCGATGGCGAGGTGGTAGAGCCGCGCCGCCTCGGTGACATCTCCTTGTTCCTGGAGGAGGCGCCCGAGATTGATCTGCGCGTCGGCCATCTCCGGATCCAGCTCGATCGCCCGCCGATAGGCTTCACACGCTCCCGCAACGTCGGCGCGGCGCTCGCGAGCGAGAGCCCGTTCGAACCACGCGAGCGCAGTCTGCGCTGGACCTGGGGAGCGTGGCGCGGCTCGATTGCTGCGTTCCCGAGCCGGGACAACCCGTCGTGCCGCGCGCGCAAGCTCATCGACTTCGAAGGCGAAGACGACTTGTCCGCTGTCGGGCTGCCATGCGGTGCCGCCGTCGCGGGCCACGACCCGGTGGCCGTCGGCGTAGATGCGCACGCCTGAAAGAGGTCGGTCAGGCGGCAGCTGCGTGGCCAACTCGCTGAGCGCATGGCGCAGCCGTCGCGGCGGAACGGCGCTGCGTAACAGGCCGTGTGCGGCACGCAGCAGCACGAGATCCTGAAACGAGAACTCCAGCGCGCGTCCGTGGCGCAACGGGCGGCATAAGCCGGCCCGCACGATGCCACGCACGCGTGACGCAGACACACCCAGGATGCGCGCGACCTCGGCCGTGCGAAACATGTCCGCGGTGGAACGTGAGGAGCGCTGACTACCGGGTAGTGCGTGCATTGCCATGTACGGATCGCTCTGAGCGGAGCAAGAGCAAGCCGGTTCTCGATCCCGTGCAACCGGCTCGCGTTGGTCCCATCTACTGCGCTTTGGCGCTTACCCGACGGGCCGCAGCCGGCCGTCCCTTCGCTTGCGCCGGACGGCGACGGTCCGGTGTTGAAACCGGCACCGCCGCTTGCTTTGCAGCCAGACTGGCCTTCAGGGCCTCCATGAGATCGATGATCTGTGCGCGTGCAGGCTGCGCCGGGGCAGCCACGATCTCCTGGCCGGCTACCTTCTGCTCGATCAGGTCGAGCACCTTCTGGCGGTAGTCGTCGTCGTACTTCGCAGGGTCAAATGCCGGCGACGCGAGCTGCTCGATGAGCTGCACGGCCAAGTCGAGCTCGCCCGGCTTGAGCGCCAGCCCTTCGCCGCGGTCGATCTCTTCGAAGCCGCGGACCTCATCTGCGTAGTTCAGCGCGTGCATCATCAAGCCCCCTTGGGCTTGACGCAGGAGGACCAGCTGCTGCTTCCCCCGCGTCGAGAACTTCGCAACAGCACCCTTGCCCGCCTGCGCCATCGCTGCGGAGAGCAGGCGATACGCCTTCTGCCCGCCTTTGTCGGGTCCGAGCAGGTACGCCTTTTCAAAGTAAACAGGATCGACCGAGCTGATGGGAACGAATTCCTCGATCTCGATCGCTTGCTCCGTCTTCTGTTCGAGGGCGCGTAACTCGTCGTCGGCCAGCACCACGTACTGATCCTTGGCGTGTTCGTAGCCCTTGACCATGGCACTGCGTTCGACGATCTCACCGCAAGTCGCGCACACGTACTGTTGGCGCAGTCGCGACTTATCTTTTGCGTGCAGGAGATTGAACGAGACGGATTTTGATTTGGTTGCTGCGTACAGCTTCACCGGGACGGAAACGAGTCCGAAGCAGATAGTTCCCGAGGCGATCGCATGTGCCGGCATATTCCCACCTTTTGAGTCAAACAGTGCGACACAATATCATTGATCCAATGGCGAGGCGAGAACCACGCACCAGTGCACCGGGCCGGGTCAAGATGGACTGATGGCGGACGATCTGCTGCGCGCTTATCGCGACAAACGTGACGCCGGGCGCACCCCGGAGCCGCTTGGCGCTGGGTTCACCGGCGCAGGCGAAGCTGCCGGCGGGAGCTTCGTGGTGCAGCAACATGCTGCGCGGCGCATGCATTGGGATCTGCGCTTGGAGGTCAACGGTGTGCTGGCGAGCTGGGCGGTGCCGCGCGGTCCCTCGGCCGACCCGACGGAGAAGCGGCTGGCCGTTCGCACCGAAGATCATCCCATCGGATATGCCGATTTCGAGGGTGTCATCCCGCCGGGCAACTACGGGGCCGGGGCGATGATCGTGTGGGATCGCGGCACCTTTCACACCGTGGATGGAGCCGCCGTCGGCGCTGCGCTGTCGCGTGGCAAGCTCGACGTCAACCTGCATGGCCACAAGCTGCACGGACGCTGGGCGCTGGTCCGTACGAAAGGGGAGGGAGGCAAAAACTGGCTGTTGCTCAAGAAGGGCGCCGGCGTGGCAGCCGCACCGGATCTGGTGGTTGTCCAGGATCGTTCGGTGCTGTCGGGCCTCAGCGTCAACGAGCTCAGAGAAGGGACGCGTCGCACCGGCGAGCTCGCCGCGCGTGCCCAGGCCGCGGGTGCTCCACGGCGGACACTCAACGCGTCTGCCCAGCGTCCCATGTTGGCGGAGAGCACGGACCGTCCATTCTCACGGGACGGGTGGGTTTACGAGCTGAAGTACGACGGTGTGCGAATCGTTGCGGCGCGCGCGACGACGGGGGACGTCACGCTCCTTTACCGCACGGGTCGTGATGCGACGGCAACCTTTCCGGAGATCGCGCGCGCCGTGGCCCACTTGCCCTGCGACGATTTCGTCATCGACGGCGAGGTCATTGCTCTGGACGAGCGCGGGGCGGCCTCGTTCGAGCTCCTACAAAAGCGCCTGGGGCACACCGACCCAGCGACCGTGCGGCGCGCCGCGGTGACCGTTCCGGTCGTCATGTTCGCCTTCGATCTGCTTGCGGTGGCTGGTCATGACCTTCGGGCTCTGCCGCTCAGTCTGCGTAAGGAACTGTTGGGCATACTAATACCGCCCGTCGGCGTGGTGCGTTTCGCGGATCACGTCCAGCGTGAGGGAGAGGCGCTGTTCGAGGAAGTCAGCCGGATGGGCTTGGAAGGCATCGTCGCCAAGCGCGCGCTGTCTTCATACCGTAGCGGGAAGCGCTCGCGCGATTGGCTGAAGATCAAAGCCCTGCGAACGGCGGATGTGGCCATCGTCGGTTACGTGCGCGGGAAAGGCACGCGCCGCGATCTGGGTTCGCTCATGGTTGCCTGGCGTGGCGATGGTGAGCTGGTGTACGCGGGTAACGTGGGCACCGGCCTTGACGCCCGCGCGATCGCGGCGTTGCTGCCCCAGTTGCAGCGCGGCGGTCGCGCAACGCAAGCCTTTCGTGGCACACCGCCGGGACCGATACGCAATCACGTATTTGTCGAGCCCGAGCTGGTTGCAGAGGTGCGCTACAGCGAGGTCACGAACAGTGGCTACTTGCGCCAACCGGTCTTCCTGCGGGTTCGCGACGACAAGGTGATAGCCGACTGCGATCAACTACCGGTCTCCCACCTGCCGCTTGAGGGTGTGGCGGCGCCCGCCACGCCATCGGACACCCGGAGCGGTACGCTTCACCTGAGTAATCTCGACAAAGTCTTTTGGCCGGAGGACGGTTACACGAAGGGAGACCTGGTGGGCTACTACCAGGAAGTCTGGCCGTGGCTGGCGCCCTACTTGCGCGACCGGCCGGTGGTGTTGACGCGATATCCGGACGGCATCACCGGCAAGAGCTTCTTCCAGAAGAACGCCCCGGGCTTTACGCCGGATTGGGTGCGGACATTTCGGATCGAGGACACGGACTACTTCATCTGCAATGACCTGGAGACCTTGCTCTACGTGATCAACTCCGGATGCATCCCGCTGCATGTGTGGAGCGCGCGCTCCGTGTCGCTCGATCGACCGGATTGGACCATCCTCGACCTGGACCCGAAGGGCGCACCGTTTCGGCACGTCGTAGCGGTCGCCCATTGCATTCACACACTGCTCGCGGAACTGGAGGTGCCGCATTTCCTGAAGACATCCGGGCAGGAAGGGCTGCACGTGCTCGTTCCGTTGGGGGCAACGCTCACGCATGCCGAAGCGCGCACCTTTGCCGAGGTGCTAGCGCGGATCGTTGTCGAAGAGCAAGCGGAGATCGCGACCGTGGCGCGTGCGGTCGGTGCACGCCAGGGAAAGGTCTACGTCGACTTCCTGCAGAACGGTTTTGGCAAGACCATTGTCGCCCCATTGTCTGTGCGACCACGACCGGGCGCTCCCGTGTCCACACCGCTCGCCTGGCGACATCTGAGCCAACGCCTGGATCCGACACGCTTCACCATACGAACGGTACCGAAGCGGCTGCGCCGGGGAGACGATCCGATGCGCGCAGTGCTGGAGATGCGGACCGACGTGCACGCCGCGCTCGCCGCGCTGAGCGCGCGCGTACGCTGAGGCAGGCAACCGAGGGGTGGCGGTGAGAAATTTTCGTTAGGTTCCGGTTTGCCCCTTCCCTTACGAAGCAATGCCGAGTAGATTCCCTCTGCAACTCCAAAGGCGGTGCCTGCGCACAGAGATGCAGCGGGCGCGCCTGTGGTCCCGCAACCGCGGCGCATGAGGGCTCCGTAGGGATTAGCGGGTAACTGGACATACGACAGAAAAGAGGAGGCTTGAGGATGTCGATCCGCGGTCACCGCGCTACGAACCAGTTTGGAGCGCCTGGATACTCTGCCAACGCGGCAGTTGACGACGCCGAGCCCAAGGGCGATGCACCGCGTCAGGAATCTGGCGCACCGCGTGCCTTCGATGGTCCCGGGGCACCGCGGGGTTCGGGGCGCAAGCGCCGGCGCCGGCATCGTTCGCAGAAGGAGCAGCCGCGGCGACCATTTCAGGGAAGTTCTGGGCAAATCGACATCGTCAGTCGCGAGCGCATGTTTCAGGACATCGAAGGGCTATTGCGGCAGATTCGGGAACGAGCGGAAGAGGCGGCTGTGTGGACAGAGGAGCAACTGAACGATTTCACGCAAAGCGTCACCGGCTTCACCAAGTCGCTCGAACAAGAGGGTGAGCCGCTTTCGCAGCGCGCCCGCAGTGAGTATCAGCGCATCCGCGACAAGCTCAGTTACGCGCTCAGGAACTAGAGGAGAGCACAGACAACAGAGGACAGACAACAGACCAATCTTGGAGGCGGACAAGGGGGCTTATCTGTTGTCTGTCCTCTGTTGTCTGCTGTCCGAACGGTTTTGGGATGGGCTCTCAGGGCTCGGACAGATCTGCCGCGGTAATCAGACTGCCACGATTGGTTTCGACGGCACGCCACAGCAGGCGTGCCAGTTCGGCGACTACCCAGCGCCGTCGAGCAAGAAAGTGCGCTGCCTCGAGTGAGAAGCCGGGAGCTTCCTTTCCCTGCGTAGCAGCGAACTGTTGCAGGAGGTGCGTCGCTACCAAAAGAATCTCGCCGTCGGTCTCAGGGAGGGGATGCACCAGCCGCAAGTGGTTCCACAATGGTCGGACGGTGATGGGTGGACGCTTCTCTGGACGCTTCATTGCTAGTTCCTCAGTGCATCATCTGGGAGTAGGCGGCTATGTACGGCTGTGCCATGACCCTCGTTTGCCGAATCGACGCTCCGGTCGCCGACGCAAGCGATATGCCAGACGTCATCGGGGGTGCAGCGGACCGGCCTGCGCAGCATACGCAAGCGGCGATCGGCAGCGGGTGGTTGTTTCTTGGCGGAGTGTCGAGACGGTCCCGCTCGCAGCGCCAAATTGTCAGGGGCAGCAGCGGGATGAAGTTGCGAGGTGCTGTGTCAGGCGCGTGGCGCGCCGGTTCTACTTGCCCTCGATGCCGTGTTTCTCGAGCCGATAGCGGAGTGCGCCGCGCCCGATGCCAAGCAGGCGCGCGGCGCGCGTGAGGTTGTTGCCGGCGCGGTCGAGCGCCTGCAGAAGAAGGGCGCGCTCCATGCGCGGCAGATCGATCCCCTCGGCGGGCAGCGCGACCTCCGCCTGCGGAATCGGGCTCTCGCTCGGGAAGTCGGCGGCGGTGATCAAGTTGCCTCGGCTAATGATCACGGCGCGCTCGATGGCGTTGGCCAGCTCGCGCACGTTGCCTTCCCACGATGCGTTCAACAGGTAATTGACGGCATCCTGCGAGAAGCCAGGCAACTGCTTGGCCGTCTTACTTGCCAGGTCGTCGAGGATCCGCGAAGCCAGTGGGAGAATGTCCTTGCGGCGATCACGCAGGGGCGGAATGTGAATCGGAAAGACGTTGAGCCGAAAGAAAAGATCCTCGCGGAACTGCTTGGCACGCACGCGCTGTCGCAGCTCGGCGTTGGTGGCTGCCATAAGGCGTGCGGCGACGCGCACCGGGTGCGTGCCGCCGACGGGAATCATCTCACGCGTTTCGATCACACGTAACAGCTTTGCTTGCGCCGCCAGGGGCAGATCGCCGATCTCGTCCAACAGCAAGGTCCCTGTGGCGGCCTGTTCCAAGAGTCCCGCTTTGCGCTGCTGCGCACCGGTGAACGCTCCCTTCTCGTAGCCAAAAAGCTCGCTCTCGACCAACGTGTCCGGGATGGCTGCGCAGTTGACCGCGAAGAACGGCCCGTTTCGGCGCGTGCTGTTGTAGTGGATTGCCCGGGCCATGACCTCCTTGCCGGCGCCGCTCTCACCGGTGATCAAGACAATGACTTCGCGTTGCGCCGCCTCTTCGGCCAGGCGCACGACCTTCTGCATCTGCGGCGACACGGCCACCAGCTGCGAGAAGTCGTAGGTGTTCTCCACTGCCGCGCGCAGTCGGCGATTCTCGGCAACCAGCGTCTTCATCGCCAGCGCCTTCTCCACCTGGGCCAGCAAGACCTCGCTACGTACGGGCTTCGTGAGGAAGTCGAGTGCCCCCGCCTTCATCGCTTCGACGGCCCGCTCAACCGAGCCGTGCGCCGTGACGACGATCGCTTGGACACTCGGGTCCTCTTGCCGGAGCCGCTTTAGCAGGGTGATGCCGTCCATCTCCGGCATGGAGAGGTCGACCAGTGCCAGATCGATCTGGTGCTCGCCAAAGATCTTGAGCGCGTGGCGGCCCGATGGGGCAGCGCGGACGGTGTACCCGTCACGCTGCAGCATGTATTCCAGGATTCGGCGGTTGTCGGCGTCATCGTCAACAACCAAAACGCAGCCTTTTGACATAGCCCCAACGGACCATCGTAGCAAAACAAATTTGTACGTTAAACCTTTCTGGTACGATCTGCGCGTGAAACTGAGATTTATCGCGGACGAATTGCAAGCAATGAGGGGCCTGGGTATTGTCCGCTGATGGGTTCCGTGAAGCGCGCGTGTCTGCGGCTTGGGATCGCTGCCACCATTTCGCTGCTGCTGGCGCTCGGGGTAATGATGTTCCTGGCCGAGGCGCCACAAGTGGCATCGTGGTTCATGGCATCGGCAGCGCTGGCGGCGGGAGCATATGCGACGGCGTCGGTGGCTGCGTACTTCGACCAGTGACCGCAGTCGGCATCAGGAGATCCACGTGAACGGCCACGCATGAGCGCCTTGCTGCAGCGGCTTGCGTGGAGTCTGCTCACCTTGCTGGGTGTGACCTTTCTGGCGTTTGCGGTTGCATACGTGATTCCCAGTGATCCCGCGCGCACGGTGGCAGGGCCGAAAGCCGACCGCCAGACGCTGGCGACCATACACAAAGA